>ERZ778514.537-NODE-537-length-34552-cov-21.316259_pt1 | contig 34552 bp, 27 predicted proteins | sample MGYA00510344_ERZ778514 | MGnify/ENA primary metagenome ERZ778514 (study PRJEB29527, sample SAMN07138968) | mouse gut metagenome | material: feces | host: mouse | place: China:Nanjing | collected 2016-01-25 ...
GCCACAATCACCGGCGACATCACCACCCCCGACATCCTCTCCCACATCTTCTCCCGCTTCTGCATCGGTAAATAATTCATTGATACACAATGAATTACAATGATAGTAATTAACTGTCATTGAGCGGAAAAACTTGAAGACATCGAATAGCGCCTAATGCTGATAACGGTCAGTATTAGGCATTTTTACGCACTTATTTGTACGGATATTGTACGTCGTTGACCATCTCCACCCCAAGCTCCGACAAGGTGGTGGAGGATGTTGACAACAGTTGTCAATGGTTTACGAACATTTACAAACTCGGAGAGAAATCTCCACGTACAATATGAGTAGCAACATAAGAATTGAGAAAACCTGTGAGTGGTGCGGCAGTAAATTCATTGCCCAGACCACCGTGACGCGCTTCTGTTCCAAACGGTGTGCAGAGCATTCGTATAAGGCGCGATTGAGAAATGAGAAAGTACAACGGGCGCAGTCCGTTGAGCCGAAATCTTTGACGGAAGTCAAGGAGAAAGACTACTTGACCGTTGCGGAAACTGCGACATTATTGGGGATGACTCGTCAAGGAGTCTATAAGCTAATCCATCGAGGTGAATTAACGGCATCAAAGTTGAGTTCTCGCTTAACCTTAATCAAACGTATAAGCATTGAGCAAATGCTTGACAAGACGCCATACGTTAAAAGAGAATCCACTGAAAAGAAAGACAAGGCCATCACGGAGTTTTATACCCGTGCTGAGATTCGTGAGAAATTCGGAGTGAAGGATTCGTGGATATATAAAGTCGTAGCCGAGAATAATGTGCCGAAGACTATCCTCCGGGGAAAGGCTTATTTCAGCAAGGCGCATATTGACCGGCTTTTCTCAGTGCGTAAAGAGAATCCGGAAATTACTGAGTGGTATTCGGTGGAGGATATTCAACAGAAATATGGCATGACGCTGTCGGCAATCTATTCGCTGGTGTCGAAGGTCGGTATTCCAAAACGTAAGGATGGGCCGAAGGTGTATTACTCCAAATATCATTTCGATGTAGCCAAGGGCGCAAAGTCGGCTGAGGATGTCGAGTTCATTTCGGTTGCTGATGCCATGGAGAAATACTCTCTGACTCGTGACCAACTATATCACTACGTCAAGACTTACAAGATAACTAAGCTCCGTTGTGGCAAGTATGTAAAGTTGAACGCCAAAGAGTTAGCAGAGTTATTCAATCCTAAGATTCAGTTATAATCCGGTGATTCTGGTCACCGCACAACCACCATCTACATTTATGAATTATAATCAGAAAAAACGAATATGAAAGCATCAAGTATCTCAAAAGTCACTCTCCGTCAGGAGAAACTCAAAAGCGGCAAATTGTCGCTCTACCTCGACTTCTACCCGCCTATCTGGAATCCGAACATCAAGAAGATGTCGCGCCGGGAATTTCTCGGTCTGTATCTTATCGCCGAGCCGCAGGACAAATTTGAGATGGACTACAACGAAGCCATTTTGATAAAAGCGCGTGGCATTCGTGCGCAGCGTGAGATGGCAATTATCAATGAAGAGTTTGGCTTCATCGACAAGACCAAGAAGCACGCTGACTTCCTCTCCTACTTCGAGAACAAGGCGAAATCGAAATATCAGAAGTGGGAGATTGTCTATAAGCACTTCTGCGAGTTCACCAATGGCCGTTGCCTCATAAAGGATGTGACTATCGGCCTATGCAACGACTTCCGGAGCCACATCCTCAGTCTGCGCGTCAAGAAAAAGAAGTATGCCAAAATCGCCACCAACTCCGCCGCCGGATATTGGTCAACTTTCCGTGCCCTGCTCAAAATGGCATATAAGGAGGGTCTGCTGAATGAGAATATCAATGACCATCTGGAATCAATCGACTGGGAAGAGCCGAAAATCAACTTCCTTGAAATTGAAGAAATCAAGAAGCTTGCTGCCACACCATGTAAGGTCGATGTGCTGAAACGGGCATCACTGTTCGCTTGTCTCACCGGCTTACGCATCAGCGACATCCTTCAGTTGAAATGGGATAATATCGAAATGTCGCCCGATGGCGGCCACTGTATGCGCATCTGCACACAGAAGACCAAGACACAAGCCACTCTACCACTCAGCGAAGAAGCATTATCCTATTGTGGAGAGCCGAGCCGTGGACTCGTATTCAAAGGATTGAGCCGCGCCCATACCCGCGAGCCATTCAAAAGTTGGCTGAAAGCCGCCGGAATCACCAAGAAAATAACCTTCCATGGCTTACGCCACACCTACGCAACCCTGCTGATAACCAACGGCACCGACATCTACACAGTATCGAAGATGCTCACCCACAAAAACGTCGCCACTACCCAGATCTACGCTGAAGTCGTAAATCAAAAGAAACGCGACGCCGCCAACAGCATCACGCTGAAATAAATCCATCAGAATTTGGATGGAGTAAACTTTTTAGTTAACTTTGCAGTTGAAGTAAGTAGTTCACATATGGATAAAGTCAAGAAAGAAGCAATAATAAAGGCTCGGACTTTCGACGAACTTCTCGATGCCGAATACGGAAATCCCGGAACACCTGAGCGCGACCAGTTTGATGCTGATGCTGCGGCTTTCTGTCTTGCAGAGACACTTAAAGAGGAACGGCTTCGCGCCGGACTTACCCAAGAACAGCTTGCAGAACGAATTGGCACTAAAAAGACATATATCTCTCGCTTGGAGAATGGAAAGTCTGATATACAACTAAGTACCCTTTTCCGAATCTTCGAGGGATTAGGACGACGAGTATCGCTGACAATCCTCTAACAGGATACTTTACAACTATGCTATTGAATGGAGGTCACTGATGTGGTCGCCATTCTTCATTTGGCATCGCTTTAACATTTTGGATGCGAACAATCGGAGGGGTTAAATTGTCTTTATAGATGTTTAATCATTTAACACCCCACCCAATATGAAAAATGCCCCAAGTCGGGACACGATTATTCTCTGGAGTGCTGTAATTGCCGGAATCGGACTTCTCGCTCTGCTCGTTCGTCACGCTGCCATCTATCGGTTTGGCACCGATACCTTTACCGGAAATGTTCTTTTCGGTGTCATCTTCATTCTTCTCGTTGGTTTGTACCTCGGATTTCAATCCGTTATTGAAGATTTTTCCCGCGCCGTTTCTAACTTCTTCCGTCGCAAGGAAGCCGTTGTAATCGCCGAGACAACCTCCGGCGAGCAAATTGCCGTACCTGCGATGTCTGAACCGCAACAAATGGATTACCGTTCCGAAGCGACTACAACTGACTGTGAAGTTTTGGAAGATGATGTCGAATTTTCCAATGATCTTAATGAGCATCATTATCAAGTCATTGATATAATGGACGATGGTACACGCCATATCAGATTTGCCGATGGTTCAGAAGGTTATGCCAGTGCAGGATTATCCGATGAGGAAATTCTCTTTGAGCATGAATATCAAAACAACTGTCCAGATTTTGATGAAGATGCAATCTTTCAAGACTTTATCAGCGGTTTGACTGAGCAAGAAAAATATGACTATGAGAACAACATCAAAAGGGTAAAGATAGAATCAAATGAAGAATATGAGTATGGATGCTTTGCCTCTGTGCCTGAACGGAATATTATAGACAATCATGATGGCACGACAACCATAGAAGAATACGAAAGCTCAGTATTCATAACGGCTAACGGGGATGTTATTTTCCTTCACCAGTTGGATGAGATGATAAAATTCTACAACGAGCACAAGGAGACCACGGAGAAAATAATAACTCAGAAGAAAGAATGCGATGAAGCCTACGAAGAGTTGTTGCGTAACGAGGAACTATACAATACTGAGCAGGTTACATTCATCTGCGCTTACATCACTTATACCATGCAAGGATTCATGGAATCGCACGAACTTGACAAGTTGCACCTTAACGCAAGACTGTGGACTAAAAAGCCTTTAGCGGATTTTAATGCTGTAAAACTCAGGAAAAAACATCAACTATCAAAAGAAGACCTCAAACATCTCGGCTACAATATCGGAAAGTTTCTCCGATTGAAGGGACCAGTCATTGCAACCTTTGTAAAGACTGTGTTCTATGAACCTTTCAGTAATCTTCAAATACAAAGCATAAATTCAAAACTTACGGACACAAATCCGGACAAGGATAAAATACCCCTCCTGTCGCGAGAGCAGATGGATGCATTGTTTGAACATTTCAAACGTTATAAGACAATCAACCTGAAGGTTGTCGAAAACAAAGGTAAATCGAAGAAATAATTATTTCGTCCCAATACTGATTGCGGATAACACTGGTTCAGATCCAGAGTTATCCGCTTTCTTTATGTTCTTACCCAACTATTTTGCCACACCAGCTACCTAATACGACAACCTCATGAGTTTTTGATTATGTTTGGGCATCAGAGTTTCAGTTAAAGCATCGCCACTTGAATATAACTGCTTCACCGAGTTTCTAATCATATCATTTTCCTCTCGGATAAACGCCCTAACAGATAATAAGTTAGCCTTAACATTTCGGTTATTTTGAGTTTTATGAAAGTGATTTTTCTAACCGACAACTCACTTTATTTCAGTGCGGTTTTATTTCCGTAAACAAACTCAAAATAATTAGATATGGAAACATCCACAATCACCTTCGACCAGCTGCCACACGTGGTAAGCGGTCTCTCAGAGAAACTCGACCGGGTGCTTGAGTTACTTGAAAAGGTAGGCGCGGCCAACCCTTTCAAACAACACAAGCCCTCCCGGAGAATCGTTCACGCGAAAGAGGCTTGCACGATTATCGGCAAGTCACTTTCGACTCTCTACCGCGCCATCAAGGCTCCGAATGACCCCATTCCGAGCTACAAGCGCGGCAAGCTCCTCTACTTTTATGAAGATGAGTTATACACATGGATTGAAAACGGACGCAAACACGCCGTTGCTCCTTCCTTTGAAGAACAGGTGGCAGCTGTCACCGCAGGTATGAAACGCCGCCCGCGTGGAGGCTATAATTTCTGATGGCTATGGAAAAGAATATTACTCCCGACACAGTCATCAGTGCCTTGGCAAGCCATACCTCTGCCACTGCATCAGACTTTCCCATTGATGTGTTTCCGGCAAAACTGCAACGCATAGTTCTAGAACTGCAGACAAGCTGCGGCTTCCCAATTGACTACACTGCTTCGGCAATGCTTGCGGCCATCTCTGTTGCAACCGGAAATACCCATCGTGTGGAAGTGAAACGCAACTGGCGGGAATCAGCCATAATCTACATGGCTATCGTAGGACGTCCCGGAGCAAACAAATCTCATCCACTCAACTTTGCAATGCGCCCACTGGTCAACGCCGACTGGAAGAATAATCAAGAGTACCAGAAACAGTTTCGTGCATATCAGGAAGCCATCGCCATGAGCCGCAAGGAGAGAGTCAATGCCGGTTATGATCAATTCCCGAAGGAGCCTAAACGTCTGCGCTACCTCGTATCGGACGTAACGCAGGAAGGATTGAGCGTGATTCATTCACATAATCCGAGAGGTCTCTGCCTCTGGGTTGATGAATTGGCCTCATGGTTCAAAAACTTCACGCGCTACAACAATGGGTCTGAGGAACAATTCTGGTTGTCGGCATTCAATGGTAGCACCACGATGTCAGACCGCAAGAACTCTCAGAATTCCATTTTCATCAAATGTCCTTTCATTTCGGTTGTCGGCACAATTCAGAAACGTCTGCTGACTGAACTCGCCAATGGTGAACGTGCAGCCAACGGTTTTATCGACCGCATATTGTTCGCTATGACCAAGACAACCGCCAAACCGAGATGGAATGAGGAAGAGGTGCGCGAAGACCTTGACCGTGACTGGGAACGTATCCTCAACCGACTTCTATCTGTGCCCTGTAATCTCAACGAGAATCAGGAGCCGCAGCCGATAATCATTCGGTTTGACAACGAAGCAAAGAAATCGCTATATGCGTGGCAACATCGCAATGCCGAGTTGTGCGACAGTGAGATGAGCGATAATGTTATCAGCTTCTTTTGCAAACTTGAAATCTATGTGCTTCGGTTCTGTCTGATACTCCGCATGGCTCGCTGGGCAGTTTCAGATGAAACTCAAAGTCCGGAGATAATCGAGGCTGATGATGTCAATGTCGCTATCCGTTTGGCGGAATATTTCCGTCAGAATGCTCTCGCGGTAATCACATGCGTAAGTGAAGAGAAACTAAATAACCTGCACCGCACGGTATATGACCATCTCGCAGATGAGTTCTCAACTGCCGATGGCATCAAGACCGCCGAACGGTTCGGAATGAAAGACCATACGTTCAAGATGTTTCTCACTCGCAATCTGAACACGCTTTTCAAGCGAATCCGCCAAGGATGGTACCGTAAGATGTCATGTTACTCCACTAACAATGTTACTGCCGATGGAGAAGTTTGACCACTTATTAGTCGCAGCAACAATGCGCGGTGGTCATACTCGGATAAGAGATGTCACAGGGCTATCGAATAGCTTAAAGAGTACAAGATATTCACATAACTAAGATTATAAACCGGACAAAAGTCCACAACAAGACTGATAGATATGGCAACATCGAAAAATCCCGCTGTTCAGTCATCTGAAATGACTGACGCTCCTAAAAATCCCCAAATGTCTAACCCTTCTAAAATTGAGAACCCTATGGAAAACTCTATCTTTCCCGAAACTCAGCAATCCGCTGAGACCGGCGCAACCACTCTACCCAAACCGACGCGCCCCAACGCCAAGCAGCGCAAGCTCGACCTCGAAGATTACCGCACTGCTTTCTTCGCTCCGATTAAACTCGGAAAGGACAATAAGCATCAGGTGGCCATCAGCAATGACACGTTTGAGCGCGTGGACAAGATTGCCCGCATCTTTGGCGGTTCGGGTTACAGCGTCAGCAGCTTCGTTGAGCATATCATCAACGAGCATCTCGATGGCAACGCTGACAACTACGGAAGCTGGTTCGCAATAATCAGCAAGTCGTTTTGATTGCCATAGCGCCTATAATGAAAATGGCATAGCCATCGCAGCGCCACGCGAAGCGTTACCCGGAGAGAAACGTAGGGTAGCAAGGTAGTGGCAACGTAAACTTTTGCCGACCTTGCACCCTCCGTTACCGGGTGACCAACTTCGCTCCAGATGGTCACAGTCAACTAATTTATTCATCTCAAAACTCTGTCACAACATGACTTTTACAAAAAGAAAATCCGCATCAAAGGATGCGGCTGATAAGCCCAAGAAACTCCGGGTTGTGAGCGTCCGACTCACAGAAGAAGAGTATCAGCAGGTAGTTGAAAATTGCCGCAAAGCCGGCAGAAAATTGTCGGATTTCTGGCGACGGGCACTGCTCAACGCCAAGATAACGGCACTCGCCACACCCGAAGATATGGCGATACTTCGTCAGATCGGGAGCATGAGCAACAACCTGAATCAGCTTGCTACGGTAGCCAACGCAACCAAAGACTTTAAGCTCGTGAGCTGGGAAGTGCAGGCCCGCAGCAAGGAATTGAAAACCCTTTACAACAACTTGTCAAATGATTGGAAGCATAACTAAAGGGAGCGATTTTAGCGGATGCGTCCGCTATGCGCTCGCCGTGGATGAACCCGGCAAAGAGGCTCGGCTGTTATATGCCGAAGGTGTTTTAGCCGACACGCCTCAGGATATTATCAACGGTTTTGAGTGTCAGCGACACCTCAACCAACGTGTTCAACATTGGGTTGGCCACATCTCGCTGTCCTATTCTCCTGAAGATTCGGCAATACTCACTGACGATAAAATGGTGAAATTCGCCCTTGAATATATGGAGCGGATGGGTATCAAGAACACCCAGTTTATCATCGCCCGACATCTCGATAAGGATCATCCGCACTGCCACATCGTGTTCAACCGCGTGGACAATGATGGCAAATGTGTCAGCGACAGCTGGGAATATTTCCGCAGCAACGAAATCTGCAAGGAACTGAAATTGAAGTACGGTCTGACATTCGGAGAGGGCCGTGACAAGGTGAAAACCAATCGCCTCAAAGGTCGTGACCGGGCCAAACAAGAAGTGTATATCGCCGTGCGCGATGCACTGAAAGTCGCCAAAGACTGGACTACTTTTCAGCGAGAACTTGCCAAAAGCGGAGTATCGCTCCGTAAGAAATACCGTCGTGGCACCACCATTGTCGAGGGTCTTTCTTTCGTGAAAGGCAAGCATAAGTTCAAGGCTTCGGAGGTTGCCAAGAAGAGAAAATTCTCTTTCGCCAACATCGACCGAATACTCAACGAAAACAAAAACGGTCGCTCTCAAACGGCATCTACCTCTTCTCCTGCACCCCGTCCCGTAGTCGCAAAAACTCCAAAACAGGAGCCAAGCATCGCATCAAAGGTGATTGAAGCCGGACTTGAAATCGGAGAAAATCTCGCCGAAGGACTTGGCGGTCTGTTCAAACTCGGACCCGGCTACGACGCCGAACAGGAAGCCATGAACAACGAGATGGAACGCCGCCGCAAAAAGGCCAAACGCAAAGGCCGTAGTATTTAACGACCCCAAAAAAATGAAAAAATGACCAACGAAAATGAAAATTCCTCCGAGGGTTTCCTCGGTAATATCGCCGAAGAATTAGGTACACTCTCCGGCACCTGTAACGAAATCAAGGAAGCGCAACTCAACTGCGCCACCACTGATGATCTCGCCAAGTTCAAGGATGAACTGGACAATAACCTTGTGCTCTACACTCACGCGATTAGAACTTCAACTGAGAACTGCGAGGGAGCTGTCAACCAATCCACCGACCAAATCTGCGATTCAATCACAGAATTTAAGGATGACTTCAACCAAAAGTTTGATGACTTCAGGGCTAATCCTCCTGTGCATAAAGTCGAAAAGACTATCCGTATCGCACGTGAATCATGGCAGTGGTATCTCACCCTTGGCTTCACCATATTCTCAACGCTACTGTTTTTCGCAATGACCTTCTGGCAGGAAGGACGCATAGAGCAATGCAGAATATCCGACATCAAGTACCATTACATCCTGATGAATGGAGGTGTCGGAACAGTAGGACTCGACAGCATCGAAAGCTGGTTTAACGACCCGAAGAAGGTGAAACAAATAGATGCAGAAGTCCGAGCCTATGAAGAAAGAATGCAAGAAACAGCACGGGTCCTTGATCAGAAGCACCGCCTTGAAGAGAAAATCAACGAACTCAACACACAACCCAAAAACTCAAAAAAATGACAACATCCAACACCAACAAAACCCTCTCGACAATCGCAGCTCACCGCATCGAAGACCTGTTTGATGACTTCTGTATCTACGTCGCCAAGCGCTACGGTGCCAGCTACGATGATGCAATCCTTGACTGGAACTGCGTCGGCGCAACCTTCCGCTACTTCGGACGCAACATCCACATCCAGCTCAAAGTCTGGGAACACAGCAACGGCCACAACACCCTCCCCGACGACATTATTGTCCTCTCCGACTTCGTGACCGGGAGCGGTAACTCCCACGACAAAAACGAGTTCCTCGCCCTCTGCCACTTCATCTTCGAGCACGGCTCCCGCCACGGCTTCAAACACCTCGCAGTCGAGACCCCTATTGTCACCTTCACCAAAGAAGTCGCCGTCCCCAACACCCTCATCCCCTGCATGAAGTTCGCGTAATCCCTTAATCCCCATCTAGCCCCTCGGTAAATCAACCCTACCGAGGGGCTTTACTATTCTCCACTTCCACACATATAAATAAATTGTATACCACCGATTTCCGCTAGTAAAATTTGTGCTCATACAACTATCTTATATCCAAAGGAACTCATCAATAGATTAACTGGTATGAAAAAACTTTGCAATAGGATAGCTCATAAAGTATTTCTGTTCATTAGCGTTAAGCCTATTGAAGATTCTTTTTGCTTGTTTATGTTCATCGGCTAAAATCAAAGCGCCTAATTTCATTTGCTTGTCAGTCATCTCATCAGCAAAATCTAGGAGTTCATCTATCTCCGAATCTGTTAACACTCGTTCTCGTTTGACAATCTGCATACGATTAAGATATGCTATCTCGCTAGGAAAACTCTCATGAGAATATAGCCAATCCGCAATTTCTTTGATTGCAGAAAAAAGTCGTGTAGAGTTGGTTTTATCGTAGGCTTCCAACATATGCAATACGTCAAAATTGGCGGCTGTTAATGCGTCTGGCAAAGGCTTTTGTATTCTCTCATAAGACTTGACCATATCCTCGTAAGGAATATTATCGAGAGAAACAAACGCTTCTACAGGCAAGCAAGAGTAAATAGGCATTGTTACCGATGAATCCGCAACTAATGGCAGTCTGAACTCATCTTTATCCTCAAAGGCATTTCCCACGCGATACTCTCCATCACGAACTTTCTCAAACGAAAAAAGTAATTCAAGATTCGCGATTTTTGTTCGCTGAAATAGTTTTTGCTCTTTTTTTGATAAGACCACGTGATTCTTATTGAAAAGATTGTCTAACCATCTTAGCCATTCAAAATCATCATCTGTCATATCAATTATAGATAGTTCTTTCTTAACTCCGAGCCCATCAAGGGTTTGTTTAATCCTCTTCCAAAAAGGTAAGCTTGCTTTAATCATGTCAAGAATCTCACCTTCTTTATCAAATTGTACGGATCGCCAATGATGTTCTCCAACAACCAAGTCCTTCTTTTCAATCAAGTCTTTTATAAAAGATAGTTCTGTGATTTTTTCAGAAAGTGTCCCATTGTGCATAGTATAACGAGAAGAACGGAATCCAATGGTATCTTTTGTCACAAATCCAGATAAAAACAAGCAATTCCCAATTATAATTTCAGTTTCTCCTTTCCCTATAGTAGAATAATAATTTGAATAATAGATTGTATCACCTACCTTTACAGGTTGATAAACAGTTGTACCCATTTGAAGTTGGAAGGGCCCATCTTGAATAGGTAACGAAATTCCTTCCTTGGTCTTCATATAGATGTGGTGGTAACCGCCTAATGCTAATGCATGCATCGGGTTCATTCCTTTGGATATTGGGATGGAGAATTCTAAGGTAGGCGCTTCCTGAGATAATAATAGTTCTCTGGTAGCCATTGGTTGATGAGCGAAACTACTTTGTTTTTCTTTGTCACCGATAAACTCAAGCAGTCTGCTTTCAAACTCCTCAAGAGGTAAATCGAGACGTTCAAACATAACTCGTAATTCCCGTTCTCCATCTTGTCTCATGAAAAGATGACGAATATCTACAAGTGTCAGGAGATTGTAATATATTACTGGAGTTTTCCTATTTGCAGTGTCAACCACGAAATAAGCAATTCCACCTTCTTTCGCATAGTTTTCAAGCGCTGCCCTCTTTATAGAGTATTCATTGATGCTTTTCTTCCATCGCAAAGATCGACCTTTTACTTGAACTGGGATACGAGCAATGAGATTTTCAGCACTGAAAGGTTCAGCAGAATGAAAATGTAGGCTGTCATCCCACAAAAGACCTTTGTCATTTGTGGGGATGTTGCAGTCTACTCGTTTGGAATCGATAAAATATTCAAATAGAGCCTTTACAGCTGCTTGTTCACTCTTTTTGCTGTTACCCATAATTGTCAAATTAAATCCTCAATCTCGTCAATAACTTTCTTGATTGCGATACTATCTATGCTGCCGTTATCGTCATCGCGTGTGGTAAAAATATTCTCACCCTCCTCATAGCCGATAGACTTGTAGAATTCGAGTTTTCTTTTCCATGCTTCAGCATAAGAAGGTACGTTGAGCATTCCGAGATGTTCAAGTATTATGGGATCTCCCGAGGCATCCTCAAATGTAAAGTCTGGGATACAACGCTTTCCATTTTCTTCAAGTGTGCGCTCATACTCGAACTCAATACCACGTTGATGTAGCATATTGGCGATAATCACTTCTGACTTACTCCGAACAATCAAGCCGTCCTTCAGTGTCTTATGTATGAGTCCTTCAACATAGGGTATTTTCGTTTTTTCTTCTCGCACCGAATATTCGAATAGATTTGTGTTTCGACGTCCGAGCACGGAATACTGCGGCTTGGTAAATTCCCGCAACCAAGATGGAGAGTCTTCTATAAATAGAATAAGCTTGGCTTTGGCACGGGTTAATGCAGTATATATGAGTTCGCGAGAAAGAATTCGTCCTGTTTTGGGAAGCACTACCAACACGGTATCAAAGTCTGATCCTTGACTTTTGTGGATTGTGATAGCATATGCCAACTCCAATTCAGATTCTCGGTCTCCCTTTATAGAATTGTATTTGAAAAAGCACTCGGGATAGCCACTGAATACAACACTTGCTTCCTTGCCATTGGCAAATTTTACGAAGCCAATTTGACCATTAGACAATTGCTTTTTATCTCCCTTATTAGATTTCTTAGTAGTATTGGCCAACTGAATAACCTTATCGGCGTAGCATATGTATTCCGTGGACATTTCAGTGGAATATTGCGCTTTGCCATGACCAACCCATTCTTGAAACATATTGTTGAGCTCAAATGCGCCCCACATAGGGTGAATCACCGGTGTGAGCACTTGGAATCTCTCAACCAACTCTGGTTTTCTATATGCAGCGTCAATGTCGTCAAGTCCGAGCCTTCGTAATAAAGCAGAACTTAACGTGTTGTCATCAGCCTTCAGTTCTTTTTTCAAAACATCGTTCAGCGATGTTCTAAGTTGAGTCTCGTCTGTCCAAGTATAGACCATCAGATCATTGCTCAAATTTCCTGATTCGATTTTGTCGAAAATCTTGTCAGAATCCTTAGCAGGCTTACTTCCGGAAAACCATGAGGCAAGAGTCAGAACATCCGAATCGCCAGATTTTATAGTACGGACCACCGTTTCAAGTCTTGTTACAGCTAACCTCAGATTGGCCTCTTGTTTTGGATTATTAAGGAAATTGTAAAGGTCGGCAAATGGACGGCCTTCTCCAATAGGAGGAAGCTGATAAGGGTCTCCAATCAAAATAATTCTTTGAACCGTTTTTAGGTCCAGAGCATTCAAAAGGATAAAAAACTCTTTGCTTGTCAGCATCGAACATTCATCTATGATGATGTTTTTGTACTCGGAGCACCTTTTGTTTTCATAGTTCGACGGTAAGCAGCATTCCATTTTATCCCAATTGAAGAAACCCCTCTTGGTTAGGAACTGCGCAATTGTGAACGCTGTGACACCATCCGCCATCTGCCCGAGACGCACTCTTGCTTTACCAGTTGGAGCGAGCAACAAAACACCTTCATTTCTTATCTGGGAAGAATCAAGGAATGCTTTCACGACAGTCGTTTTACCAGTACCGGCAGGACCGGTGAGTACAGACAGTCTCTTGTCGCAGAACATTTCAAGAGCCTTAATCTGATCTTTGACAGCGGCAACACTTCGTGGATTGTTTTCGTCAAAGCCATTGATTGAACTTTTGACTATGCTCTCCCAATTTTCCTTTATGGGATTCTTGACTGATTTAGCGGCACGGGCTTTGAATTTGCTTCTAAGAAATTTTTCAATTTCAAAATACTCCTTCAATTGGAGTGCAGAATCACAGGCATTCGCTTCTGGGTCTGAAACACCGTCAACGAAGGCCAGTGTTTCTTCCATGAAATTTCGCTTGTTCGCAATGTAATTCTTCGGCAGTTTTACATCGTATACTTTCAAAGATTCTTCCAAATAATCTGTAATCTCCGTGATTGAAAGCAGTGTATCACCTTCCGAAAGCTGCCACTTCAGTTTGAACGTGATTGATGAGCGGATTCGACGCTCGTCAATCCTTGTGTCGATACGTGACGGATGTTCCGGAAGCCAATCACCTTGGATTTCGGAGTCTGGAATAACTCCTAAGTCTACCATCTCTGTGGTGACATACCGACTATCGTTAAGCTCGCTTTCCTCACTGATGATATAGGGGTTTTCAAGGATTCGTGAGTATGAAGTATCATCATCATACCATTTTTCCACTACCTCTTGGCTAATTTCAAAACGAGAGAGAAGTTCAAGTAATTTTTTACCTTCTTCGCTCGTACTCATCCATGTAGCTTTGTAATGGGCCAATTCTGATTTATAGACTGCATTATGTATCTGAATTTCTCCCTTAACAAGTTTAGAGAAAGCAATCCATGGATTGTCCTTTAAGCCACAATGCCCCTCACGCCGTAAATCCTGCTCTATCAGATATGCGTAATTTATGCCGATTGCTCTCAAACATTCCGCAAACGCAGGGAAGGGCCCAATCATCGACTTCACTTTGGAAATTTGCTCATCGATCCAGCGCAATTGCCTGTCCCAATCACCTACAACCAGCCCGTGACTTTTCACGTTTCTGAGACATTCGTATGCAGCGTTGAGAATTATCAGCATACTATGATTGCTGACATATTCGCATCCATAAGAAAGCTCATTGAAAATTCTTTGGCTATTTCCCAGTTTATCAAGTGACAGCTTTATCTGGTCGATAGCTTGGAATTTTGTAATACCAAGCTTGTCAATGAAATATTCATCTTTAAGAGCCAGATACTCATGATATGGCAACAAGAAACCCCTTGACTCCGACAGATTCGGGCGGATTGAGTGCTCCATAGCAAGTTCCCACATTGGGTAAGTAACCTCCGACCGAGAATTATATGTCATTATGCCATTCACTTTTGTGACTTCGCCCATTCCGACAATAAGTCGGTGGCAATCCTCATCAACCGGATTGCCATTCTTGCAATAGAACACGGCCAGCGAACCCTCGGGGCTTATTTCAGAAGAAAACCAATTCAGAATGTCCAATTGTCTTCTGGCTCCGAACACCCATGATGTCCTGAATGGAGCATCTTCATCATCCGCAAAATGAGGACAACGAGCAGTAATCTCTTCCTCATTGTCTTTTGACATATATCTGAAAGGCACCCCCATAAAAGAGTATGGAGCCACATATACTGTGGTTGGCAGAAGTGCGTTGTGTGGAAGGTTTCGGTTCTTAGCATAAACATGATTGAATTCACGGCTATAACCTTCAGGGCTCATAAATGCTCCGTTTTCTCCTTTACACGCGGGGAGATTGTTTGGGCACAATTTGCACCACTTCATGCCGGCACACTTATTCTCCGCTTCATCGTCCTTCACTTCGGCTATGCGGGGAAGTGTGCGGCAAAACGGATTGTCGCCGGGTCGTTGGCAAACACTACCGTCCCATTTATGGTCGTGCCATGGCACTCTTATCGAAATATGCTTCATATTTATGTTCTGTCGGTATTCAAAGTGCAAATTTACTAAAAATATTGTGATTGTGTCGTAAAATTTCACTAAATTTGCACGTCATATCAACATGTTTGAATCTATATGGAAAAGATTAACCGTATCAAAGCAGTTCTTGCAGAAACTGGATATACCGGAAAATGGCTTGCTGATCAAGTCGGGCGTGATAAGGCAACGGTTTCTAAATGGTGTACAAATACCATTCAACCAGACTTAAATATGCTTGTAAAAATTGCCGAAGTCCTGCGAGTGAATGTTCGGGAGCTTTTGGTAGAGAAAAACTTTGAATGATTACATTTTCCATCATGGTTAAAATTTAGTTAGATTTATGGCAGACCAATCCTCAATAAAGCAGCTTGAAGCCGACCTATGGAGTGCGGCTGACGTATTGCGTTCAAGTGCGAATCTGAATGCTAATCAATATTGTATGCCGGTGCTGGGCCTGTTGTTCTTGAAGTATGCCTACGGGCGATACAAGAGAGTCGAGGTCGAGCTGATGAAAAACCGTCCGTCACGCGGAGGTGTGAAGATGCCCGTCACGGCACAGGACTTCCGCGCCAAGAGCGCACTTTATCTTCCCCGCGAGGCTCAATATGATTATCTGCTTAATCTGCCGGGCAATATCGCCTCTGCAAATATCGTTGATGAGCAAAAACGCCAATTAACGAGCCTCGGTGATGTGGTCAACTACGCCATGCGACTTATTGAGCAACAGACCGACCAATTGAAAGGCATACTCCCCGATACATACAACATTATCAACGATGAAGTTCTTGCCAAACTGCTTCGCATTTTCAACAACGACAAGCTTGAACAAGTTGGCGGCGATGTTATCGGACGCATATACGAATATTTCACAGGCAAATTTTCTAAGGCCATTGCTGATGACGACGGTGTATTTTTCACGCCAAAGTCGTTGGTGCAGATGATTGTCAATATAATCGAACCTTCTCACGGCACAGTCCTTGACCCGGCCTGTGGCAGTGGTGGTATGTTTGTACAGTCTGGCGACTTCGTTAACAATCATGGCATGAATGCCAATTCAGCCCTTACATTTTACGGTCAGGAAAAGGTGACATTCAACGCCCGTCTATGCCTTATGAATATGGCCGTCCATGGACTCAATGCCATTATCAAAAGCGGCGACGAGGCCAACACATACACTCAGGATGCCCACAACCTCGTCGGCGAGTGCGACTTTGTGATGGCAAATCCACCGTTCAATGTTAATGGTGTCGAGGAGGCGACTGTCTCCGGCTCAAACCGTCTGCCGTTCGGTCTCCCTGCTGTAAACAAAGACAAAGAAATCAGCAACGCCAATTATCTTTGGATTCAGTATTTCTACGCTTATCTAAACGAAACCGGGCGCGCCGGATTCGTCATGGCGTCATCGGCTACTGACTCGCAAAGCAAGGATAGGACAATCCGTGAGAAATTGGTTAAGACAGGCCATGTTGATTGCCTTATCTCCGTAGCCAACAATTTCTTCTATACGCTGACATTGCCATGTACGCTTTGGTTCTTTGACAAGAATAAGCGTGAACAAAACCGTGATAAAATCCTTTTCATAGATTCGCGCAACTACTACACCGTTGTAGAGAAAACCCTCAATGAGTGGAATGAATGGCAGATGCGTAACATCAACGCCATCGTTTGGCTTTATCGTGGCGAAACGGATAAGTACCGCAATCTGATCTCTACATATCGTATGTGGCTCAATGACTTCTTCAACCGTTATGACAATGCCGCACTTCAGCCAGTGGAAAAATCTTGGCAGACATACCGAGAGGGTATTGAGGCAACACTTGCCTGCTTCAAAGGGAATCTAAAAAAGCTCGAAGCCGATATGAAGGCAACTCGCAAGCGTAAGGAGAAAGCGGAACTGAAAGAGTTGGTTGAGGAAACCACAATGCAGGTTGCCGAAATCACCGAGGCTCTTGATGTGATAAATCAACTCATTTGGCTTGTTGACAAGTTTGGAGAGGACGGAACGTATCGCGATATTCCCGGCTTATGCCGCATAGCTGACATTTCGGAGGTCGAGGGCAAGAATTTCTCACTTACTCCCGGAGCATACACAGGAGCGGAAGAAACTGCTTCAGATGATGTTGACTTCACAGCTCGAATGAAAGAAATACATGCCGAACTTGAAAAGTTGCAGAACGAATCGGCACAGATATTCGCCACAATCAAAGCAAACGAGTCGCTGCTATGGAAATGAAAACCGTTCGCATAGGTGACCTCTATACAGTGTCCAACGGGCTTTCCAAAGGTAAAGCTTTCTTTGGCTCTGGTTTTCCATTCCTTACTTTTTCGGAAGTGATGAATAATTTCTTTGTGCCTGAAAAATTGACTTCATTGGTTCAGACAGATGAAAAAGAACGCGATAAGTTTTCAATCAAACGTGGTGACGTGTTTTTGAACCGCACAAGTGAAACGGCTGAAGAACTGGGAATTTCATGCGTGGCATTACAGGATCATCCTAATGCTACATTTAACGGCTTTTGCAAGAGATTACGACCCATTGCTGATGAAGTAGTGCCTGAATATATCGGTTACTATCTGCGAAGTAAAGTGTTTCGCAAACACATGTTGGCTCTTACCGGCAGCATGATAACAAGAGCAAGTCTGCGAAATGAACAATTGACCTCTATCGAAATCCAATTGCCGTCAAAGGAAATTCAGGTTAAGATTGCAAATATACTCAGGCAATACGACTTGATGATTGCCAACTGCAAGAAACAGATTGCCTTGCTCGAAGAAGCCGCCCAACGTCTATATCGAGAATGGTTTGTTGATATGCGCTTTCCCGGCCATGAAAATGTATCTTTTCAGAATGGTTATCCGATAGATTGGTCTGAGATAACACTTAATGATATTACTTCAAAGTTTGCAACGGGACTTAATCCAAGAAAGAATTTTGTTCTTGGTCATGGTCATAATTACTATGTCACGATTAAAAATCTAACGAGTACATATGTTGTACTTGATGAAAAATGTGACAAGATTGATGATGATGCCATCACAAAAATCAATAAACGCTCTGATTTACGTGCCGGGGATTTGTTATTTTCTGGTATTGGCACAATTGGACGTGTGGCACTTATTTATGAAGACCCGATAAATTGGAATATAAGTGAATCTCTATTTACGTTAAGGCCCAACGAGCGTGTTTCTTCTGAATTTTTGTATTTACTTCTGTTGGATAGTAAAATACAAGGGTTTGCTCAAGCGAATTCCCAAGGAAGCGCACAAAAAGGTATTCGTATGGCCGCTTTGAAATCTTTCAAATTATACCTCCCTTCGTGTGAAATCCTCAAGCAGTTTGACTCGCTTGTAAAGCCTTATATTGAGCAACTTAAAATAGTTCATAAACTATATAAATTTTATTCCGAGTCAAGATGTTTACTTCTTCCTCGTCTCATATCCGGCGAGATTAAAATAGACGCATAGACATGGCACACGACTATTCAGAAAACATACTCGTTCAAGAGAGTGCCGGAAACCTCCTGCACGATGAACTCGGCTGGGATGTCGTGTTCGCATATAATCAGGAAGTCCTCGGTCTTAATGGTACGCTTGGACGCACATCATATAGAGACATAATCCTCACCCGTGATTTTGAAAAGGCTCTACGCAAACTTAATCCATGGATTACAGATAGTCAGGTTACAGAGGCTATGATGAAATTCATGGCCTATTCTGCAACCGACTCGCTTCTTCAAATCAACGAGGATAAATTCAAGATGATACGCGAGGGGATAGATGTCACAGATGTACGTCCCGGCAAAAGCGCATCAACTATCAAAGCCCGGATTATAGACTTCGATAATCCCGCCAACAACCATTTCCTTGCTGTCAAGGAAATGAAAATCCATGGTGCGCTATATCGCAGACGCACTGATATAGTTGGTTTTGTCAACGGAATACCCCTGCTTTTCGTTGAGCTCAAAGCCACCAACATTGACGTTAAGAACGCATACGACAATAACTATACCGACTACCTCGACACCATTCCGCAGTTGTTCCACTACAACGCATTTCTGATGCTGAGTAATGGCTATGAGGCTAAAGTCGGAACTCTCGGCAGTAAATATGAGTTTTTCCACGAATGGAAACGACTCAAAGAGGAAGATGAGGGCAATGTGGAATTGGAGACCATGCTGCGCGGTATATGCAATAAGAGAACATTTCTCGACCTGCTCGAAAACTTTGTCATCTTTGACCACTCCGACGGACGAATCACAAAAATATTGGCGCGAAACCATCAATATCTTGGTGTAAACCGTGCTATCGAAGCCTACCGCAACCGCCAGTTTATGAACGGTAAACTCGGTGTGTTCTGGCACACTCAGGGTAGCGGGAAGAGCTATTCAATGGTGTTCTTTGCCCGAAAGGTGAATCGTAAATTTGAGGGCAGTCCCACATTCGTAGTGCTGACCGACCGCGAGGAACTTAACAAACAGATTTCTGAACTGTTTGTCAACTGCGGTCTGATAAAAGGCGAAGCTAAGGAATTTGTGGCATCGAGCGGTGCTAACCTTATAAAGCGTATCAAGGAGAATCCTCCATACGTCTTTACACTTATACACAAATTCAACAATCCAAAGGCCGAACCGTATATTCCAGACTACGATGTCATACTTATGAGCGACGAGGCCCACCGCACCCAAAACGGCATATATGCCGACAATATGATGCGCCTGCTTCCCACCGCCCATCGTATCGGATTTACCGGCACCCCGATTTTCAATGATGATAATATCACCAAGCGCACCTTTGGTGACTACATTTCTATTTACGACTTCAAGCGAGCCGTTGATGACCACGCCACCGTGCCGCTTTATTATGAAAACCGCGGTGACAAGCTGAAAGAATTGAAGTCGGATGCTATCAACGCCCGCATCCTCGCGGCTATTCAGGAGGCAGACCTTGACCCGTCGCAAGAGGAAAAGGTAGAGCGTGAATTTGCAAAGGAAATCCACTTGCTTCTCTCTGAGAAACGTCTGCGAATGATAGCCCACGACTTCGTTCAGCATTACACGGACATTTGGACGAGTGGCAAAGCCATGATGGTGTGTTTAAACCGCATATCTTGTGTGTTGATGTATGATTATGTTCAGGAGTATTGGCAAGAGGCTATTGCCAATCTCGAACAGGAAATAGCCCACAATAATAATCAACAGGAAGTTCAGGAACTGAAACTCAAACTTTCATGGATGAAAGAAACCGAAATGGCCGTAGTTATTTCGCAAGAGCAGAATGAAATCCAATACTTCCAAAAGTGGGGCAAAGACATCATACCGCATCGTAAGAAATTAGAGACACGCGAACTTGATAAGGAATACAAAGATCGCGTGAATCCTCTGCGCATCGTATTCGTATGCGCCATGTGGCTCACCGGCTTTGACGTGAAATCGCTCTCATGCCTATATCTCGATAAGCCATTGAAAGCACATACCCTTATGCAGACAATAGCACGAGCCAATCGTGTGTGCGATGGTAAGCCTAACGGTCTTATCATTGATTATATCGGCATAGTCAAAGCTTTGCGTAAAGCCTTGGCTGATTATACAACCTCCGGTGCAGAAGGAGGCAATGGTGGCGACATCACAGTTGATAAAGATGAACTGATCCGTCATCTTCTCGAAGCCATTGTAGGAGCAAAGACATTTTTGCATGAACATGGATTTGAACTTCAAACGCTTGTAGATGCTATCGACTTCACCAAAATGTCGTTGTTGAAGGATGCCGCCAATGCGATGTGTGCAACAGCAGAAATCAGGAAAACCTTCTGTACCTTTGGCAGTACCATTGTTCGCCTTATGAAATTCGTCACTCGTGACGACATAACCGATAGGGCAATAATTGCGGATAAGGATGCAATTATTGCCATTTACAAGCAATTGCAGACCCGTCGCAAGAATGCTGATACTACTGATTTGTCGGTATCCATACATAAGATTATCAGCGATGAAGTCGGTACTCAACCTGATACCAGTCTTTCCGGAACACGTCAGTTTGACATAAGCGCCATTGACTTCGATATGCTCCGCAAAGAATTTGCGAAGACCAAGCGTCAGAATCTCGTCCTGTCGGACATTGACGAACTCATCAAGCAACGTCTTGATGCCATGCTCCGCAGCAATCCATCGCGCATCAACTTCTACGAGCAGTATCAGCAAATTATCAAGGAATATAACGCCGAACAAGACCGCGCCTCGATTGAGAAGACATTCATGGCTCTGATAGACCTCTCCAAGTCGCTTGATCGAGAGGAAAAACGTTTTGTACGCGAGGGCTTCACCGATGATGAGCAACTCACATTCTACGACTTGCTTTTTGATGCTAACATCTCAAAAAGTGAGATAGCCAAACTCAAAAAACTATCGGTTGAGCTTCTTGATAAAGTGAAGTCGCGCATTAGAGAATTGCACAACTGGCGCGAAAAGGATGAGACCCGCGCCCAAGTCGCAACCCTCATCCACGAAACACTGTATCAAGACCTCCCAGAATCCTATGCAATCGATAGTATAGACCAATACTCTCAGAAGGTATTCAATTACGTCTATGACCGTTATCCCATTGTGGCCGCATAAAATAAACATCCTATGAAGCCTAACGCCAAAGAAAAACAATGGTTTGACCTTCTTCACTCTTCACAATTAGAAGATTTAAAGGTCTTTATGAAACCAAAATACTTCAATGTCTTCAATGGAGTCATTGATAAGTATTCCGACTCTGCCCACTTCATTTATGAGTTATTGCAGAATGCAGATGACGCCGGAGCAACCGAGGTTGAAATAGAACTTCAACACGGAAGGTTCATATTTTCGCATAATGGGCGTATTAGATTCACTGTTTCAAATCCTGAAACGGAAGTCCAAGACAGGAAGATTGGTAAGCTTGGCCATATCAACTCTATTTGTTCTATCGGATTCTCTTCAAAAAACTATGAGTCAGAAATAAAAGAGAATAAGATTGGTAAATTTGGAGTAGGTTTTAAAGCCGTTTTTCAGTATACATCTACCCCCGAAATATACGATTATCCATTCTGTTTTAGGATAGACAATTATATTGTACCAACTTCAATTGAACCAGTCCAATACCAGAAACAAAATAAGACGGTTTTCGTACTTCCATTCAATCATGAAGGCATAACTCCGGAAAGGGCGTTTGAAGAGATTTCTCAGAAACTTAAGAATCTTGACTATCCGCAGTTATTTTTGCACAATATAAGGTCGATTGCATGGCGTACTCCAATTGATTCAGATGTAATCGAAAAGGCTCTCGACATTGAAGGAAAGAACGATGATATTACTTATTCTCTTTATACCCTTAAGAAGAAAGGCGATCGACAACGTGTCCTTATACTAAAAAGATTGGTTGAGGTTCCGACCCATGGTAACCATGAAGTTGCCATAGGCTATTATATTGATCATGGACGAATTCTCACCAAGACTTCACGGAACATACACTGTTTCTTCCCCACAAATGAAAATATCGGGACTTGCTACGTGATTCATGCCCCCTTTGCTCTCGTAGACAACAGACAGCAAATAAAAAGGGATAATGACATAAACCTATCCCTCTTTAAATCTATAGCAGAATTGGCGGCTGACAGTCTATTGACTCTACGAGACTGGGATGGTTTCGATAAGGCAAAACTTCTAAACGATAATATACTACAGCTGATAAAGTACAATACGACCTCGTATGATGGAGATAATTACTGGTATAACAGCCGCCGTATAGATAATTATTTCAAAGAGTCATACGACAATATCTTTGAGGGTGAGCCTCTTTTCTTGTCAAGATCCGGAGTGTATCTTACCAAAAGTCAAGGGTGGTGGGCAACTGATGATATTCTCAAATTATTTGATGATAATCAAATAATTGATTTGACAGTCCTTTCCATCCAGGAATCAAAAGAGGAGAACGAAGAGGATGAAGAGGAGTATGACGAAGATACAGATAAGTCTGTATATGGTTTTGTGCTATGTTCCGTAGCGCAAAGAGACCTTGACGAATCCTCAATAAACATAGACAAGCTCGATGGCGAGGTGCTTTCAAGACAAATTACATCGGCGTTTATGGTAAAGCAATCTCTGGGCTGGCTTGAACGTTTCTACGATTACGTACTTAGGCGTCGATTAGTTGAGGATTATGAACTGAATAAGGGAAATCGTTCTAATGCGCCGATGCGATATGCTCAAATAATAAAGAATCAAGAAGGAGATTTCGTATGTGCTTATGGAAGGGATAAAAAGTTGAATGTTTTCTTTTATGAAGAAGGTGTAACGTCCGCAGACAAAAGTATTAACACAGATCTATATGAGACATCCGGCAAGTTCCGTGAGGTTATTAAAGAACTTAAAATAAAGGTCCCCAGTCATCTGGATACAATCCGGATTCAGATCAATCGACAAGAAGAGAAATTGGACGATAGAGAAACTTTACTCATCTCCGATATAAACCATATAAACGATATTTTCATCAAGGCTATAAGATTTTATAATAGTTGTTCTCTTAATGAGCGCAAGGAACTTATTGAGATGGTGAAAAGTTCTCCTATCTTTTTGTGCGATCACAACAATCAAGAGGAAAGGGTATGTGCATGTAAACCTGATGATGTATTTAAAGACATTTCCATTCTTAGAGAATATTTTAGGGCATGCGTAAACTCACGCAAGGTCTATCAGTTTTTTAATATTCAGAGCTATGACAAGTGTATCAGAGAGGTTGGAAAAGAGAGCTTCGATGAATTTATTGACCGGATTATTGTAAAAGATTCTCCTGAGATTATTGTTGAATCACAGTATCTTACTTCCGAAGAAAGGGTACACAGAGCTCACGAAAAAGTCTATAAAAAAGAGTTTCCCTCATTTGAAGGGTTATTGGATGTATTGGATACACTTGAAAGAGGGAACGGAAGTAAAGAATTAAGCATTTATGTATGGAATTTACTTATAAAAGCGTATCATTCTAATGCGTCGTTCTTTAAAAATAATGAGTCTCATTATTTTTATTATAGTAATCGGATTCAGTATTGGACTTATAATTCACTTCTTATAGAGCTTCGCACCCGCCGTTGGTTTTATATAGGAGAAGAGTTACGTTGTATAAAAGAGGATGCCTATAAGGAGGAACTGTGTGAAAACGGTTATACCTTCGATGCTGACTTGATGGAGAAATTGGAAATCTCCAGTACGCCGAACGTTCAAGAGGCTGAAATCATCAACGAAATGTCGGAAGGAACACGGGAGGCGTTTGCCCTTGGCAAGGAGTTGAAGAACCTTGGCTTTAATTCCATCGAAGAGATTAAAAGAATGAGAGAACGCCTTACTCAACTGGAAAGAAAAGAAGAAGCCGAGGCCGCAGCTCAATTCGAGCGTGAAGAGCGAGCAAAACGACGTAAACAAGAGGAGGAAGGTCAAAATCTTTTGCCTAAAAGAAAGAAGAGTGCGGGTATTCAAGGGACTGATTTTGAAAGGCCAGATAATGTACGTGCAAAATCACATCAAGCAGAGAATGTTCAATCAAAGAATAAAAACATTGAAGACATTCTTGAAGGTTTTGAAGAGAAAGCTCGTATCCAAAGAGACGAACTTGAAAAAGTTGCGAACTTAAGAGATAGAATAGAAAAAGCGAAGAAATACAGTTATGACTGGTTTCTATCTTTGATGGAACTTGAGGTTCAATCACAAGGTTCGACCGGAGCCTCTGGGAAGAAGGCACTATATATATCTTTTGATACAATATCCTTTAATCCCAAGAACGATAGAATGATGATTCTATCGGACGCTTCTCGTTATGTTCCGGCCTCTCTCGAAGACTTGGATACTCTGCCTGTAACATTTGTATTCCGCAATGGATCTGTTGAAAAGTTTTCTTTTGAATCTGCCAGCGTTAAAGAGGACAATCTAATCCTAAAATGTGGAGAAGAGAGTTTGAAGGTGATTGAGGCTTTGAGAAAAAATTTTGATACACTTCAACATGCCTTCATTGAGGTCAATGAACCAATTGACATTCTCACTCAATGGCAATCTCGCCTTAATAGTTTGGATTTTGATGCTGATTTTTCTTTGAAAGAAAATCTCAGGCCGGATATAGAATTCATTTTCGGACCTCCCGGTACCGGGAAAACAACGACTCTTGCAAGACGTATAAATGAGTTAGTTGATTCAGCGGACAGGGAAATAAAAATCTTAGTTCTTGCGCCGACTAACAAGGCTTGTGATGTGCTGACAAAAAAACTTCACGAAATAAACGAAGGTAACGATGGATGGATTTGGCGCTTTGTAAAAACTGATGATCCATACATTGAGGATGAAGAGTTGGTTTACAATCGTGATAGCCAAATATCTCGTCAAAATAAAGTCTGTGTCATTTCCACAATTGCCCGCTATGCGTTTGATGGATTTGATAACGGAGATTTGAGAGCACTTGAATGGGATTATATCATCATAGATGAGGCCTCAATGATTCCTCTCTATGAGATTATACTGCCTATGTATAATCCTTTGTCAGGTAAGATTATAATATCCGGAGACCCATTCCAGATAGAACCGATTGTAAATATTGACCTTTGGAAGAAGGAAAATATCTACAAAATGGTGAATCTAAATGACTTTACTAACCCTAAAACAGAGCCATGTCAATTCAACGTGACTCCGTTACTGACTCAATATCGTTCCATACCTGCCATTGGAGAGCTTTTTAGCGACTATCTGTACGGTGGTAAATTGCTACATAATCGTAAAACAGAAGACCATAAGCTGTTAGAGATGGGATTAGTTGAAAATCCACTCAATGTTATAAGCTTCCCTGTCGGAAAGGATTCTATCTTTGACCTGAAAAGGTTAAACAAATCGAATATTCAAGTTTACTCTGTTGTCTTCACAGTAGAGTTCTTAAAATATATATCCAGGAAACTTGATAAGAACCATTCCGGAAAAGAAATTCGCATTGGTGTTGTTAGCCCATACTCCGCAGAAATTCAAGCTATTCAAAAAATATATAACCAAAGTGCTCCCCAATACAATAATATTAGTGTTGACTTTGGGTCTGCCCATGGATTCCAAGGAGACCAATGCGACATTATTGTTGCAGTCATCAACCCACCGGCAAGCGGTTTGAAACGTGCAGCCGATATGACTTTTGTCAACAATCAGAATATTCTGAATGTGGCAATAAGTCGTGCATCAGATTATTTGTACATTCTTATTCCGGAAAAGGATTATGAAAATTTCGACAGTCTTTATGAAATAAAGAAAATTGGCCGGAAAATGACCTCCCTGAAATGCTCTTTCACAACAAGTGATGAAATAGAAAAAATAATGTTTGGGGAGAGTCAGTTCATCGAGAACAATACTTATGTGACAAGCCACAAGATGACTAACGTATTCAATACCCCCTTCACAAAGTATGAAATTCGCATCGATGAGAATGCAATTGACATACAAATAAATGATTTATAGCATGGCTAAGGAGTATAGAAAAGAACTTAAGGATTATTTGGACGCTGTGGAAAGTCAGCTCAATCTTCTTGAGTCGACACCATTGACCGATGGCGGCACTTATCCATGGTCTTCTAAAATGGTTGACCAACAACTTTTCATGCAGAATCAGATAGACATCATCAAAGATGAGTTGGAAAACTTTGATGATGATGACGATAAAATTTTCAATGCAACGCCTTCTAATCTCAAATCAATTAAACCAATAATATCCAAAAGCGAAGAGAATACTGATAGAACGTATATCCTCGGTTTATGCGATAAAATATTAGGGGAAGTGTCATTGCGGCAATATCCTTATCAATTTTTAGTCAAGAATAACTGGGTAAGTGTATATGTGGATGCCTATTACATGGCTCATAATCTCATTATTGAATACTTCTGTGGAGGGCGTCGAAGAGTGTTACCCAGTAAAGGGGCTCCAATCGTAAACATATCATACAAAGACTTTGGAATATCTCGGAAATTGAAAAGAGATGAGTCAAAGGATAAAAACAGATTACGTAATATCTTGCAAAACCACATTAGAATAAAATTTTAGAGTAAAAAATTAACGGGATATCATAACAATTACATGAAGGCATTGACATATATTGAGGGTGGCCGGTTTGAGATAATCGAGAAGGCGGAGCCGAGGGTCGTGGAGGCGACGGATGCTTTGGTTAGGGTGATTCTGAGCAGTATCTGCACCAGCGATTTGCATATCAAGCATGGGAGCGTGCCGAGGGCTGTACCGGGCGTTACTGTCGGGCATGAGATGGTCGGCGTAGTTGAGTGTGTCGGCGAAGCCGTCACTAAGGTGAGGCCGGGCGACCGCGTGGCGGTGAATGTGGAGACGTTCTGCGGTGAGTGTTTCTTCTGTCGGCATGGGTGGGTAAATAATTGCACTTACCCGAATGGCGGTTGGGCTCTTGGTTGCTGTATTGACGGTGGTCAGACGGAGTTTGTCCGAGTGCCGTTTGCCGACAATGGACTGACTGTGATTCCGGATAATGTGAGCGATGAGCAGGCTCTGTTTGTGGGCGATATTCTTGCTACAGGTTATTGGGCGGCTAAGATTTCGGAGATTGGCGAGGATGATACAGTGCTAATTATCGGTGCCGGACCGACCGGACTTTGCACTTTGCAGTGCGTCCGCCTTTATAATCCCAAGCAAATTATTGTCTGCGAGAAGGATGCGGTGCGTCAGGAGTTTGTCAAAAAACATTATCCCGATGTAATTGTCGTTTCACCGGAGGATTGTCTGGATAAAACTTTGAAAATTTCGGAACATGGCGGTGCGGACCGCGTGATTGAGGTTGCCGGTGCGGAAGATACATTCCAGTTGGCTTGGCAAGCGGCTCGACCGAATGCAAATGTAACGGTTGTGGCTCTTTACGATAAACCGCAGGCATTGCCGTTGCCGGATATGTATGGCAAGAATCTGACGTTCAAGACCGGAGGCGTTGATGGTTGCGACTGCGACGAGATACTTCGACTTATTTCTGAAGGTAAGATTGACACAACTCCCCTTATCACCCATACCTTCCCATTCTCTCAGATTGCGGAAGCCTACGACCTATTCGAGAATCGCCGCGACAACGTTATTAAAGTGGCAATAAAAAACGATAATATAGATAACTATGGCAAAGAAGTTTGAGATACGGAATAGTACCGCTGAGTTTCTGATTTTCCAGATTGAAGGAAAGGAGGACGGAGTGCAGGTTGTGTACCGCGATGAGACTATCTGGTGCACGCAGAAAGCTATGGCGCAGTTGTTTGATTGTTCCACGGACAATATAGGGCTTCACCTTAAAAATATCTTCAAATCCGGTGAATTACAAGAAGATTCAGTTACCGAGAAATACTCGGCAACTGCCTCCGATGGCAAGAATTACTTGACAAAATTCTATAATCTCGATGCCATTATTTCTGTGGGTTATCGCGTGAACAGTACTCGGGCCACGCAATTTCGGCAATGGTGCACTTTTGTATTGCGACAGTTTGCGATACGCGGCTACGTGATTGACAGGAAGCGCATGGAGAATGGTACGTTTATCGGCGAGGATTATTTTGAGCATCTGTTGGCTGAGATTCGGGAAATCCGGCTCAGTGAACGACGCTTTTACCAGAAACTCACTGATATTTATGCCACAAGTATTGACTATAACCGCGATGCGCCGACTACACGCGCCTTCTTTAAGAAAGTGCAAAATAAGATGCACTATGCCGTGCATGGCCACACTGCCGCCGAACTGATTATTGACCGAGCCGACGCCCAGAAAGAGCACATGGGCTTGACAACGTGGGAGAACGCTCCCGATGGTAAAATCCTGAAACCGGATGTAAACATCGCCAAGAATTATCTCAAGGAATCCGAATTAGAGGATATGGGACGGATTGTCAACTCGTTCCTTGATTTGGCTGAAGACATGGCAAAGCGTCATATCCCGATGACGATGGAAGATTGGGCTAAACGCATCGACAAATTCCTCGACCTCACCGACCGCCCTATTCTTTCGGATGCCGGACACGTCACCGCCGAGCAAGCCAAGGAACACGCTGAAACCGAGTTTGAGAAATACCGCGTCATCCAGGACCGACTCTTCCAATCAGATTTCGACCGTTTCAACGGCGATAACCTCCTCCCATTGGATTTTGACAAAGAGTAACATTATCGGCGGAGTAACACGCATCGGAGCCTGTCAGATTTCGATGACGGCGGAGTCGTTGAAGGTGGCGTGTTCACCAGTGAAGACGTATCCGAGAGGGTTGCTGACGAGATGGGTGTTGCCTATCACAAAGTCGGTTTGATGATGGGCGTGCCCGTAAATCCATGCGTTAATCCGGCTGTCGGCGATGTAGTTGCCAAGTTCTGTGGCAAAAGCCACGTTCAGCGGGTCGCTGGAATACCGTTTGTCAATGGCTGCGAATGTAGGAAGGTGATGTGTCACTACTACAATCTTTTCTGCATCGCTCGTTTCAACGGCATCCTGTATGAACGCGAAGTTCTTTTCAAACTCATCTGTTATGTCTTTAGCTGTGAGTCGATGATGGTTGTATAGAATTTGGCGATAATCGTTCATCCCGGACTGTACCACCATTTCATCAACGGGCGATATTCTTGACCAAAGAGTTGAGAGTATGAAGTCGGTATCAGCTATCCGTATGACTTTGTTGTGATAGTAGCCGACATTCGGGAGAAACATCTTCTGCCAACTTTCACCCATCGATGCAATGTCGCCATTGTTGTAAAACTCATGGTTGCCGGCTACCATCAGCACTTGACGATATCTCTCTGACATCCATTGCCACAAATGCAGGTGCTCCACGTTATTATCCAAAAGATACCCGACATCCCCGGCAATAACGAGAATATCTCCGGCAACCTCAATCGCCGGGTCTTTAGCATTCATCATCCGGAGATTCTCATGAAACTCCAGATGCAGGTCAGAGCAATATTGAATCTTCATAGCTACGATTATTCATAAAGTTACGATACATTCCTGAATTTGCCAAATCTTCATTAATAAATCACCTCTTTATATTTGGGCATTAGCCAGCATATTCCCTATTTACGTAGAATTCTACAATTTTTTTAATACTCACGTAAAAGCCGAGAATCCTTAATAGCACGACTAAAAATTGAAGGAAACTGCAATTTTGGGTAATGAAGATTGAATATGAGCTCTATTGTATTACTAAAAGTTGCGGTTTGCCACATTTTTGGGTAAAACAACGGAACGCAGAATTTTTCACATTGTCAGACCCAGCCTGCTGATATGACAAGGAAGAATAGAACCAAATCACACTTTAAGGTGTTATTTATTTGGAATATTAAATTATATAGTGTATCTTTGCGCTATAAATCCAAGATATTATGATTACAGCCAAGAACGAGCAGGAAGTGGAAGCCTTTCTCCGAGAATTCAAACCCAAATTCAGCATTTGGGGAATAATCTTTCTTCATCGGGATAAGAATGAAGAGGCTCTTCGTGCGTTAGGTATAACTCCTGTAGCGCGTGAAGAGATTATCAAGAAAATCGAGAAAGAAGATTATTCTCACTCAATTGTTGATGAGGCGTCGTTCGGTGATATGTGGGTATTCGGCAAAGATTACGACGGCACGGAGCTGTATATAAAAATATCTATGGGTGCGCCGGGAAGCAAAACTATCTGTATCTCGTTTCATGAGGCAGAGCATCCCCTTAATTATCCTTTCAAAAAGAAATAGGCTATGGAGAAGTATGTAGATATGAAAAGTCCATTGACTGGTGGGAATGTCAAGGAGGTAAGTATAACGGAAGTGAAGGAGTTCCGCAAGGAAAAATACCGTGTTCACGTCCGGTACTATATTTGTGAGGATACCGGTGAGCAATTCACAACGACAGAGCAGGATACATTGCAATTCAACGACCTTTACTCTCAGTATCGTATCCGCCACGGCATTCCATTCCCTGATGAAATTAAGGAAATCAGAACCCGATATGGATTAAACTATTCCCAAATTTCAAGAATTCTTGGATTTGGCACAAATCAATATGCCAAATACGAGAATGGAGAGGTCCCTTCGGAATCCAACGGCAAAATGATTGCAGCTATACGCGATAAGAATGTATTGTTGGGACTGCTTAAAGGTTGCAAGGACACTTTTCAGCCGGCAGAATATGAACGCATTCTTACTTCAATCAACATGAGCGAGATGAAGGATGATGAATACACCGCGCTTCACCGAGTTATCTTCAATGATGATAGCCGAAGCATATTCAATGGTTATGGAGGGAAAAGCGTCCCTAAACTGTTTGACATGGTTCACTACATCGTGATGAAGCATGGAGAGGTATTCCCGACGAAATTGAACAAGCTGATGTTTTATTCCGATTTCAATCACTACCGCAAGACAGGTCAATCAATCAGCGGCCTTCAATATCGTGCATTGAATTTCGGCCCGGTTCCTGACCATTACGCCACAATCTATGATAATACTCCCGAACTTGAAAAGCGACTGATTGAGGCTCACGATATGGTCAGCACATTGCTTACATGCAATTTCAATCAAGATTGCGAGACCCTTTCTGAATCTGAAAAGGAATCTATAGACTATGTTATTGGGAAATTGAAACCTCTTTCCGTCTCAGCGATAATAGAAGCGAGCCATCAGGAAAACGGTTGGCAACAAAGCTCCATTGCGCATAGCCTAATTCCCTACGACGAAGCTTTTGAACTGAAATTAGTATGAACAGAAAAGGACGGATAGCATTTACGAAGTTGGCTATCTGCCGGAAATTGATTAACTTCGCATTAGGTCAACGACCGCGTGTCCGGCATAGGTGCCGCACATGTCTTTAAGTTCGCAGACCGACCGCAGAAACACCCCGACAGGGCCACTTGTACGGCTCATGTACGGTTTAGATTTACACCATATTGTAAATCAATATTTTAACTGTTTCTGCATCGGAAAATGACTATATAGTTAGAAACGATTACAAAATAGCATAATCTGTTAGTATGGCACTCTTTACGGGGTGCCATTTTTGTTGCGTCATTTCTCGGTTTTAACCGTTTCTGCTCGATTTTACGCCCATTTTTGTATCCCGGTTGTATCTCGTTACTCAATCGGGGATGAATTGAATGTAAGGTTGTGGACGATTTGCACACTGTTGCACACCATTGCACGCCCTTGCACACTTTTAACAGAATATTAACAGAAATAAAAGCGTAAATCAATGAGTAGCACTATTGAAATCACAAAGAGTTGCGAGTGGTGTGGCTGCACCTTCATTGCTCGCAAGTGTACAACGCGGTATTGTTCCAAGCGTTGTGCCGAACACGCCTATAAAGACGCAAAGCGAAAGGAACATGTAGCGAAAGAACAGTCAAAGGCTAACGACCCAATGACAATCGAAAGTAGCCCCTTTATTTCTCCGGGGCAATGCGCTCATCTTTTAGGAGTGAGCAGAAGAAGCATCTACAATTATCTTGCCACTAATTCTATCCCTTGTTTCCAGTTCAAGGGAAAAACTCTTATCAGCAGAAATAGCCTTAATTCTCTTTTCGATGGTTCACATCTCTATCAGTTACGTCCGGCAAAGGAGAAGCAGATTATCACTGAGTTCTACACCACCAAAGAGGTGCTGGAGAAATTCGGCATCAGTAATTCGTGGCTATTCAAGGCGGCGAAAGAAAACAATTTCCCAAAGATTACCCAACGAGGGAAAACTTTGTGGAGCAAGCCGCACATTGACCGGTTCTTTGCCAAGTCTGCCCCGAAAGAAGAAATTACCGAATGGTACACGGCAGCGGAGATTCAGGAGCGTTATGGCATGACGCTCTCGGCAATATATAATCTTGTTTCAAAGGAGAGAATTCCGAAGATGAAAATAGGTTGCGAGGCCCGCTATTCAAAATGGCATTTCGACAAGGCGAAAGGTGTCGCAGTTGATGAACCGGAATACTATACGATTCCGGAGGCAATTGAAAAATACAACATGACACGCGACCAGATTTATCATTATGTCAAGACCTACGGCATAAACAAGATCAAGGTCGGAAGAATCGTCAAAATATCAAAGCAAGAGCTTGATAATCTGTTTGCTCCACCCAAGATTTGACGCGGTGGAACTACGGTGGGCTATCGGTGGGAATTGCCCTTAACCGGGTGTCTGAGTCCACTATTTGAACACTCCCTACCTTCGCATCAAATCTCTAAATCAAACGCGTATGAATACATGCACCAAAGTTTTCCTTCGTCAGAAGGCTATTTCGGGTGGACGCATATCGCTCTACCTTGATTTCTATCCTGCCATCCGTAATCCCCATACCAACCGGATGAGCCGCCGTGAAACCCTCGGCATCTATATCTATGCCTCGCCCAAGAATGAGCGGGAGCGTCAGTTTAACTCCTCAATGCTTGAAAAGGCTGAAGCTATCCGCTGCCGTCGCTTCGAGCAGTTGCTTAACGAGCAGTTCGATTTTCTTGATAAGGAGAAGCTGCGCATGGACTTTCTTGCCTACTTCAAGCAGAAATGCCGTCAGAAGTATCAGAAATGGGACTGCGTTCTCCGACACTTTGAAATCTACTGCAAGGGCAAGTGCCGTTTCTGCGATCTGACAGTTGACTTCTGCAAGGGCTTCCGTACTTATCTTCTCTCTGCCCAACGTCAGCATAACAATGGGAAAGGGCCAATCTCACACAATTCGGCGGCAGGATATTGGTCTACATTCCGTGCCCTGCTGAAAATGGCTTATCAGGAGAAATATCTCCGCGAGAATATCAATGACTTCCTTGATAAAATCGAGTGGAAAGAAGTCAAGAAAGAGTTTCTTACACTCGCGGAAGTCAAACTACTTGTCGCTACGCCTTGTAAGATCCCCGTTCTGAAACAGGCGGTTCTGTTTAGCTGCATGACCGGACTACGCATAAGCGACATTCTGCAACTCTCATGGGAACATATCCAAATGGGACAGGACGGAGGCTATCTCATAAGAATGTGTACTGAGAAAACCGAGGAAGAAACCAACCTCCCTATCAGCGATGAAACTCTCGCACTCTGCGGTGAGCGTTCGGAAGGGCTGATTTTCAAAGGCCTTAAACGCCACATGGTGAATCATCCTCTGAAAGAGTGGATTAAATCCGCTGGCATTACCCGACGGATAACCTTCCATTCGATGCGCCACAGCTTCGCTACGTTGCTTGCCGCCAACGGCGTGGACATTCTCACCATCAGCAAGATGCTAACCCACAAAAGCGTGAAAAACACGCAAATCTACGCAAAAGTCGTCGATGAACGAGCGAGAGAGGCATCTATGGTCATTTCGCTGAAATAGATGCGATTGG
>ERZ778514.547-NODE-547-length-34139-cov-6.787936_pt1 | contig 34139 bp, 29 predicted proteins | sample MGYA00510344_ERZ778514 | MGnify/ENA primary metagenome ERZ778514 (study PRJEB29527, sample SAMN07138968) | mouse gut metagenome | material: feces | host: mouse | place: China:Nanjing | collected 2016-01-25 ...
GTTGATCTCTGTAACTTTTTAGATTCTAAATTTCAGATTAAATCACTTTGACAACATCCTCAAATAACAAAACCAACCAGGCTACCAAAACAAACAAACAAACAAACAAAAACCCTCACCAACAAAAGACTTTTCTCATTTTCTTTTATCCTCCTATATTTTATTCCGTTAATCTACCCGTCTCCTGTTCCCGCTACTGCACAAAAACAGCTTCCCTTACAATCCCCATGCCCATATCTCAGCCGGTACTTTTGATTGGTGCTATTTTTCATTCCCCCTTTCCTTTTTATTATTTCATTTAATTGTACTTAATATATTAAGTATAGTCAATGTATTAAGTATGCTACCCTTTATGTGGAAGGTGATAACATGATTTCTTACGAACCCTTTTACCAGACTCTTATTAAGAAAAATATTACTGAATACCACCTGATCTACAAAGAGGGACTTTCAGCCAATACACTCCACCGCATGAAGAACGGGCTTCCAATTACTACAAAGACACTGGACATGCTTTGTTTTATCTTAGACTGCGAGGTCTGCGATATCCTTTACCATGATAAAACCCAGTAACTCACTTTAATAACATCAGACATGAATAATAAAAAGGCTGGATCATTGGATCTGAGGTCTTTTTATTTTGTTCCTTTTTATTTTCTGTTTTCTGCTGCTTTTATCTTTCGTTAAAATTATACGATACAAGACATTATTTTGCAACGCTAAATCGAATATTATTAACGCAATAAATTATATTAATGGCGGTGAAATTATGATCGATGTCTTAGAACGTATTACCTATTACAGAAAACAGAAAAACTGGTCTGAATACCAGCTTGCTGAACACTCCGGATTAACGCAGTCTACCATCTCGTCATGGTACCGCAAAAACATGGTCCCCACCATCCCATCCCTTGAAAAGATCTGCAATGCTTTCGGGATAACCTTATCCCAGTTCTTCTCTACGGAAGAGGATGATTTTGCATTGACCGACTGCCAGAAAGAGCTGCTGAAAGAGGCGGGACATCTCACGAAGATCCAGCAGCTTGCTCTTATTGAGTTCTTCAAAACATTATAGGGAATGTCACAGTTACATTCCTGATACATTCCCTTGCTTTTATCCATGTGTTTAAACCTTTCAGTCATTATTTCCGGCTTATTCCTGACAGCATTCCATTATCAAATGGAACGCATACCTGAATCCTCTGACAAATCCGCTTTCTTCTGCGGCAGAAGCAATGCGGAAAGCTTTGTCCCTGCATTGTCCATATTCCTGACTGTATGTTTCCTTCTCATCATCATCCTCCAGTATCTTTAAAATTTCTTTCTTTAATCTTTCACTGATATCATCCGTAACTTCCATGTTATGTATCAGGTTAAGATATAAATTTCTTATCATTCCATCCATCCCATTTACCGGAACTTATATAGGTTCCTTTTCTCCTTCCATCATACAAAATTCATTTCCGCTACCACACATCATCTGCCAGCAGAACAAGGGGACTGTTTCCATTTTATAAAAGTTCTTCTTTAATTTAACATATCAAGGCTCCCTTCTTTATGAAAACTAAAGTACCCGTCCCCTATAATCACATGATCTTTTAATGGAATTCCTAATAGTTCCCCCGCTTCTTTGACACGTTTTGTTATCACTGTATCTTCTTCGCTGGGAGCACAGTCTCCTGACGGATGGTTATGTGCCAGTATGATCCCCGCTGCATTTACCAGTATCGCATGTTTAAAAATCTCTCTCGGCTCAGCCAGTGTTGTATTTACCGTACCGATCGATACAATCTCCACTGCCAGCGGCCTGCATTTACTGTCTACAGATAAGACGATCAGATATTCCCTGTCTGCATTCTTTAAAATCATTTCCGCAAGCTCTGCTGCTTTCTCCGGTCCATTCAGCCTCTCTGCTGTATATGGTATCTCTTTCTCCCTTACCATTGACATCCGTACTAACGGTATATATTTTCCCAATCATCAACCACTCCTTCGTAATATATTAAAACCCCACTGCTTCTTCTCAGTCCCTTATGCAACGTTTTGACACCTCAGCAGAATATCTTTCATCAAGAATAGATCCTCTGCGCTCACACGATCCGCTTTTTTCATGATCGCACTTGCTGTAAATACTACCCACTCTGTATCCGTCCAGTCCTTTTGAGAAATGTTCGAATCGAACATATTTTGGATCGCAGTTTCCGCCGCCTTTGTCATATCTCCTGCATTCGCCATTATCCATTCTTTCATCAAATTTGCGTAAGTATCTGCAAGCTCTTCCTGTATGGATTTCTCACTCTTCTTTTGGGACTTCTGGCTTTGTAAACCTTTTTTCTCTTTATGAAGACCTTTTCCCTCATCCGATATCTGCATTCCGATGTTCGATTCGAACAACTTATCTCTTATTTCGGTCTCGCTATCAGAAATATCTTTATTTCCTTTTGTATCATCCATCTTTCCTGTAATCTCTTTGATAGGTACATTCCCACCCACTGCTAACTTTACAGCTATCTCTTTCTGCTCCTTTAGAGGTAACTTAGCCGCTTCATATGCTGCTGTGATCCCAAGATTGCCCTTCTTAAGCTCTTCCTTGATCTCAGGTGAAGCATTTTTATTAATACTGTCCATCTTGGCTACATTAGAACTGCTCTCATTCATCAGCTCTGCTACTATATCTCTCATGCTTCCTTTTATCTCTAACCCATCCTCTTTTTTTTGCTCTTATCAACGCTTCCTTAAACCGCTGGGCTTGCCGGGTTCTCTCCCAAGCCGTCAGCTCACGATTGTAGATATTTCCTGTGAGCAGAGATAGTTCTAATACTGCTGGTGTCATATCCTTATACAGATACCGGACCTTTTCATATTTCTTGTATCCACGTTCAAGGTTAAAGATATTTGCAAGGTTACGCCTGTGTCCGCTCACGATCACAAACTCCCCGTCTATCCTTGCCAGCACAGAAGGCTGTTGCTGGCCTACTGCAAGGAAGCTGTCTGCAAGCTCTTCGATCTTCTCCTGTGAATAGAAATTACTCTCAGACGGCTTCACTTCATAGGGGCTCAGCCAAATCTCTTTATACTCACTTACCTTATCTGACCCGGATAACTGACTCTTTGCATTTACGATATCATTGATCCCAAACTTTGCCATACCCCCAGTCTACCTTCCTTTCCCTGTATATTCTGTAACGAATCGTTTATAATCCTGAGCCGCACCACAACAAGGACTGTATTCATAGATCGGTTTTCTCAGGAAAGAATTTTCTGCCACTTTCTTTGAGTACCGGATGACTCCAAGAATGGGATATTTCTTATAGCGGTTGCTTTCTATATTTTCATACTCCTTTTTTAACCATTCAAGACCTGCTGATTCACCATCTGTATTCTGATAACAGGTGACCAGTACACCTTTCAGTGTAAGCACAGGGTTGAGCGCCTTTGCGTCCTCGATCTGCTCTGCCACAATATCCAGTCCTTCCAGAGAATCTTCATCTATCTTTACGGGGACTATCACCTCATCTGTAACTGCAAGAGCATTTATTACATTGATCCCGATATCCGGGGGATTATCTATAATGCAGTAATCATATTTAGCATAGATAGAATCATCATTGTCTTTTCTATCCATCAGAAATCTTTTATATCTCTGGATGATGTCTTCATTACTCTTTCCCATCAGAATACAAGTCACTCCGAATAACGACATATTTGCAGTTATGATGTCAATCCCGTTATAATCTGTATTCTGTATCAACTCCTTTGGATCATCCCATTCCCCTCCCAGTATTTTTGATACTGGAGCCATACTCTCTGCATCATATCTTTTATAAGCTCTGCTGAGATTCCCTTGCTTATCATTATCCCAAAGCAACACCTTATAGCTCCTTCTCCACAGTTCATATGCCATATTTACCGCCGTAAATGACTTGGCTACTCCGCCTTTCATATTTAGTAGATTGATAACTTTCATTTTCTTCCTCGCTTTCTACATCTCCCTTCGATGTATTTACTTTTTGCATGTAAAAACCGGAACACTTCTGCTCCGGCTTTATCACTTTTATAATATATAATCGAAATATCTTCATCTGCACATTTGTTCTATCAATACCAAAGTGTTACTCTTTCATCTTTATCACATTTATCTTGGATATATCTCTCTGGTATTCATAATGCGCGAAGTAATATCTATCTATAATTACTCAAAGATTCTTTTGTTGAAAATACAATTTGGTACTTTTTTGGTACTTTTCTTGATTTTCCCCTCTCCTCATGCTATACTAACAATCGATGCAAAGCCCACAAAAACCAAGGTCTATAGGGCTTTCCCGGCGGTCACCGCCGTTAAATGTGCCGAGTGTTCGAGACCTTCCACTCGTAAAACAAAACTAAAGGAGAACAAAATCATGAAAAACAAAAATGCAGCCTTTTTAACTCAGGCGGCTATGATTGCCGCTGTCTATGTAGTACTGACACTTCTATTCAGGCCGATCTCTTTCGGAGAGATACAGGTACGTATCGCTGAAGCACTTACCATACTTCCGCTGTTTACTCCTGCCGCCGTGCCGGGAGTTTTTGTCGGCTGTTTAATCGCCAACATCATCGGCGGCGGAATTCTGCCGGATATTATCTTCGGCAGTCTGGCTACACTTATCGGCGCTGTACTTACTTACCGCCTGAAAGACTCGAATCCAATCCTCGGGCCAGTTCCTCCGATCGTGTCCAATACTATTATTGTGCCGTTCGTACTGTTCTACGGATACGGCGTGAATCTTCCGATTCCATTTATGATGCTTACCGTTGGTATCGGCGAAGTGCTTTCTTGCGGTGTGCTGGGACTGATTCTATATTTTTCCTTAAAAAAATATAAGACTATTCTGTTCCGTCCGACGCCGGTATAAATATCAGATATATTTTTTATATGTATGTCAAAAGAGGCATTCTCATGTTCTATACTGTGAGTTATGCCTCTTTTCTTATCCATTATATTGCTATATCTCTACGCTATATAAGTATGTCCGCTCTTCTCCGTCATTCTTTCCAGTTCCTTCTGTGAAGCCGTATGTCTTTCGCCGCTGCTGACATCAATATAGGTAATCCTTGTTTCCGTATAACCCACCAAAATAATTGCAGATTTCGCATCTTTCATTGCAATCACGGGTTTGTCCCGATTAATAATATATAAAAGTTCCTCTGGTGTACATCCAGTCAGATCAAGTCCCGTCCTGCCGTTAAGCTGTTCTATGACATCCAGCGGCATTGTCCCGGCATTAAGCTGCTTTCTCATATTGTCAACCAGTACGCTCTTTCCGCTGATGGTGTACCGCAAATCCCGATTTCCTCTCTCCCAGATATATTCCTGTTCCGAAGACACTACAACACCATTATAAGTATCAGCCATCTGCACCGCTTCCCCTGCCTTTTCAGTAATCCCCTTAAGTTCCCCGTATCCATATGCCAGATAATGTTCACTTTTCGGCTCCTCATCAAAAGAGAACTCTCTTGACTTCTCAAACAACGCCTGTTTCGGCGTAAGTATCTTCGGCTCCTGATTTTCAACACCGTCCCCAAAGACAATGCGCATCTGTCTCTGCTTCAGCGAAGTAGTGTAAGAACTGACAGAAATATTACTTTCTTCCTGCTCTTCATTATTCGTAATGTATTCTTCTGCCACAGCATTATACACATTTCCTTTTTTGGCCACTCTGTTAAGTGTGATCATATTACCCTCAAACTGCGTACTAAGAATATAGACTCCTTCATTTTCATATGTCTTGACAACTTTTCCTTTTCCAGTCCGTATCTCAATCCGATACATCGGGGTAACACTCTCACCAGATACAGTGACTCCCGCATCCCCAATTCTGGAAAATCCATACACAAAATCTGAGTCTATAAAACCTAGAGGTGCGATATTCTGACCTGTCTCACACTCTACCGTTCTCTTTCTTCCGCTGGAAAATGTAATGACTGTCACCTCATTTGCCATGCCATCCCGCTTTCCGCTCTGATAGGCCATCCTCGTGCCATCCTCAGATATGATATACTGCCCTTCCTTCAGGTCCGATGCCAGCTCGAACATTCTGCCCTTTCCGACCTCAATCTGATACAATACCCCATCCGCCAGCACATACATGGTATCTTGCTCCACACTGTAGCAGATCAGTTTTCCAAACTCCAGAATTGCATGTGCATAGGATTTCTTTGTAGAGATAAAAGCCTTCTCCTCAACAAAGTTATCTTCTGTATTATAATAATATACCGCAACTCCGACTTCTCCCTCATGCTCGCCACGATTCATATACCCGAATACCGCAAAGGAAAGATTGCCCTTCTTGTCCATATCAAGAAGCTTTATCTCATGCTGTGCGGTCAGATACCGCTCATCCTCACCCTCTCCGGAAGTAAAACTGAATACAAGGGATAATTGATCCGTCTCTTTATTATAATTCCACAACTCGTCTGCCTGAACAAATGCCACTTTCGTCCCATCTTTATTCTCCATATTCTGAATGTCCGGATCTGCAATGCCAAGAAGTATCCCTTTTTCATTCAGTACCCTCTTCGTAACATCAAATATCTGTTCCATCGTCCGGTCATAATCCAGCAAAAGCACCTTTTTATTATCCGCCCGATATCTGACACGGAAAAATTCTTTGACCTTATATAAGTCCTCTTCATTTTCTTCCCCCTTGCCGCGTATCTGATATTGAAGCTGAACAGAACAGGAGATATCATTGATCTCTTTTATCATCCATCTCTCATTACCTTCTATCTGCGGCTCTAAAGCCCCCCATGTTACATGTTCATAATCCGAATGGATGTTCACATGCTGAAGTGTAGAATTATCGCCCGTCTCATCCGGCTCAATGGCCGTTCCGATACCGACACCCTCCGCTTTTATCAGAGAATTTTCATGAAAATCCTTAATATAATTCAGATATTCCAATATATGCTTATCTTTTTCATCTACGATCCTTGTGTAGTAGTAGACAGATTTTCCCTGTGAGAGCTTCAGTATGACCTCCAGCATCCTCTCCTCGGAGACTACCGACGGATCCTGTAAGCTTACCGCCGTTTCCTCACCCGGATTCTCTACTTCTGACTCGAAAAGCTTTTCCTTTCCGTCCAAAGAAAATATCTTAAACTGGATACTGCTGATCTCATTATCGTAAGAATCGAGCCTGACATCTATCTGGCCATTTGCCACTGGAGTGATCGTATCTCTTAAAGATGCCGCATCCATCTCCTCCACATACCCCGGCACATAATTGATCGAATATCCATTACTGGAAAATGAAATCTGCGGCAGCGTTGCCGTATCCATATCTGCGGTCATGCTCCCATTATCACGATTTGTATAATAACCAAAGGCTGTTGCCATTATTATAAATATCACAATTAAAAGAGCTGCTTCCTGCAGGTATCTCTTTAACTTTCTCTTGTTCATCCTATACCCCTTATCTGCCTAACAGTCTGCCAATAGCTGGTGATATGTGAAGGAATTCTTCACAAGCTTTTATACTTTCCTCTGCGCGCCTTCTTCTCTCAGCATTTTCTGTCTTTACCGCACGGATCATTATATTTTTCGGCGTATGCTCCATATCAATGAATTCCAGCACCTGCACGTGATATCCTGCCCTCTCAAGATACTGCGCGCGCAATCCGTCGGTAATAAGCGCCGCCATACGTTCCTTCAAAAGACCGTATTTCATAACCGGTTCAAGCGCCAGAAGCCGGTTATCCTTACATTGTTCCGCCCCCTGCATCTGTGCATTCAACTCATGCTGACAGCAAGGTACAGACAAAATAACCTTTGCATCCCATCCCACTGCTTTTTCAAGGGCCAGATCCGTAGCTGTATCGCAGGCATGAAGCGTAACCACCATATCCACCTTCTGTGCGCCAGTATAATCTGCAATATTCCCCTTTAAAAAGGCAAGCTTCTCATAACCATATCTGAATGCAAGCTCACCACAGCGGCGAATCACCTCTTCCTTCAAATCCAGTCCGATAATACGGACATCATATTTTTTCAGCTCATGCAAATAATAATACATAGCAAAGGTTAGATAAGACTTGCCGCATCCAAAATCCAGTACCGTAACCTCCCTGTTCTTCGGAAGCTGCGGTGAAATGTCTTCTATAAACTCTAAAAAACGATTCATCTGTCTGAATTTATCAAATTTAGAATGTACGATTTTTCCTTCCTTCGTCATCACTCCCAGATCTATAAGAAACGGTACCGGTTCCCCTTCTTTTAAAACGTAATGTTTTTGACGGTTATGTGAGAAGGCGTCTACAGACCTTGGTGAAACATTCTGCTTCTTTTTTATCGTAATCTTCCCTTTTTTACTTACTAGTACAGAATACAGCGCCGTACCGGTCTCCAACTGCATCTGCCGAAAATTCTCCATATATTCCGTCAATCTGCCCACTGTGCTTTCGGCATTCAGATTTTCATGAAATACCTGATTATTTCGGAACATTTCTATCTGAAACAGGAGCTGCCCTTTTTCCTTTACTGCACGCACCTTCACCTTTATGGCTCCTGCTTTATCCTTCGGGTTGCTCAGAACCGCTAGTAAAAACTCTTCATTCAAATTATCCTGTAATACTTTTGTTAATTCATCCATAATATTAATATTGTAATGTTTTTTTCCTCAAGGTGCAAGTAACAATAGATACTTTTACACAATTTACATAATTAGTGCTATAATAGGCTTATATTCTTTTGAAAGCAGGTAATAGTCGTGGATAAATTAGATATAAAACTATGGACGCTTGCGGCAAGAGGACAGATTGTTCCTGACCGCTCTCTTTTAAAATCCCCGGCCCAGATCCGGGCAATCAAAAAAAGTGCCGCTCTGAACACCGCAGTGCTCGACCATGTTGCGGAACACATACGGGCCGGCATGAATACCGAAGAAATAGACCGGCTTGTTTATGATTTTACAAAAAAACATGGCGGAATCCCTGCACCACTTCATTATCAGGGTTTTCCAAAAAGTGTATGTACCTCGATCAACAATGTGATCTGTCACGGTATTCCTGACAAATATGATTTTTTAGAAGAAGGGGATATTATCAATGTAGATGTCTCAACTATTCTCAATGGATATTATTCCGATGCTTCCCGCATGTTTATGATCGGCGAACCCTCCCCAGAGGCCAAGCAACTTGTACGTGTATCAAGAGAATGTGTTGAATTAGGTCTTAAAGCCGCAAAGCCATGGGGACACCTCGGTGATATTGCCTATGCGATCAATACCCATGCCCAAAGACACGGATACTCTGTTGTCGAAGATATCGGCGGCCACGGAATCGGCCTTGAATTTCATGAAGATCCCTTCGTAAGCTATGTTACGCCAAAGGGCAGTGAGATGGTCCTTGTACCGGGCATGATGTTCACGATCGAACCAATGATAAATGAGGGAAGCCCCGATTTCTTTATAGATGAAGATAACGGCTGGACGGTCTACACAATTGACGACGGATTGTCCGCCCAAACCGAATATATGGTTCTTGTAACTGATACCGGAGTTGAAGTATTGTCAAAATGATCCGTCTGTTTTTATACACTTGCAGATTTAAAGTCATGCTTATTCATGCCGCCATGAATCGCATGACTTTCTGACTCCGTCATCAACTTATACTCTCTACTACCAGCGCTGATTTCGCACCCATATTTACGACTAGTTCTCCGCCGCGTATTAAATATACATCGGGTGATACCGTATAGCCTTTCTCATACGAATATATCAGCCTCTGCATCTTGCCTCTCATAGGCACTCCGATTCTCCACACTGGTACGATTACCTCTGCAAAATCACTGCGGTTATTAATGACCACGACGATCTGTTCGTCCTCCGTAAACCGGCCATAGGCAAGTATATTGTTGCTTCCGCACAAAAGCAGAATCGAACCATTGCGAAGCGCCTGACTGTTTTTATGGATCGCTATCATATTCCGGTGAAATTCTATCAGTTCCCGATCCTCATATCCCCATGGATAAGTACGTCTGTTATCCGGATCTGTAAATCCGCATAAGCCTGCCTCATCGCCATAATAGATGGTAGGCGCTCCTACCCATGTCATCTGCACTGCAACCGCCTCGCGCATAACCGCGGGATTCACATATTCTTCTGCCGCCCTCGGCCCTTTTTCCGCCACTCTGCCCACAACACGATTCGTTCTTGTCAGGAATCGGGAATGATCATGGTTCGACAATTCATTCATCGCCACCTCCAAAGACGGCGTCAGCATCCTTGACATATAATGATTCATGGTACTTTTAAAATATTCCGCATTCCCCAACAGGTCATCGTTGCTCTCATCACTGTGCTTTTCCATGCCTGTCAAGAACCATGTAAGCGGCTCCATAAACGCATCATAATTCATCACGCTGTCCCACTGATCACCCTGCAGCCAACTGCTGGGATCCCCGTAGTGTTCCGCTAATATCAGCGCATCCGGATTCGCTTTTTTCACTTCTTTTCGAAACTTACGCCAGAACTTATGATTATAATCACTGCTATGCCCCAAATCTGCCGCTACATCAAGACGCCATCCATCAGCATTGTAAGGAGGTGAAACCCATTTTCGCCCGACTCTCAGGATATATTCTTCCAGTTCTTTGGAGCCTTCATAATTAAGCTTCGGCAGCGTATCATGACTCCACCAACCGTCATAACTGCGGTTATACGGCCACTTTCCGTCTTCGTTCTCCCGAAAATCAAAATAATTCCGGTACGGACTATCTGAGCTTAAATATGCCCCAGAAGCATAGTCCTCCTGATTCTCGTAAATTTTCTCCCTATCCATCCATTTATTAAAAGAACCGCAATGATTGAATACCCCGTCAAGAATCACCTTCATCCCTCTTCTGTGCAGTTCTTCCACAAGCTTTATAAAAAGCTCATTGCTCGCTTCCAGATTCTTAAAGTCGGCAACCCTTTTCTGATATTTTGTCGCATGTGCATTGTCTCTGTCCCCATCGCGAAGTACCTCACCGCCGTCCTCGACGATCACGCCAAAATGCGGATCAATATAATCATAATCCTGAATATCATACTTATGATTGGAGGGCGATACAAACAGAGGGTTAAAGTAAAGAACCTCCACGCCTAAATCCTGAAGATAATCAAGCTTATCCATCACTCCCTGAATGTCGCCGCCGTAAAATTCCCGAACTCCCATCGTCTCAGGATATTTATTCCAGTCAGTCACTTTCTGGCTGTAATCTCCTATATAAAAATATTCATTTGTTTCTACATCGTTCGACTTATCGCCATTATAAAACCGATCTGTGTAAATTTGATACATAACGGCGCCTCTCGCCCACTCCGGCGTAGAGAACCCTGGAACAATCTTAAAATCATAAAGACAGGAACGGACATCTGATACACCGCACCGATTATAATAACACACTTGATCCTTATCTGAAATCTCAAAGCAATAGCAAAACGGTTCATCGCCCAGTTTCCAGTCAATGGAATAATAATCAAACTCTCCCTCTACTGACTCTTTACTTACATTATATCTGTCTTCCCCTACAACAAGACAGACGCGAACCGCATCTTCTTTTGCGGTCCGGAACCTCAATGTTACTATCTGATTGCAGTCCGGCTCCTGCGGTGACACGTACCATCTGGAGCCGTCACAAAACAACGCCTGCTTATTCATGCTTTTTTTGTCCTCACAGTCCCCTTTATTATACTCGCACCATATCTTCGGCCTCTTTTGCTTCCCCGGACCGAAAAAGCGCCTCGAACTCTTCTCGGGAAATCTTCTCTTTCTCCAGAAGGAGGTCCGCGCATGCGTGGAGCACACTGTCATATTCCTGAATAATCGCTTTCGCCTTCGTATAACATTCATCAATAATACGCTTCACCTCCTGATCAATAACCGTTGCGATACTCTCGCCATACCCTCTTGACGCATGTGCAAGATCTCGCCCGATAAATACCTCATCATTGTCGTTATCATAATTGACAAGCCCTACCGTCTCAGACATGCCAAACTTTGTCACCATAGACTTGGCAATGCCCGTTGCCTGCTTAATATCCTGCGAAGCACCTGTCGTAATATCGTCAAATACCACTTCCTCCGCGACGCGCCCGCCAAGAGACACAATAATATCCTGAAGCATCTTTCCTTTCGTATTGAACATCTCATCCTTTTCAGGAAGCGGCATCGTATATCCGCCCGCGCCTCCTGTTGGTATGATGGAGACACTATAAACAGGTCCCACGTCCGGCAACACATGGAACAGTATAGCATGACCCGCCTCATGAAAAGCCGTAATCTTCTTTTCCTTATCAGAAATCACCCGGCTTTTCTTCTCTGCACCGATGCCTACTTTAACAAAAGCTTTTTTTATATCATCCTGCTTTAAAAAAACGCGGTTATCCTTCGCCGCGAGAATTGCCGCTTCATTCAGCAGATTCTCAAGGTCTGCTCCTGTGAACCCGGCAGTTGTCTGCGCAATCTGCTTCAGATCGATCTCCTCGCTTAAGGGCTTACCCTTAGCATGGACAGCCAGTATCTCTTCTCTTCCCTGAACATCCGGTCTGCCTACCATAACCTTTCTGTCAAACCTTCCCGGACGCAGGATAGCCGGATCCAGGATATCAACCCTGTTAGTCGCTGCCATAACAATGATTCCTTCATTTACACCGAATCCATCCATCTCTACCAAAAGCTGATTGAGCGTCTGCTCTCTCTCGTCGTGTCCGCCTCCCATACCAGTACCTCTGCGGCGCGCGACCGCATCGATCTCATCTATGAAAATAATACACGGCGCATTCTTCTTTGCCTCCTCGAACAGATCCCTGACACGGGAAGCGCCGACTCCGACAAACATCTCCACAAAGTCCGAGCCTGATATCGTAAAAAACGGCACGCCCGCCTCGCCTGCCACCGCCTTCGCAAGCAGCGTTTTACCGGTTCCCGGAGGACCTACAAGCAAGACGCCCTTTGGGATTCTTGCTCCCACTTGAATATATTTCTTCGGAGATTTCAAGAAATCTACAATCTCCTCCAGTTCCTCCTTCTCCTCCTTGAGACCTGCTACCTTTGCAAATGTAACATTATTCTCTCCGTCCCTGCTAAGCTTGGCACGGCTCTTTCCAAAATTCATGGCTTTCGTATTCGCGTTGCCTCCCTGACGGTTCATAAGCGTAAAAATCAGGGCAATACCGCCAATCATGAGAAGCATAGGCACGATTGTGTTCGCAAACCAACTCTCCTGCGGAACATTCGTTATCGTGTAATTCTCAATATTCTCATTTTTAAGATACTTTTGAACCTCATTGACATCAGACGTATATAGATACTTAACCTCTGTATCCGTCCCGTTCTTACCGCTCCTAAGCTCAATCTCGACACGTCCGGTCGGAACATTCTTATTTTGCGTGATATTGATCGATTTCACATTATCGCCTCTTATCACTTTCTCAAATTGCTTCCAATTCAGCTCATTGTCCCTCTGGTCCATCTGATTCGTAAACCACAATGCCCCGAATAAAAATAATATGAATATCAGCACGCTCGCGCCGCTGATCCCTCTGGTCCTTCTATCGTTCAATTCTCAAGCCTCCTTCTACTCAACACCTTCTATAACGCCGATGTATGGTAGATTTCTATATTTTTGCGCATAATCAAGCCCATATCCAACCACAAATTCATCCGGTATCTCATATCCCACATAAGCAACCTTTACATCCCTCACCCTGCGCTCCGGTTTATCAAGAAGAGTACAGAGCTTTAAACTTTTCGGCTTCCTCTGTTTCAGGACATCCATAAGATAATAAAGCGTTCTGCCGGAATCAATAATATCTTCAACGATTATAACATCCTTACCCTCCAATGCCTCATCAAGATCCTTGGCGATCTTAACGATCCCACTGGACGTGGTGCCGTCACCGTAACTGCTCACGCTCATAAAATCCATAGAAACCGGCACTGTGATTCTCTTCGCCAGTTCGCACATGAAAAAAACTCCACCCTTCAGAATGCAGATAAGATGTACCTGCCGTCCCGCATAATCCTCACTGATCTGTTTACCTATCTCCTCAATCCTCTTCGCAACATCTGCCTCCGAAACCAGTACTCTTATCGTCTCTGCCATCGTCTTCTCCTCCGTAAAAACTAATCTCCAATATTTGCTTTGTATGATCTGTAATCTGATATGCCTGACTTTGTCTGTAACCTACTATCCACATAATCTCATTTCCATCTGCTGCAAGCCAGATACTGTCTCTTAATTCCTGAGGAACCTTAGCATTAATAAAGTACTGTTTCAGCTTCTGAGTTCTCCCCTCTTTATTAATAACGATATAGTCTCCCGGCTCACGGTGTCTGATTTTTACAGCATTGCTAATTATAGCATAATCAAACCATTTCGTGTAGTTTTTTTGCGAAAATGTTGCCGATTCCACACTTTTTTCAAAAATTCTCATGTGAAACAACGGCTTTTCTTCCTCTTTTTCCATCTTTTCTTTCTTGCGAATATAAATCCCTTCATAGCATCTTACTGCCTCCCTCCCATATGGAAGATCAATTCTGCGTCCCACCTGACGTTTCATAAGCTCCTGTACCGACTTCACATGTGTCTCTTCTATATCCTTCTGTCTGCCGGCCGCTTCACAGATTATCCCGTACATGACCTCCGCCTTCAATGCACCCGGCACCTTTTCATACTCTTCCTTTATAACAACGGTTTTTTCGTTATCTTTTTTTCTGCAGCCTTTTATATATCTCGCCGTCTCTGCTTCAACATACCCCCAAAGCTTATTAAGTTTCGCGGCGCATTCCGCAATATGAATGACTGATCTCTCATTAATGTTTTTTTCCAAAAAGGGTAGCACATGATTACGAATCCGGTTTCTTGTATAGGCATCCTCCAGATTCGTCTCATCTGTACAATAAGATATTCCCCCTTTTTCCAGATATGATTCAATTTCTTTGCGCTCCAGACAAAGAAGCGGACGAATCCATACGCCATTTTTCGGCGAAATTCCTCCCATGCCTTTCAAGCCTGTCCCCCGGCACAGGTTCCACAGCACCGTCTCCGCATTATCATTCTTGTGATGTGCTGTTGCAATATGGGTTCCCCCCTGCTCCCGAAGCACCTCCAAAAAACACCTCCTTCTTACTTCCCGTCCGGCCTCTTCTTTTGTAAGGCCGCGTTCTTTCGCATACTGCTTCACATCCTCATGATACACAAAAAGCTCCACATTCTCTTTCCCGCAGACACTTCTTACATATGCCTCATCCCTGTCCGCCGTCTCATTTCTGAGTCCATGGTGGATATGCACTGCTGCAATACGAAACTCCATCTCCTCTTTGAGCTCCAAAAGCATAAAAAGCAGACATATGGAATCCGCCCCTCCCGATATGCCTGCAATCACTTTGTCCTCACGTCCAAGCATCTGCCATGTCTTTATATATTCTCTGACTTTCCTATACATTTTTCATCCTTTATACATCGTATCCTAATTCGTTTAATCTAAATATATAGAAAACTTACGCAAAATGCAAGTTTATAATTTCCACAGCCCCACAGCCATGATCGTCATATCATCTGTCGGCTTCTCGCCGCTCCATTCCAGCACTTTTCCAAGCAGATAATGCGCAAGTTCCTTCGGATTTACCGTATTAGCCTCCCGTATGAACTCCGTCATCAAAGTATCCTGTTCCTTCGCCGGAAGCGCATCCATCACGCCATCTGTAACCATGATAACAAAATCCCCGGAAGACAACTCCCGTTCCACTGACTCGATTTCTATATCTTTAAGCACGCCGATCGGCAATGTGGCAGAGGTAATCTTCTCCACACCCTCCGCCTGCTTTATAAATGTAGTAGATGCCCCCGCCTTCACAAACTCACAGCTTCCCGAATACAAGTCAAACAAGCAGATATCTACCGTAGAAAAACGGACCTCCTCACGTCCGATAACCAAAGCAGTATTCATGATCTCAATCGCTGTCTTCGCTGGAAATCCAGCCTCCAAAAGTTCCTCCAGCATCTCCACTACCATCGTACTCTCCCTGCATGCCTCTTCCCCGGAACCCATACCGTCAGAGATTGCCATCCCCTTCTTCCCGCCCGGAAGGTCTGCCATGAGAAACGTATCCCCAGAGGTTTGCTCACAATCCTTCCCAATCTTCGCAATCCCTTGAAGTGTCTGGTATCTTGCACTTTCAACACAGGCTATGGTACAATACTGCGCCCCCACGATCGGACGCTCCCCCTGCTGAGGCATCATAACTCTTCCAACGCATCCGCCCACCTCATAGGCAAGTTCCTTCGTAGCCACGCAGATTCCCTTCGCCGCTTTCACTGTCAGATGAATTTCATATTTCCCCTGAGCTGTAATATAAAATACCGAAGAAAGCATCTTGATACCGATTTTTTTCAGCTTATTCTTCAACTTCTTCTCCAGATGCTCGTCCTCAAAAATCCCTGCGTCAAGCTCCCTCGTCGTATACTGCAAAAGCTTTGCAAAACTCTTTAGCTGTCCCGCAAACCCTTCTCTGTTCTGTACGATTTTATTATTCCAGAGAAGAATCTTCTTGGCATTCTCGTAGACCTCCAATGTCTCCCTAAGAAACCTTGGAGCGAAAAGACACCTTTTCTGCAGGCTCCTCTTAAGCTCCACATTAAGCTCCGCGCCGTAGTCTTCTACAGCACAAAGAACTTCATACATCATTTGATACGTATAGATCCTGTTCTCCTGAAGACACTCTTCCCTCCGCTCACAATTCTCACACACCTTGTCTGTAACCTTGTGAAACATATCTTCAAATTCCTCTTTTGAAAACGTCCCTCTATAACCTTCTAATGTAAAAAATGTCTTTGAAAGATGCACCATCGAATCTGCAAATTTATCCATCTGTATCACATATGGATTCAAGAATGCACCCTTGTCCTTAATTTCTCCCATCTTAATCCGCTCCCCTTATTCAATTGATTCATATACAAAATACTTACCGCCGGCAGCCACCTTGTATGCTATGGTACAAAAAAGCTTTAGGATATACATCCTAAAGCTTATCATTCGTACGGCATCACTCTGCCTTAAATATTATTTCATCTTTATAAACCATGCCTAATTTTTCTCTGGCCATATCCTCTATATAGGCATCCGTACCCACATATTCTTCCAATTTGTCGATCTCTTTCGTCTTCTGATGTTCCTCCTCTATCTGCTGCTTCAGTTCAATCTCCTGCTCCTGATATGCCTTCTCCTTCGCTCTCAACGTCATACTATTCACAAACACGATAGCGCCCAACAGTATGATCACGGCACTGACCACAAGCATACTTCTCTTGTGCTCTCTAAGACGCCGTTTCTGCCTGCTGTTACTGCGGCGGCGTTCCTGTTTTACTTTTTTCATAATTTATACTCACCCTTGCTGATAGGCTCAAACCGTATCGTTAACTAATCATTATCTTATCTTTTTTTTCTGATTTACGCAACAGCAAAAAAAGAATAAATTTCAAAATCAACGTAGATTTTTTTTTACCCTTTTTGAAAACGTCTTATCAATGCCTCGCAAAAAAACGTTCCAAACACAAGACCTAGTATAAAATACCATCGGATACTACCATCACTTGTATGGTAAATTTGCACAAACACATACAGCGCGGCTCCAAGCCAGAAAATGATGTCCTCTATTCCGATTATAAACAGACTATGTTCTACTAATTGACGGAAAATACTGATACTCCTGTACACCAGACGCAGCATGATTCCAGTGACTACCGACACCAGAAATATAACAAGTTCTCCCCTGATCTGCAGCATCCGTCATCTGAACAGCTTAGAAAACAGGTTCTCTCCCTGCTTTACTCCTGCATGGACATCCGAGTAAGAAATACTGTCAATATTACCTGACATATCCACTTCACCTTTCTCCAGATTCAGACGATTCACATGCAGATCTGTCCCTTTCACCATCATCATCCCCTGCTCCGTCTCCAGAAGAATCTCGTTCAGATCAAACGATAAGACATCCAACACTCCCGTTGCCAGACTCGTCTTGCGGTTATTCACAACCAGTTTATGATTTTTTTGTACAGTCTTATCTTCCATACACATCACAACCTTTCTTAATAATCATATGAAAGGTTGTTCGCATTTATTACAAGTATTTAAAGAGACTGGAAGCCTCTTCCTTTTTCGTAGTATCTTTAATATCAAGAACCTCCGCCTTCACCGTCTTAGTTCCGAACTGAATCTCAATAATATCACCTGTTTTTACTTTTACAGAAGCCTTTGCCACGCAGCCATTCACTGTAACACGTCCTGCATCACATGCTTCATTTGCCACTGTCCTCCGCTTGATCAGGCGGGATACCTTTAAAAATTTATCTAACCTCATAATCTCCTCCTCATCCGAAAAGAAATTCCATCGGCAGCTTTACATAACATGGAATATAAAAAGCAGAGAGCACAAGACTCTCTGCCTGTTTATCCTTAGGAATTACTCATTCACAGCATCCTTCAAAGCTTTTCCAGCTTTAAACTTCGGAGCTTTGCAAGCCTCAATGTTCATAACTTTACCTGTCTGTGGGTTTCTTCCTTCTCTTGCAGCTCTCTTTGTAACTTCAAACGTACCAAAACCTACAAGCTGAACCTTGTGCTCTTTTTTCAGTTCCTCTGTTACAACATCAACAAAAGCCTTCAAAGCCTTTTCGGAATCTTTCTTCGATAATTCTGCTCTGTCAGCAATTGCTGCTACTAATTCTGTTTTGTTCATGGATAATTTCCTCCTCTTGTTATCATCTAAAATACAATTTTAGTCTTTCCTTTTCGAGCGGTCACGCATATCTGTCCTATGCTTTTTTTCGCCTCATGTTATAGTTATAACTATTTTCCCACTGTTTGTCAAGGATATTTCCCCTTTTTAATCCTTTTTGTGATTTTGAAAATATTTACAACTTTACAGTTTACAGCATAGAATCAATCATGGCTACAACCTTTTCGCCAAGACTCTTAGACTTCTCATCGGCATCTTCCAAGGAGGTTCCCTTAATACCATAATAGAACTTAACCTTCGGCTCTGTACCGGACGGTCTTACACAAAGCCATGCATCGTCTGTCAGATCATAATACAGTACATTCGATGCCGGAAGTCCTGTACTCGTAACTTCGCCTGTCTCAAGATCTTTAATCGTATCCGCCTGATAATCTCTGGCCTTTCGCACCTTGTAGCCGCCGAACTCTGTCGGAGGATTCTTCCGTAATGTCTCAAGAATCTCCTGAATCTTCTGAAGTCCTTCGATACCTTTCAGTGTGATGGACTGGATATCATCCTTGTAATATCCGTATTTCTCATACATGTCCACCATTGCATCCCACAGAGTCTTACCCTGCGTCTTATAATAAGCTGCTGCCTCACAGAGCGCCATTGTAGCTACGATCGCATCCTTATCTCTTGCATGTGTTCCGATCAGACAGCCATAACTTTCCTCGAACCCAAACAGATAATTACCTTTTCCTGTTGTCTCAAAGCCGAGAATCTGCTGTCCAATATACTTAAATCCTGTCAAAACTTCTATAAGACCTGCATTATATTCTTTCGCAATCGCGTCCGCCATGTTAGATGTAACAATCGTTTTAATCAAGTATCCGTCATCCGGAAGTCCTTTCAGTGCTTTGCGCTGTCCAATCTCATAATCCGCAAGGAGACATCCTGACATATTACCGGTTAATGTATGATATACTCCATCCTTATCCTTCACACGCACACCGAGCCTGTCCGCATCTGGATCCGTCGCAAGCACGAGATCCGCATCTATCTCTTTCGCAAGCGCAAGTCCCAGTTCAAAAGCTTCCTCTGCCTCCGGGTTCGGATAGGAAACTGTCGGGAATTCACCGTCCGGCAGCTCCTGCTCCTTTACTACATACACATTCTTAAATCCAAGCTCTTTTAAAATGCGCCTTGCCGGAACATTTCCCGTCCCGTGCAGCGGGCTGTATACGATCTTGATCTCGTCTCCCACTGCTTCAATCGCATCTTGATGAAGTACCTGCGTCTTTAATTCTGCAATATATCCGTCGTCAATATCCGTCCCGATCACCTGATAAAGCCCTTCTGCTTTCGCCGCTTCAAGCTCCATCGTCTTCACCGTATTATAATCGGTAACAGCCTTAACCTCATCCATGATTCCCTTGTCGTGCGGCGGTGTGATCTGCGCGCCGTCCTCCCAGTACACCTTGTATCCGTTATACTCCGGCGGATTATGACTTGCCGTAATATTAATCCCGGCGATACAGCCAAACTTCCTTACTGCATAGGAAAGTTCCGGCGTTGGGCGAAGTGCGTCAAACACATATGCCTTAATGCCATTTGCCGCAAGGCAGAGCGCTGCTTCGTCCGCAAATTCCGGCGACATACGTCTGGAATCATAGGCAATTGCCACGCCCTTCGCCATCTCTTTTTTCGCAGTGATATAATTCGCCAGTCCCTGTGTTGCTTTTCTAACCGTATAGATATTCAGACGGTTTGTACCCGCACCGATAATACCTCTAAGTCCTGCAGTTCCAAACTCGAGATCTTTATAAAAACGTTCTTTTATCTCATTATCATCGTCTGCAATTTTCTTTAGTTCCTCTCTTGTTGCTTCATCAAAATATGGATTGCTAATCCACTCCTCATACCGCTCGCGATATTCCATATCTGTACCTCCTGTCTCGCTATTACTGTTAACTATTATACACCAATAGCCTACAAATGAAAAGCAAATATATTCTCCATAAAACGTTCTTTCTCTTCTGTCTGCCGGATTGCCGTATTCAGCTTCTCTACGTTCTTTACTGAGATCCACGCCTTATTGGAATGGTAATAAGAATTGGCAATCTTCCAGAACTTTTCCGGATAAGCAAGACGTATTTTCAGGTATTCCATCTCTTCATCGGATAACGGGCAGATCGCAGAGTACGCGTTAAGCATATTGTCTCCAAGCCGTTCTTTCCACCCGTGCTTTTCCATTACCTTTCTGAAAAAATAATACAAATCCTCCACCTGAATATCCTGCTTGAATTTATCAAAATTCGTCGTTGCCAGAATTCCTGCAGACGCGCCGTATATCTCATCGCCTTTCATTAAAATATTGTGATAGTTATACTCCCCATGTGTCAGGCAGTTCTTTGCAATACTTTTCTGATAGAGCTTATTATAGCCTGACTTCACCAACAGATCACCTGCAATCTGCGCCCACTGATACATAGAATCAAAATATTTCAGAAACGCAATCTCGAACTCACCCTTCGATGTCATAGATCGCACAAACCGGCGGACCTTCCGAAGCTCTCTGTCATGTCTTTCATATTCATGAAGGAGAGGCTCCGCCTTTGTCTCCTGTGTCAACTTTACTCGCATGATCATATGGAGCTTAGCCAGATTTCCTGATGCCGCCAAAAGTTCCGCCGGTTTTCTGAAATCGCACTCCCGCCCCTTAAACCAACGACGCAGCATATAATTCTTCCCATCTTCAAAAGTTGTAACAAATTCACCCTCCTCATTGGGCTCAATATAATCCACACTCTCATAGCCGTGCTTTGCCAGATGTGCGTACAACTCACACAGCGAGAGGATGCGTCCTGTGGGCGCCGACACTTCTTTTAAAAGAAACAGCCCCCGGCTTGTGTCGCATAAAACAGCACCCCTCACTTTACGGGTGCTGTTTATGTCAATTTTATATTTTTCCAATATATTCCTATCATAATCCTGCATTTTGACATCCCCTGCACTCTACATTACATGTTCTTTTTAAAGTATGATTTTAAAAGCAGAAATATGATTGAAGGCGCAGACTTTTTTATCCGCGCCCCGATTATATTTTTATTCTATTTTTCTTTCCATAGAAACTTTAGTAATTCCTTTTTTGTATTAAGCTCCGGTTTCTCAATGACCAGTTCAAGCAACTCGTTAAGCTTTTTGCCAATCTCCTTACCAGGCTCCATGCCAGCTTCAATCAGATCCTTGCCCGTCACTGCCAGTTTCTTTAAAGATACGCACTGCTCCTTTTTCACAATGTCACTGTACAGCTCTTCTATCTCGTCCAGATTCCGTATCTTCTCCTCCCTTCTGTACATGCTCTGCGCAAGTACATCTGCGCGCCGCACTTCCATATAATAAGAAAAGAGATCTTCGCCAATCCTGTTTACAGCTCTTCGGACATTCTCTGCCTCAGCAGGCATCCGGTAATCGTGGTAATATACAAGTCTTGTCACTTTACGAAGAGTATCATTGTCAAATCTGAGCCTTCTTAAGACGTTCCCTGCAATCTTTTCACTCTCGAACGCATGCTTTTTAAAATGCGCCCTTCCGCTTACGTCCATCGTCTTAAGCGCCGGCTTTCCCATATCGTGAAGCAGCATCGTAAGCCGCAGGATTTTATCTGTCCGGACATTTTCTATGGCATGTATCGTATGCTCCCCCACATTGTACATATGATGAGGTGTCTCCTGCTCTGTCTTCATAAGCCGGTCGAATTCTGGAAGGAACTGCGCTGTAATGCCAAGCTCATATGCTTCCAAAAGAAGCCCCGGCCTGTCTGACACCAACATCTTGATAAGCTCTGCCTGTATCCGCTCTGCACTAATCTTGCGAAGGGTGGGGGCAAGCTCTCTCATCCCCGCTCTTGTTTCATCTTCAATAGAAAACCCCAACTGTGCGGCGAATCGGATGCCCCGCAGTATCCTGAGCGCATCCTCCAAAAATCGTTGCTTTGCATCTCCCACACAACGAATTCTCTTTTCTTTCAGATCCGTCAGTCCTCCGAAGATATCCACAAGACCTTCCTTCTCGTTATACGCCATCGCATTAATCGTAAAATCCCTGCGCAGCAAATCCTCCTTAAGGCTCCGGGTGAATGTCACTTCTTTCGGATGACGGTTATCTTCATATTTCCCGTCAATCCGGTAGGTTGTCACCTCAAAACCTTCCCTGTCAAGAAGAATCGTAACCGTCCCATGTTTAATACCCGTATCAAAGGTTTTCTCGAACAATGCCTTCGTCTCCCCAGGTGTGGCGGAAGTGGTGATATCCCAATCTTCTGGCTGTCTTCCAAGAATAGAATCTCTCACACATCCGCCCACCACATAAGCCTCAAAGCCCGCATTTTGCAGGGTAATAATTATCGTATTCACTTTTTCAGGCAGCCGAATATCAAAAATCTTCATCTTAGTATGCTTTGCCCCAGTAAGCCATATGCTTCGCCGGCTTACCGCACCAGATACATTTGTCTGAGATCATCTCTTCATCCTCAATCAGACATCTGGTCGCTGCACCGCCTGTCACATATTTTACTTCACCCTCACACTCTGGATCGCCGCACCAGCAAGCTTTTACAAAGCCCCTGTTCTGTTTAAACTTCTCTTTCATCTCTTCCAGATCCGTAGCCGCGTCAATATGTGCATTCAGAAAATCCTTGGCCCTGTTGTACATATCCTGCTGAATCACCTCTAAAATGTCACGAAGCTTTCCTGCGATCTCATCCATCTTAACGATAATCTTCTCACGAGTATCGCGACGCACAACAACAACCTGATTGTTCTCAATATCCTTCGGTCCAATCTCGATACGTGTCGGAATACCCAGAATCTCCTGCTCGGCAAATTTCCATCCCGGACTCTTGTCAGAATCATCAATCTTTACTCTGTATCCGGCTCTCTTAAGCTCATCAAACAGTGCATATGCTCTGTCAAGCACACCTTCTTTATGCTGTGCGATCGGAATTACCCGGCACTCAACCGGAGCTACATGCGGCGGCAGAACAAGCCCGTCATCATCACCGTGAACCATGATCAATCCGCCGATACTTCTTGTGGACCAGCCCCATGAAGTCTCATATACACTCTGAGGCTCATTATTCTTATCAATATATTTAATACCGAATGCATCCGGGAATCCGCTTCCGAAGAAATGGCTCGTCGCTGACTGCAGCGCCTTGCCGTCATGCATCAGCGCCTCTATCGTATAGGTATCCTGCGCACCTGCAAACTTCTCATGCTCTGCCTTTCTTCCCGATACAAACGGAATTGCCAGCGTCTCCCTGTAGCAGTCCTCGTATACATGAAACATTTGGATCGTACGCTCCTCTGCCTCCTCGTATGTTGCATGAATCGTATGTCCTTCCTGCCATAAGAATTCTCTGGAACGAAGGAACGGTCTTGTTGTCTTCTCCCAGCGCAGTACACTGTTCCACTGATTCCATACCTTCGGAAGATCTCTGTAGGATTTGACGGTTCTTGCCCATAAGTCACAGAACAGTGTCTCAGATGTCGGGCGGACACATAATCTCTCCTGAAGTCTCTCCATACCGCCGTGTGTTACCCACGCAACCTCCGGCGCAAACCCCTCCACATGATCTGCCTCTTTCTCAAGAAGGCTCTCTGGAATTAAAAGCGGCAACGATACGTTCTCTACACCTGTCTCCTTAAAACGCCTGTCCAAATCTGCCTGAATCAACTCCCAGATTGCATACCCGTTAGGCAGATAATTAAGACATCCCTTTACGCTTGAATAATCACATAACTCTGCTTCACGCACTACATCTGTGTACCATTGCGCAAAATTTTCATCGCGCGGTGTGATATTTTTTACTAATTTCTTGTCCTTTGCCATGTTTCCTTCTCCTTCTTTCTTCTTATTATCAATTAAATAATTTTTTCAGGCACAAAAACCGCCGAGATTTCTGCCCCAAAAGGGACCGAAAATCTCGGCGGTACCACCCTCGTTAACTGCAAACCTTATGCAGTCCTCTCTCTTATCACCATTAACGCTAGTGCCACGCCGCATTTTCACACGGCGGCTCCAAGGCAGGTTCATCACAGTTCCATACAAGAATCTCTCAGCCGCTGAATTCTCTCTCTGTAGAACTTCATCTGTACTACTATCCCTCTTCATCGCCAAACCTGCTTTTTGCAACCAACATTGCCAGCAGGGATTCAATTAACCGTAATTCTAATTGATAACAAAACATTTGTCAAGTGCTGAATTTTGTTTTCAGCCTAAAATTCAAACACAGCAACTCCATATGGAGGTAATTCATACGCAAAAGAGAACGGCCTTCCGTCACATTCCTGCTTCACAGCCTTGTAAACCGACGGACGTTCCTTGCCCTCTCCGCCGTATTTTACATCGTCGCTGTTCATAATAAGCTTGTATTGCTTTCTCCTTGGAACACCAACACGGTAATCATCTCTCGCCATCGGCGTAAAGTTAATAACAAAAAGAAGATTTTTCTTCCGATTCTTGGAATGTCTCGCAAAACTGTAGATACTGCGGTAACCATCATCCGCGTTAATCCATTCAAAACCTTCCCAGATCTGCTCATCCTGATAAAGCGCCGGATTCTTCTTATACAGGTGAAGAAGGTCCCTCATCCAATTCTGAATTGCCTGATGCTCTTTCTCCGCCAATAAGAACCAGTCAAGTTCTCTCTCCTCACTCCATTCCCTTAGCTGCGCAAATTCTTGTCCCATGAACAAAAGCTTTTTCCCGGCATGTCCCATCATAAATGCATATCCGGCCTTCAAGTTCGCGTATTTGTCAAATCCAAGCCCCGGCATCTTATTGAGCATAGAACACTTCAGATGAACCACTTCATCATGGGAAAGCACAAGGATGTATTTCTCACTGCCCGCATAGCTCATAGCAAAAGTCATCATATGATGGTTATCCTTACGGAAATACGGATCAAGCTTCATATATTCCGTAAAATCATGCATCCATCCCATATTCCACTTCAGACTAAAGCCAAGTCCGTCATCCTCTACATCCCCCGTCACTTTCGGCCATGCAGTAGATTCCTCGGCAATCATCATAGCGCCCGGATTTCTGCCAAGCACAACAGAATTCAAATGCTTGAAGAAATCAATAGCTTCCAGATTCTGGTTGCCGCCATACTTATTGGCAACCCACTGTCCATCCTGTCTTCCGTAATCCAGATATAATATAGATGCGACTGCATCAACACGAAGTCCGTCAACATGAAACTGCTCGATCCAGAACAATGCGTTCGAAATCAAAAAGTTTCTTACTTCATTCTTTCCAAAATCAAACACCTTCGTTCCCCAATCGGGATGCTCCCCTTTTCTCGGATCCGCATACTCAAATGTAGGCGTTCCGTCAAAATCCGCAAGTCCGTGCGCGTCTCTCGGGAAATGCGCCGGAACCCAGTCAAGAATTACGCCAATCTTATTGCGGTGCAAATAATTAACCATCCACGCGAAATCCTGAGGCGTTCCATATCTGGAAGTCGGCGCATAGTAACCAGTCACCTGATATCCCCAGGAACCGTCAAAAGGATGCTCCGCAATACCGATCAGTTCAATATGAGTATAACCCATATCTTTCACATATTTTGCAACTTCCTTTCCAAACTCACGATAGGTATAAAATCCTTCATCCTCCCGTCCCGGATGCTTTTTCCACGAACCAATATGCACCTCATAGACAGATATCGGCTTTTGCATGTGGTTCCATTTCTTTCTCTTCTCCATCCACTCCGAGTCCGTCCACTTCAAATTACTGATATCTGCTATCTTAGACGCTGTTCCCGGTCGAAGTTCCGCATGATTCGCAAATGGATCTGCCTTAAACGCATAATCTCCCGTATGTGTCTGAATACAATATTTGTACATATCATATTCCTTTACTCCCGGAACAAAACAAGTAAAAATCCCTACAGATTCTTGACGCTCCATCGGATTCGCCTCTATGTCCCACTCATTAAATTCGCCAATGACTGATACCGACTTTGCATGCGGCGCCCATACAGCAAAATACACTCCTTCCTTTTTGCCCTTTTTTACTTTGTGCGCACCCAGTTTCTTATAAATCTCATAATGATTACCCTGTCCGAAAAGATACTGATCAAGTTCACTGATTTCATATGCTTTCTTTTTCTTTTCTGCCATATTCGTACCCTCTCTTGCTATGTTTATTTATAATATTATTATACCCCCCATAGCCGCAAAAAGAAAGAGTTTTGGCAAATATAGTCCACCAAAACCCTTTTTTAACCTTTATATTTTGAAATCTTCTTCCTTCAAGATAATCCTGTCAGAATCATCCGTACCTTTCCCGAATACCCGACGTGCCAGATGCTTTACATTCACCCTCTGAGAATGGGAGATCGCTTCATCCATAATATCTTTTACTTCCGCAACCGACACAGCATGATCTTCTCTCTGCATCACATCAATCCGGCTGTACAATGCCAGAATCCCCATCTCATCCAGCTTGTATCCATTCTCCTTCGCGTACGTCTGACCAAAAGTTACCAACTCGTCATTGATGAAAATAGGCAGCTCCAGTTTTGAGGTAAACTTCTTCTTAAAGTCAGGATTGGCTGTCAGTATTTTCTCTAATGGCTTCCTCTGGTCCTCAAGTACAAACAGCATCTCGCCAGTCTTTCTCTCCATCAGGTGGTTAAGCTCCTTTACCGTTCTGGAATTCAGCTTTCCGGCCTTCTCTACGATAATCGCGCCGCCTTTAAGCTTTTGAATGATATTAGGCAGCTCCTTCTTATTCAAAGACTCACCTGTAACAATCGCCACCTTGCCCTGCTTCAGGTTCCTCTGCTTCTGTATCGCCTTAACAATATCTACGGCAAGAACTGTCTTTCCTGAGCCTTTTCTTCCGATGACAAGAATATTTCCAGTCTTTGACGTCCCTTCTCTCTGAGCCCTGCGGTCATTATCAAGCGCATCTACAATCTGTTCACTCATACCGCGAACCGGCACAAAGTAGGAGAACAGTTTCTTCTGCTCTTCCGTAAGCCCTGCTTTCAAGCCTATTTCGCTGGTCGCACTTAAGTCGTAACGTCCCGTTACGACAAAGCCCGTATCAAATGGAACTCCTCCTCCGCCCTTTGCTTTCTTAAAACGCTTTTGAATCTCTTCCTCGGATGGCTCTTCAATCTCAAGAGAAACCTCTTCTTCTAATTCTTCTTCATCAAAGTCCTCTTCATTAAAGTCGTCCTCCGACGGCTCTTCTTCCTCAAATTCATCCTCATCGAATTCTTCCTCTTCCGACTCAAAATCTTCTTCGTCAAAGTCGTCCTCGTCAAAGTCTTCTTCGTCAAAGTCTTCTTCGTCTTCTATAAAATCGTCTTCGTCAAAGTCTTCTGCGAAGCTATCCTCATCGAACTCTTCTTCGTCCGATTCTTCCTCCATGAACTCTTCTTCCTCGAACTCTTCCTCTTCCGACTCTTCCTCTATGAATTCACCTTCTTCGAACTCATCTTCCTCGAACTCTTCTTCGTCCGATTCTTCTACGAATTCATCCTCTATGAACTCATCTTCTTCCGGTTCTTCTTCTATGAATTCATCTTCCTCGAACTCTTCCTCTTCCGATTCTTCTTCTATGAATTCATCTTCCTCGAACTCTTCCTCTTCCGATTCTTCTTCTATGAATTCATCCTCCTCGAACTCTTCCTCTTCCGATTCATCCTCTATGAATTCATCCTCTTCGAACTCTTCCTCCTCCGATTCATCCTCTATGAATTCATCTTCCTCTGCTGGTTCTTCTTCATCAAGTTCCCCATCCAGCGGTTCCTCTTCAAATGGTTCTATCGGCTCTAACTTTGCAAAGTCTTCTGTGATACCCTCTAACAATCCCTCTGCCTCAAAATCATCTGATTCCGCCATATCCTCTTTCTGAGGCGCAGAAGTTCCGGCAACTCTGTTTTCAAGCTGCTCCACCAACTCCAAGATATCATCAGGAAGTTTCTGTGTCTTCTCCTCCAATATATTTTTCTTAGTTTTTTTCGCCTTAGGCCCATTCCCTGCCGATGTTTTCGTCGCTTTTTGTGCTGCAGATGCTTTAGCCTCTTTTTTCGCTTCTTCCTCGGCCGCCTTCTTTCTTGCCTCCTCGGCTTTCTTTGCTTCTTCCTCGGCTTTTCTTCTCGCTTCCTCAGCTCTCTTTGCTTCTTCCTCGGCTTTCCTTCTTGCTTCCTCCTCTGCCGCCCTCTTCTTTGCTTCTTCCTCCGCTTTTCTCTTCGCTTCCTCTTCCGCTTTTTTTCTGGCCTCTTCTTCCGCTTTTCTTGCCGCTTCTTCTGCCGCCTTCCTTGACGCTTCCTTACGCTTTTCCGCCTCCCGGCGTTCTTTCTTTAATCTCTCTTTATCTTCTGCTTTCTGCTTTTCAATGGCATTAGCATTTACCTTCTGCTTCTCCTCCCATTCCTGAAGAATATCCTCTATCTTCATCTGGCCGTTAATCTTAAGCTCCTCATCCCTGTCGGCCATTGCTTTTTCTTCCTTATTCAACCCTGCTGCCATCGCAACACCGCTTGCCAGCGCTTCCTCAAGCGTCGCTCCTGTCACAATTCTGGTAATTGGAGCACGAGGTTTTTTCTTTACTTCTTCCGGTTCTTCTTCCTTTGGCAAAGCTTGTGCGGCTTCCTCTGCAAGAGCCGCTGTCTGCCCGTCATCCTCTTCTTCCGGCTCATTCTTTTCTTTTAAAGTTTCTGATTTTTGTACATCCTCCTCTGCCGACTCCGATTCACTCTCATCCTTTTTATTATCCTCTTCATTATCCTCTTCATTATCCTCTTCATTATCTTCTTCATCGTTGTCATCCTGTCCGGGAATTACGATATCCTTCGTCTTCTTACCAGTATGCTTATCATACTTCTCCTGTTGGAGGGGCGTGAGAGGCTTATACTTCATCTTAAGCTCCATCGCAAGATAGACATACTTCCCCTCACTGAACCACAAGATCAAATCATCGCATTCCTCCAGACATTCCCTCACCATGCCAGCCTCATGATACAGCTTCGCCAGTTCATACGCCCACTTTTCAATATATTCTGCCTTCTTAAATTCTTCAAGAGCTGCAATCTGCTCCTCAAGAGGCGCCTTCTGCACCTTCAAAATCCTGTATTTCAAGATATACTGGTTTGGATCCTTCGGTGCCAGCTTAATAAACTCTTCATAACAATCAGAAGCTTCCTCCGGATCATTAACCTTAAGCGCCAAAGCTGCAAGCCGATAGACAATCTTCCTGCTCCCTGGAGAACGGTCAAATGCCATCAACAAAATATCACGGCTCTTTTGAAATTCTCCACAGTATTCATAAGCTTCACTGACAGTATTTAACATAGACACACTCTTTACCCTGCGCCAATCAATCGTATCTGCAATTTCCATCGCTTTCCGATACTGCTTTTTCTCCGAATATTCAAGGAGCTGCTCTGTTTTTACCCTATATTCATATTTATCCAAATTCCTCACCTCAAAATGTATCTTTCATATACTCTTATTGTTAAAATCGTTGCTATTAGTGTATCATAAGGCTCCCGCAATGTCAAAATATACACTTAATTAATGTTAAATTATTGTTACAATTTAGCGGCAATTAACATTTACGTAATGGTCTAAAGCATATATGACTGAACCACCATAAGTTCTTAACGGCAAAACAGCCATCGGAATGCTTTACTCCGACGGCTGTTATCTTTTTATATTTAGTTTAATTTGTTTCTATCTTATAATTCGGAGGAATCATCTGGATTAACCGTTCCCAAATCTTTAACCATATCTATGTGGCATCCTCTTTCAATATGTCTGCAGATTACAAATCCTTACTTTCTACCCGGCTTTTACTTCTCCGAATTCTCACTTTTCATTCTATATCCGGCTTATCTCAAAACACTTAGGTTCAGGCTTATTCCTTGGGAACTTCCATCTGCCGCACCACTAACATATTGAACTATTGTCTCTTTCACTGTGTCCATTGGAGTAAGCCTCCTTCCTTTTATATTTAAAAGATTACTTTCTCTCTTTTGTTGTTATTATAATATCACCATCCCCCTCATTTGTCAATACTTTTTTTGATTTATTTTTTATTTTTTGTTCTTTATATCGCTCATAAATAAATTGTCTGAATTTTATATATTTTTCTTTCAATTCGCACAATACTATAGAATCAAATCTTCTGTCTTCTTATAATCTTTAAGAGAATAAGCCTCTATCACATTTCCGCATACAACATACAGCGTTTCTTCGATATAAACACCTCTGGCGCCTCTCCCGGAACGCCCATTGATCTCCTCGGACATATTACATTTAAATCCGGTCTTTTCATCATAGCCGAAAAGATAATATCGTTCTCCGCCCTCCGTATTTCCGGCAAATCCAATGATATTCCTGTCCGCATCGATAAGCGCTGCCTTATAATCGTAGGACACATCCGTACTGTATACATTTTTCAGCACAAGCTTGTGCTCCTCCTTCACGTCCGTATTATCGGAAATATCGAACATGCTGAGCTTCACACCGTCTGTGACCTGCGCTTCCTCCTCTACATTCATCCCGATTCCAAGAAGTTTGCCTTCTCCGTAAAAATGCAGGTAATCTGAAAATCCGGGTATTTTAAGTTTACCTAAAATCTTCGGCTTCTCAGGATTCGACAAATCCACACTGAACAAAGGATCTGTCTCACGGAATGTCACAAAATATCCCGTATCTCCAAGAAATCTCGCCGAATAAACCCTCTCATCCTTCGCAAGCTTCTTAATCGAGCCGATCGTCTTAAGCTTTTCGTCCAGTACATAGACAGAGTTCGTCTCCCCGACCGTCGCTACGATACGAAGATTTCTTTTGTATTCATCAATGGAAAATGAATCATTGATATACCCTTTGATACTGCCCTGTACCGCAGATGACAGCTTTCCATCTTTGTAGCCTATTTTACGGATTACTGTCTTTTCTGCTTCTCCGTCATCATTCCATTTTGTCTCATAATAATAGATGTTTTCATTGCTCACATACAGCTCGCCGCCGTCAGTAAAAATCGCCTTGCTGTCCGCCGTCTCCGATGGTTTTTCGATGTCTACTGCCGTGACAACCTCATACATACTTCCGCACCCAAAAGGCGGAAGGCTGATATCTTTTTCCCGTATCAGACTATCATTTATCATTGGGATAAATGTCCGCGGCTGATTCCCGTCAACCCGATTTCCAACACTGTAATTGCTGAACAGATACAGGTATCCTCCCGCCATTCTGGAAGAGCTGTAATATCCGCTCTGGGTAACGCTTCCTGACTTTTTCGGCTTCCTCGGATCTATGATATCATAGGTCACTGCCTCGGTTTTTTCCGCAGTCTCTTCCCCATTACCCAAAAAGACATGATCTTCCTCATAAACCGCTTCTGACGACTCTTCCCGAACAACCGTTTCCGTCTCATAAACGCCGGTAATATAGACCAGCTTATTCTTTTCCGGCAAAAGATAGAATTCCTCTATCCTTCTGTCTTTCTCTGCCTTGATCCTGCTAATCTCTTTCAAAGAGCCCTTTGTATCTACAATAGATATCTGTTCTTTGTTTTCCTTCAGTACATATAGATACCTTCCGTCTGTCTTTACAATATCGCCCTCATCTACTCCCTCCTGACGTACATTCGTTTCTGAATAATCGCCGCCGGCGCTTTTAGCGCTTCCGGTATCCGAAGCAGCTACGGCCATATCCTCCACAACGCTCTCTTTTTGCATCGTTCCCGACGTTAACGCTTCGGTGGTTTTCGACTCCGCCTCAAAATATCTCATCTCCTCGCTCTTCTGCATGTCAAGCTTTGCTTTGATATAGGAATAAACTTTTTTATAATCGTCCGCCTTTCCGTTGTCCTCTTCTGTATTTTCACTTTTTGCCGTACTGGAAGATTCTTCTCCCGCTGCGGTAGCATTGCTTTCATCCTCCGCTGCTTTCTCTGCCGTCTTTGCCGCACTCTTATTCACATTTCCGGAATCAGGACCTCTGCCGACATTTCCTGCGATCCCAATTCCTGCAGCCAGTACTAGACAGGCCGCCAGCAGACCGCCGATACGATATAGATTGGTACGTGTGATACCGCTCTTCTTTCCTTTATCCTCTAAAAGCATTTCAATCTTCTCTGGCATAAGGCTCTCCGGCACTTTTACATCTTTCGTCTTCTCTTCTATTTTTTCCAGAATTTCCTGTTCTCTTTTTTCCATAAAAACACCCCTTTCTTTATGCCAGTACAAATTCCATCTTCTCCAGCGCACGACTTCTCTTTGAACGCACTGTGTTTGGATTCAGGTTCAACGCACTTCCTATTTCTTTACTGTTATAACCCCCAAAGACAGAAAGCGCTATGATTTCCTGTTCTTCCTGTGTCAAAACAAAAAATGCCTTTCTTACATCCACTGCAATCCCATAGTCCGGCGTTTTTGTCGGAAGTTCCCCTAAGCCCTCCGCTTCATTCGCTTCTTTTTTCTGCCTCTCTCCGGATTCCTTAAGCTTTCTTCTGCATATATTCGCAAGAATCGTAAACATCCAGCTTTTAAATGCAGTTTCCTTTTGCAGTTTACGAATATTTTCGTATGCGGCAAGCACAGACTCACTTACTGCATCCTCTGCATCCTGCACATTTTTCATCCGGCAAAGCGCAAAGCGGTACAAATCTTTATAAATCTCTTCATACATCTGCGCAAATTTTTTTGCATCACATTGCATATCCTTTCCTCCCACTGATATATTTGATACCGACAAATTAATACAATCATTAGATTTAAATAAATTCTCTTCCATTATAATATAAGAGTAAAAAAATGGAGAAAATGTTGCAAGAAAAATAAAGAAAATTGGATTTAAAGAAATTTGGCCCGGAATTCTCCAGGCCGTACTTTTATTTGATCATATCAGACATACTATTCTGACAGCAGTTCGATTATCCCGTCTGCCATCGTCTGTAAAATAATGCAGCAAGATGTAGCTCCGGCATCCAGCACACCCCTTGAACGTTCTCCAAGCCTGCTGGAACGTCCGAATTTTGCCACAATATCTTTTGTAGAATCTCTTCCCTTTTTAGCCGCTGCCTTCATCTCTTCAAGAGCTACCTGAAAATCCTTGCCGGATTCCGCCGCTTCCTTTAAGACATCCACTGCAGGCGATAATGTATCTACCAAGGTTTTATCCCCGACTTTCGCCTCTATGATATCGCACAATCCCGCGAAGCCTGCTGTCATCATGTCAGCAAGAACTTCTAAAGTAATTTCCTCTGCCTCTTCTCCCGCTTCCGCCATATCCATGAAAATCGTACCATATATAGGTCCCATAGAGCCGCCGATTTCATTCAGCAGGATAGTTCCCAGTTCATCT
>ERZ778514.549-NODE-549-length-33951-cov-7.838772_pt1 | contig 33951 bp, 33 predicted proteins | sample MGYA00510344_ERZ778514 | MGnify/ENA primary metagenome ERZ778514 (study PRJEB29527, sample SAMN07138968) | mouse gut metagenome | material: feces | host: mouse | place: China:Nanjing | collected 2016-01-25 ...
GCGTTCAGCTCTGTATCTGGTTGATAATCAAAGTTGAGTTAGGAGTTTCCTAAACTTTAGATAGGGGTTCGATTCCCCTCGGAGCTACTGAAAACGTCACTGCCGGCAAGCCCGACAGCGCGTTTTTTTATGCCTAGCGCAGTAATCCGGGCGGCTATCCCACACCTATCAGTTCTATCTCAAAAATGAGCACAGAGCCGCCTGGAATACCGGGCTGACTGAATCGGCCATACCCCTGCTCCGCCGGTATGTACAACTCCCATTTGTCACCCGGCACCATCTGCTGCAGGGCAATTATCCACCCCGGAATAAGCTCTCTGAGCCTGAATGCCGGAGCCACACCGCCACGGCTGCTGTCAAACGTGCGCCCGTTTATTGTCTTGCCTACATAATGGGCTGTCACCACACTGTTGCGACCGGGGTGCACACCTCCAGGCTTACCGCTCTTGATTATCTTGTACAAAATGCCTTTGTCCAGAGTTTTTACTCCCGGTTCGGCTGCCTTTGCGGCAAGCCACGCCTTGTTTTTCGCTATATAGTCCTGATTAGCCATTATTGTCCATATTTATTTCGCACACCTGCGGATATTGCTTCCGAAAACTCACTTTCAGTTTCTTTGCCACCTCGCTGTAGCTATGGCGTATCAGCGATTTCACAAACTCGTCAGGCAAAAAGCCGTTTACAGCTATCTGATTCCAGTACTTTTTGTTCCAGTGCCAGGCAGGAGCAATCTCATTGTAACGTTCTCGAAGCTCCAAAGCGAGTTCCGGATCACATTTCAGCGTGAAATAGTCCTGTTTCACCAGCCCGACACAGGCAAATATCCTGCCTCCCACCCTGAAAAGGAGGTATTCTTCGCCAAAAGCCATATCCTCTGTAGCAAGTGGCAGTGACAGGCAGTATTGTCTTATTGCTTCAAATTTCATATCTGTCTGCAAAGATAACTGATTTATCCGAATATATCAGGAGGCGTCGGCTGAGTAGCCGGTGTATGGCGCCGTGTGTCTTAGCCACCTCTCGCGGATTATGGCTCCGCAGCCATGGCTTACAATGCCAAAGAAGCGGTTTGTCAAAGTAGCTGAACTCCTCGCAGCGCTCGTCACGCTCTTCAAGGTCGGCGGTCGGCAATGCCGGCAGGTAGCCGGGTATGGGCGTTTCGGTTTGGGCGGCACGCTCTCTTTCGGCTTTTTTGGTGGCGCGCGCGGCTCGTCTTACCCGCGGCTCGGCGTGTTTTTCCTTGCGGCGGTCTATGTCGGCTCTGATGCTGCCGAAAGCGGCAGCCCCCTCCTGAGGCACATCGGCTACGGTGCCATCGGTTAGATAGGCTATCACTGCGTCAGGCACTTCATGGCGCGCCTCAGAGGCGAGATGAGCCATTGCCGCAATCCATTCAAGGCGGATGCTTACCTGTGTTTTCTTTCTCATATGTTGTGTTTTAATGTTTATCCGACCGCAAAGTTACGGCGCCGCAAAGGCGGATTCATGCGAATTTGCACCTTTGTAAAAAATTTTATAGTTAGAGCCTGTTTGGTATTAAAGAATATTATCAGTAGCTTTGCAGCATACCAAATCTAAAACTTAAAGCCATGACAAAACTACATGCTGTTATCATCCTGCTGGTAGCTTTCTTCTTTTCCTGTGGAGAAAAAGATTCGGTAAACATTTCGCAGAAGAGAAATAATGTAATCAACATCAGCGGAATGATTGAGGAGTTTCCGGTTGAGGAAGTTCTGATTCACGATGGAGCAGCACTTTTTGGAAGTGACAGGTATCTGTATATTGAGGACTATAGATCCACCGGCAAAATAACATCGGTGTTTTCAATCCCCGACGGAAGATATATAGGACAGTTCATGGATTTTGGTGCCGGCCCGAATGAGATTGCTTCAGTGGGAAGTATTAATCTTGTCACATCCGAAGATGACGGCAGGGAAAAAGCTATTGTTGTTGACTTTGGAAATTATCGAACTTCGGTTTATGATGTTGACAGTGCTTTAATAGATTCTACATATACACCCCGACGAATAAATGCCTTAGATAAGACATACCTCCCGTCGCATTATGTGTATGTCAATGACACTCTCGGCTTCACTCGAAAAATAACAATCCGCCCCGGATCCACCCGCTTCGGGCAGGCTCTTGGCAAATACAACCTACTCACAGGCGAAATTACAGATTTTGCTCCGGAAGAGCATATCGAAGGGAACCGATCCTTGTTTGACGTGTCAAAAGAGACCCAAAGAGTGGTAGAGGTTGGAGCAAATGTCGATATAGTCGTAATTTATGACTATGAGGGCAATGTGCTGAGACGCATAAAGGGTCCAAACTACAAACCGGTAGCCGAGGGATGGAAATCTTATTTTTCAGATGTTAAAATAGCCGGACCATATATACTCGGAGTCTATTCCGGTGGTGACTGGAACACCAAAGGCAATGGCAAACGGATTGAGGTGCTGGATATTGACGGCAACTATATAGCCACTCTTGATGTCGGCAGAGAGATTATGACCATGTATTATCACAAACCGTCAGGCATACTGTGGTTCAGTTTTCTTAATGACGACATGCAGTTTGGCACGCTGAACCTTGAAGAGGCGTTGAAATAATGTTATTTTTTTGTTTGGAATTAAAGAATATTATCAGTAGTTTTGCAACATACCAAATCTAACACTTAAAGCCATGACAAAACTAAATACCACTATCATAATCACCCTGCTTTCGGTTATTGCAGTTTCATGCTCCGGCAACTATGAAAAGGAGAAAGCTGCACTGTCCTCTCTGTTCGGCATGGAGATAATTATTCCTGACAGCCTTGTGTGCTTAATCCAAAAAACAGAAATAGATTATGACATGAGAGATGCCGACTTCAAAATAATAACCTATATAGATTCTGCCGACTGTACCACATGCCGTATGAAGTTACCCGAATGGGACAAAACTATCAATAGTTTTATATCTAATGAGAACGTGGATGTGGCGTTTCTGATGATTGTAACTCCCAGGAAACATGATAATGATGATGTCAGGGATATACTGCGCCGCCTATTTTTCAATCATCCCGTTGCGATTGATTCAGAAGGCATTTTTATTAAATCCAATAATCTGCCTAAGGAAACAGCATACCATACAATGCTTCTCGATTCGGAAAACAGGATCGTTGCGGTAGGGAATCCTGCGTCGAATCCAAAGATAAGAAACGTGTATTCTCGCATTATCAATGGGGAAGAGAATGCCAATATACCGCATTTATGTGAGCGACCGGCAGATGCGTTCGGAATAATTGGCAAAGGAGACACCATCGTCAGACATTTTTCGCTGCATAATAATACAGGGTACGCTCTTTCCATACAGGAAATAGTACCGTCATGTAGCTGTATAAGCGCTGTAATATCTTCCGATGTCATCAGCCCGGACAACACTGCTACTGTCTCTGTGACACTTGTAGCGGACTCGGTACCCGGATACATGCGTCGGCATATAGACATATTCTATGAGGAGAAAGAAAATCCTGAGCGTATTACGCTTCATGGGTACATAAATAGTTAATTTTAAACAATTTATTATGAACAAAAAAATTTTATTACCGGTCGCTATTGCAGCACTGATGGGTGTGGCTTATCTTGCAAAGCCTGCGACTGCCCAAACCGAAGGTTTCTCCGACATTCAGCTCGCCAATGTTGAGGCGCTTGCCGATGTAGAGGGTATTGTCACAATAGAATTCCATGTCGGCTGCTTGTCTAATGGAGATGGCTGTTGCTTGTCGACAGGGGTATACCATCCTGTATTTATGGGTGTTTATGCCGATGGCACCACTGACTGACATTGATTGTAAAGTATCCCGCTGACCTGGAATAGAACGGTATCGGCGGGATACTGTTTTTACTTGTTTAATGAATATCTATATCATGAATATTAAAGCTTTTTTACCTGCTGCACTGCTGGTAGCGTTCTTCTTTTCCTGTGGAGAAAAAGATCAGGTAAACATATCGCAGAAGAGAAATAATGTAATCGACATCTGCGGAATGATTGAGGAGTTTCCGGTTGAAGAAGTTCTAATTCATAGTGGCGCACGTCTTTTTGGGGGTGACAGGTATTTGTATATTGAGGATGCTATGTCTACAGATAAAATAACATCAGTGTTTTCAATCCCCGACGGAAGATATATAGGACAGTTCATGGATTTTGGTGCCGGCCCGAATGAGATTGCTTCAGTGGGAAGTATTAATCTTGTCACATCCGAAGATGACGGCAGGGAAAAAGCTATTGTTGTTGACTTTGGAAATTATCGAACTTCGGTTTATGATGTTGACAGTGCTTTAATAGATTCTACATATACACCCCGACGAATAAATGCCTTAGATAAGACATACCTCCCGTCGCATTATGTGTATGTCAATGACACTCTCGGCTTCACTCGAAAAATAACAATCCGCCCCGGATCCACCCGCTTCGGGCAGGCTCTTGGCAAATACAACCTACTCACAGGCGAAATTACAGATTTTGCTCCGGAAGAGCATATCGAAGGGAACCGATCCTTGTTTGACGTGTCAAAAGAGACCCAAAGAGTGGTAGAGGTTGGAGCAAATGTCGATATAGTCGTAATTTATGACTATGAGGGCAATGTGCTGAGACGCATAAAGGGTCCAAACTACAAACCGGTAGCCGAGGGATGGAAATCTTATTTTTCAGATGTTAAAATAGCCGGACCATATATACTCGGAGTCTATTCCGGTGGTGACTGGAACACCAAAGGCAATGGCAAACGGATTGAGGTGCTGGATATTGACGGCAACTATATAGCCACTCTTGATACCGGCAGGGAGATTATGGACATGTATTATCACAAACCGTCAGGCATATTGTGGTTCAGCTTTCTTAATGACGACATGCAGTTTGGCACGCTGAACCTTGAAGAGGCGTTGAAACAGGCTGAGAACAAGAAGATAAAGACAGAAAGCGCTGCCGGTAATGAAGATGCTGACAATTCAGGCACAGACAGTCTTGGAGCGGTGCCGCCTTTTATTTTCCTGTCAAAAAACCTGCAGGATACTCTAACTCGATTCGACATAGGCGTGGTAAGGATTCCTAAAGAAAGATCGGAAACCGTTTTTCCGGATACTGTTGCCAGTATAACAATCGCTTCCGGTAACTTTAATGATTTACCCGGAAAGGTGGACAAAATCTTGTTTGAGCCGACGACTATAACTCCTTCGTTTCTAAACAGCAGAATCGACATTCCTTTTATGCTGAACGGTATGATAACTCTGGTCAGAATCGGGTTTACCAAAGATGCTCCGGAAGGAGATTTCCAGGGCGTGGTGGAAGTTCCCGCAAAGGGCTTTGACAAGCCGCTGATTCTTCCCGTGTCCGGCACTATCGTTTACGATTAGCCACAATGCCGCACTCCGACAGGCAAACACCAGTAACAGCATGAGGAAATTTGCCTGTACGGAGGCTGCAACCCTGTTTATTTGGGCACGGGCATAAAAATATGACCTCATTGTTGTGCGCGGTCGCGAGGTATTGTCTGTTTGTCTGTTAGCTCGGCATGCTGTTAATTTTGAACAGTTCCTGAGCGGAGAATCATGGTTTTTGATTAACTTTGTGGAGATGAACGACAACTATCTTGAAGAACTCAATGAGCCGCAGAGACTTGCGGTCACATATACAGACGGACCGGCACTTGTCATAGCGGGAGCCGGCTCCGGCAAAACCCGTGTACTCACATATAAAATCGTACATCTGCTCAGACTTGGCTATGAGCCTTGGCGCATTCTCGCCCTGACATTCACCAACAAGGCCGCTCGCGAGATGCGCGAGCGCATTGAGCAGCTTGTCGGCGCTCCGACAGCGTCCAAGTTATGGATGGGCACTTTCCATTCCATATTTGCAAAAATGCTCCGCACCAACGCTGAGCGCGTGGGATATAAAAGCAGTTTTACGATATATGACACGGCAGACAGCAAGTCGCTCGTAAAGAGCATAATAAAAGATATGGGGCTCGACGAGAAGCTCTATAAGCCGAACACGGTGCTGTCGGCGATATCGTCTGCCAAAAACGCGCTCATATCTCCGGAAAAGTATGCCACTTTGTCGGATGTAATGGAGGCAGACCGCAATGCGCGACGCCCGCAGACATACGCGGTGTACCGCACTTACCGCAACAGATGCGTGGCAGCGGGGGCAATGGATTTCGATGACCTGCTATACTACACCAATCTGCTTCTGAGAGACAATCCCGATGTGCTGCGCCATTATCAGGATTTTTTCAGATACATACTTGTCGACGAGTATCAAGACACCAATTTCGCACAGCATGTCATTGTGTCCCAGCTCACAAAAGAGAACCACAGTCTTTGTGTTGTGGGCGATGATGCCCAGAGCATATACTCGTTTCGCGGAGCCAACATCCGCAACATACTGAATCTTAAAAACGCCTACCCGGATTTGCAGATTTTCAAGCTGGAACAGAACTACCGTTCCACCCAGCACATCATCGACGCAGCCAACTCACTGATAGCCAAGAACACCGAGCAGATACGCAAAAATGTATTCTCCATGAACGAGCCGGGACAGAAAATCGAGGTGGTGCAGAGCTACAGCGACTTCGAGGAGAGCTTTCTGGTGGCAAACCGTATATCACAGGTGAAGATGCGCAGCATGGACTCGTTTGAGGAGTTTGCAATCCTTTACCGCACCAACGCTCAGAGCCGAATACTTGAGGAGTCGCTGCGCAAACGCAATATCCCATACAGAATCTACGGGGGGCTTTCGTTTTACCAGCGCAAGGAGATAAAAGATGCCATTGCGTACTTCAGGCTGAGTGTGAACCCATCGGACGACGAGGCTCTGAAACGCATAATAAATTTTCCGGCGAGAGGCATAGGAGAGACTACGGTAGCCAAAATTACCCGTGCGGCAATAGATTCGGGTAGTAGCATGTGGGAGGTGATATGCTTTCCCGAGCAGCACGGACTACAGGTCAACACGGGCACTGCCGGCAAGCTGACCCGCTTCAAGGAGCTTATAGAACGCTTCATTGCGATGAACGAGCGCGGAGAGGATGCCGAGAGTGTCGCCAACACCATAATACGCGATACAACTCTTCTGAGCATGCTTGCCTCAGACCGTACGCCGGAAAGCATATCAAAACAGGAAAACCTTACCGAACTGCTGAGCGGTGTAAAAGAGTTTGTAGACACCCGCCGCGAAGAGGGCGCCGAGCATGTGGGCATAGGGGATTTTCTCGCCGATGTGTCGCTTGCTACCGACCAGGACAATCAGGACATGTCGGAAGAGCGCATAACACTTATGACTGTCCATGCCGCCAAGGGGCTTGAGTTCAACAACATCTTTATTGTTGGCGTTGAGGAGGATTTGTTTCCGTCGGCAATGGCAAACGGCTCGCTTGCCGAAATAGAAGAGGAGCGCAGGCTGCTCTATGTAGCCATTACCCGCGCCCGAAAGTTCTGTATGATGTCGTATGCATCAAGCCGTTACCGCAACGGGCAGACGGTCATGTGCTCGCCGTCGCGCTTTCTGCGCGACATTGACAGCAGCCATCTCGACCTTGTGTCGGGAGCGTCGCTCTCGCCTCAGCGACCATCGTTCGAATCATACCGGTCGTCGTACCACAGTCCGGTGTCATCTCCCTGCAAAGCGCAGGAATCCCCCCGCAGCGCGCCTGCCGGAACCGTAAGAGTGTCTGCGGCTTCAGCGCCTGCCGACAAGACAGACAGGCAAAACGCCAGCGGACTAAAAACCGGCATGAGGATTGAACACAGCCGTTTCGGAACCGGCACCATAACCGATGTAGACACCACGCAGTCTGACGACCGCATAACCGTTGATTTCGACAATACAGGCACTAAAGTGCTGCTTTTAAAATTCGCACGCTTCAAAATTTTGTAACCAGACATGCTCACACCACAGACCATTCCAACTCCGTGCTACCTGATATACGAAGAACGCCTACGCTCCAATCTCCGTCTCATATCCGATGTGAGCAGGCGGTCGGGAGCGAAAATAATTATGGCGTTCAAAGCCAATGCCGTGTGGCGTACTTTCGACATAATAGGCGAATACTGCCGTGACTTCACGGCATCGTCGCTTAACGAGCTTGAGCTGGGCAACACCACCCTCGGAGGCGATGCCCACTCCTACTGCCCGGCGTATACCGACGACACTATCGAAAAATATATAGCGGGGTCGACCCACATAACATTCAACTCGCTTGACCAGGCACGCCGTTTTGCGCCAAAGGCTCTTGCCGCCGGGGTGTCGACAGGTCTCCGTGTCAATCCTCAGTGCTCCGTCATAGAAACCGACATTTACAACCCCGCGCTGCCGGGGTCGCGCTTCGGAGTGACAGCCGACTGTATAGGTGCCTGTCTGCCAGACTATATAGAGGGACTTCATTTCCACGCCTTGTGCGAGTCGTCAAGCCATGACCTCGAAAAGGTTCTGAAAGCATTCGAGGACCAGTTCGGGCATCTGCTGCCGCAGGTCAAATGGGTCAATATGGGTGGCGGTCACCTTATGACCAGAGCTGGCTATGACACTGAACACCTTGTGAAGCTGCTCACTGAATTTCGCAAGCGTTATCCGTGGCTCGAGGTGATTCTTGAACCGGGCAGCGCATTCACATGGCGAACCGGCGACCTGCTTGCCTCGGTGGTGGATGTGGTCGAGAACCAGGGCATAAAAACCGCTATAATAGACGCGTCTTTCGCCTGCCACATGCCGGACTGTCTGGAAATGCCATACAAACCGGCGATAACCGAGAGCGTAGACGCAGCAGAGGGGCTTCCGTCATACCGTATAGGAGGCAACTCCTGCCTTAGCGGCGATTTTATGGGTGACTGGAGTTTTCCGCAAGCGCTCAAGCAGGGCAACAGGCTTACTTTCGAGGACATGAACCACTACACTACCGTTAAAACCAATATGTTCAACGGCATAGCTCATCCGTCCATAGCTTTGGCAAGAAGCGACGGCAAGGTAGAGTACCTACGCCAATACGATTTTTCCGATTACAAGTCAAGAATGTGCTGATGAAAGGTAAAACACCCAGATTTTCAGTTATAGTGCCGGTGTACAACCGCAATGAAGAGGTTGCAGACCTGCTGGAAAGCCTCGCGGCGCAGACCTGCAAGGACTTCGAGACAATACTTGTTGAGGACGGCTCCACCCTGCCCTGCACCGAGGCTGTGGAGCGCTGCGGCAAGGGTCTTGACCTGCATTATATACACAAGAGCAATGAAGGGCGTTCGATAGCCCGCAACCAAGGCATAGAGCTTGCCCGCGGAGAGTGGCTTGTTTTTTTTGACAGCGACTGTGTAATACCGCCGGACTATTTCGCCATCCTGAGCGAAGCGCTGCCGAAATCGGGGCTTGACTGCTTCGGGGGGCCGGATTCAGCCCATGCATCTTTTTCCGATGTGCAGAAAGCTATCAATTTCGCCATGACTTCATTCATTACCACCGGCGGCATCAGAGGCGGTAAGGTAAGTCTTGAAAAATTCACGCCGAGGAGCTTCAACATGGGCTATACGCGCAGGGTGTACGAGAGCGTCGGTGGATTTCGTGAGATGTTTTCCGAGGATATTGACATGAGTATGCGCATACGCAACGCCGGTTTCCGCATAGGTCTTGTGCGCGATGCGGGTGTGTACCACAAACGTCGTGTGGATTTCAAAAAATTCATGCGTCAAGTGTATGTTTTCGGCATGTCGCGCATCACGCTCAAACTGCTGTACCCTGATTCGCTCAAGGCAGTGCACGCGCTTCCCGCCATAGCTGTTGTGCTCGGAGTGTTGTGCTGTGTGCTCGGCTGTCTGGTCTCTCCCCTGTGGTTTCTGCCTGTCGGGGCATATCTGCTGGCTGTGTTTGTGGCTGCGGCGGTCAGCACACAGTCTCTTAAAATAGCGCTGCTTGCCGTGCCGGCGAGCATAATTCAGATATGCGGGTACGGGTGCGGTTTTATCAAGGCATGGTTTACCAAAATAGTACTCGGACGCGGCAGAAATGTGGATGAGGAGATTGAAATGCGACGCGGCAAATGACAGATAACGCAATGGATAATGAAAGACCGGCGGAATATACCCGCCGCATAGCCGACCTGAGCGAGGATGACCGTCCGCGAGAGAAGGCTATCCGCAATGACATACGCACCTTGAGCAACTCGGAACTGCTTGCCATAATACTCGGCGGCGGCATGGCAGGCAAATCGGTCATGGATTTAAGCCGTGAGATGCTTGGCAAAGCAGACAACAGCCTTGAGCGACTGTCGCGTATGCCTATAGCCGAGCTGTGCCGCAGCTTCAAGGGTGTGGGTCCGGCAAAGGCGGTGTCGCTTGCCGCCGCTTTCGAGCTCGGCATAAGATGCCGTGATGAAAAAACGTCACAGAATGATGTGGTAAGGAGTTCAACGGATGCCTATTCGTATATGCGTCGTTACCTTGAACGTCTTGACCGGGAAGAGTTCTGGATTATGACTCTCAGCAGATCCAACCGTATAACAGACGCTGTGTGTATAAGCAAAGGGGGTACAAGCGCCACTGTCGTGGACATAAAGCTACTCATGAAAACGGCTGTTGACAAACTTGCCTCCGGCATAATAGCCGTACACAATCACCCGAGCGGAAACCTGCGCCCGAGCGCCGAGGACGACCGGCTGACCGACAAAATCAAGGAGGCGGCAAAACTGCTTGACATGCGCTTGCTTGACCATATCATCATAGCCGGAGACGATTATTATTCGTATACCGACAACGGCAAGTTTTAAAATCTCACTCCTGCCACAAGCGAGAGAGAGGCTATTGAGTTGTAGAATGTGAATCCTCTGGCAAAGTAAAAGTGTCCCTCGTAGTTTCCTATCATGGCGGCAAACAGGCTCCTGTGATTATAGACTATGGAGAAATTTCCTCTTATGTTTGTAGAGAACATGTCCCTGCGCCCCTCTGTTGTGCCCTCATAGGAGTGTTTGTAGCCCACCGATGGCATAATAGTGCCGTTTATGAGCCATTTGCGCGGTTTCAGCACCCAATTGTACCCGTATCCGCCCAAAATATCGTAGTCGGTATAACGGAAATGATAATTTTTTTCAAGCGAGGGCAGATGGCTTGTGAGTTCATCGGGCAATCGGGAAAAATCCATTTTGATTCGCTGGTTTGAGAAGCTGAACCCGCTAAGCCAGCTTCCGGCACTCTTAAGCTGGTATCTTGAAAAGTTGTATGCGGCACCCTGTGAGTATTTCCGGTGGTTGAAGAAATAGTAAATCGTTCCGGAGAGGCTTTCCTGTGAAATGTCGTCAAACTTGTATTTCAGTCTGCCGCTCTCTGGCGAATAATCGCCGAAATGATTTATAGTTGTGCCTCCTGTTGCCTTGCTGGATGATATGCCGGCAGAGAAAAGAGCGCACACGAAATTGAAGTTGAAATTGTGTCTGGAGCCGGTGGAGCCACCTCCGAAATACGCATTGGCATCAACAGTGTAGCCTATGCTGACCGCCATGAAGCTGAGGTGAGCACCGAGGTCGCTGTAAATGTCCGAGTTTATGTACAGGTAATTTTTTCTGTTGAAGTACAAGGCAAATCCGTCATTCCAGTTATAGCTTCTCAACATCGCCTTCCAGTTTTTGCCGGTACCGACAACATAGGTAGAGTCGTAGGTGTTGAAAGTCTTGTCGCCCCAGTTATATACTTTAAGGCAGAACCGTGCGAAACGCGGATAGTTTATTCCGGGTGCGTTTACGTCAAAATTGCTTTTAACCAACTGTTTGAACCATGGCATTTCGCTGAACTTCAAAGAATCCGAATCCTCGGCGGCATAGCCAGAGGCAGCCACCGAGGACAGGATTAAAAGTATTGCGAACCGTAGCAGTGTCATCAGTACATTGGCGTGAACGGTTTCGAGGGTGTGAGAAGCGAGTTGGCGCAGCCTACGGCATCGGTCATCGCCGATGTGTCAAGTTTCATTACCTGCGCGCCTTTGCGTAAATCACATTTTGTCAGGTCCACAAACACTACACCAAGACGTGTCACAATGTCAAAGTAGTAGCATTTGTCGCGCAGATTGGCAAAAGAGCGCCACTGTGTAGAGGAGATGTTAGGCTCGCCGTTTACTTCATAATGGTATGGCACCGATACATTCATAAGTATGCTGCGCACTATAGCGAGAGCTGTCTCAGAGTCGCCGTTCTTTTCCACATTCTGCTCAAAGAAGGAAGCCCGGACAAACCGGTCGGGACTCTTCACTGTGCCCGGCAGCATATTCACGCCTCCTATTCCTTGCCAATAATTATTTATGGCAAGCATCTGGGGGTACTGGGGGTCGTTGGTAAAGACGCGTACATCGCTGTTGTCATATACTTTTATCACACCGTTGTCAAACTCCACCACGGCGCAGTCGCCGGAATTGTCACATATCGACCAGTGGAGAGTGGCGGCAGTACCGCCGTCGAAGGTAGACCCGGAAATTTTGAAATCCGGTTTTTTCAGAGCCTCTACAGCTTCGGCGGTAGTGGCATAGTTATCAAGAATCCAAGCAACGAACACAGACAGTGACATATCCGGACGGTTCTGCACAGCTTCGTTATTGTAAATTGTTCCCTTGCAGAAGAGACCGTTTACAGCGAGCCCTTTTTCATTCATGCCTTCCGTTACGCCGCCGTCATAGCCTACTGCGTACACGGCACCGTAACGCGATGTCCATTTCACGGCATCGGCGGTATTGTTGCCGACTTTCTGCATGCCACGGGGATATACATACAGATTTGTAGGAATGGGTGTTTTCCAGTCGAGAGAACGACCGACAATTACAAGAGTGCTGTCGCCTCTGTAGGCGACGAGCGAACATGCCTGCGACTCAGGAGCCACAAAAGCCATTGCCGCAAAAGCGACCGCTGCTATCAATTTTCTTATAGCCATAGTGCAAAGTTATGATTTGATTTTAACATTTCAACATTCATTGGGTCTCTTTAGTTCATTTTCACATTATATATTACTGCATGCGCAGCCATTTGCAGTATCTTTGTCGTAATCAAACAAATGAGTCATGAAATACATAGGAGCCCATGTAAGTGTAGAATCAGGAGTGAGCAACGCACCTTTGAATGCCGCGAAAATAGGAGCGAAAGCGTTTGCACTTTTCACCCGCAATCCGTCGCGCTGGACCTCTCCGGCAATAAAGGAGAAAGAGATTGCAGCGTTCAAGGAAAACTGCGAGCGGCTCGGCTATAGCCCCGACCACATATTGCCCCACGACAGCTACCTCATCAATCTGGGGTCGCCCGATGCGGAGAAACTCGAAAAAAGCCGCACCGCGTTTCTTGACGAGTTGCACAGATGCGAGCAGCTTGGGCTTACGATGCTCAATTTTCATCCGGGCAGCCACCTGAAGCTCATTGACACCGAAGCGTGCCTTGACCTGATTGCCGAATCTATCAACATGGCTCTTGAAAAGAGTTCCGGAGTGAAAGCTGTTATAGAGAATACTGCCGGACAAGGCAGCAACCTCGGGTTTACATTCAGCCAGATAGGTCATATCATAAGCAAGATAGACGACAAAAGCAGAATAGGTGTTTGCGTGGACACATGCCATGCTTTCGCCGCAGGCTATGACCTGGCTACAGCCGCAGGCTACAAAACCGCGTGGGATGAGTTTGAACGCGAAATAGGTTTCGGCTACCTCAGCGCCATGCACCTGAATGACTCGAAAAAAGGGGTTGGCAGCAAAGTTGACCGGCACGAAAGCATCGGATCCGGAGCCATAGGCAAAGACTTCTTCAAAATGCTCATGAAGGACAGCCGTATGGACAACATACCCCTCATTCTCGAGACTCCGAACATGGAGCTGTGGCAGCAGGAAATAGAATGGCTGTACTCATTAGAGTCCGAACAATCTGAATGACACTCCGACTCCGATATATGGCTGAAAGCCCCGTGGAGTCATAGCCATACCGGCTCCGAACCCCACACTCCACCGCCCGGCGGCATGGTGGCGTGGAGATTGACATACTACATAGGAATCGGTGTAAAGCCGGAGCGAATCAAGTTGCGGGTTTACTCCGCTGACATACGCATCGTAATGCTCTCCACTGTAGCGGCGACTGATTTTCGGCAACACAACCACCACACTGTCAGCCGTCACTGCGCTGTCAACCAAAACAGAATCGGCGTGCACTACCACAGACAGCGTTCCGGCAGGTATCTCCGCCACAGGCAAGGGGGCTGAGACTGTAACGGTGTCGCGCACCACTATTGTGTCAGAACACACAATGCGGCTGTCTGTCCGATGAGAATACCTGTTAAAAGCGCCTCCCGCCGCAAACATCACAAGCATACCCAGTACATAAAATGTCTTTTTCATAGTTTATAAGTTTTACACGACAAAGGTATCTACTGCTACGAGTGCTTTTCATGCGAAAATGCACTTTTGCATCAAAAAATTTACCTGTTCATGCAGAAAGCATCCGTCAGTGTCATTGTCACATTACTGAAAAGCATGACAGGTTAGATATACCCAACTGATATATAGTATATTAACCTCTAATAAAGATATTGCAGACTGTTGCCGCTACAGTTATGGAGCGGAATAATATTGCATGTAAAATGTTTTTTGCGTAATTTTGCGTATCATTCACTATATTTGTATCTGTCACGCGGATGAACGAGGACGCATTAAGCCAATTATATCTAAAAGACACTGCATTTCAGGAGCTTATGCAGAAGCGCATTTTCAATGTGCTCCTCGTTGCCTCTCCTTACGATGCCTTTATGATGGAGGAGGACGGACGCATTGAAGAACAGCTCTACTTCGAGTATGTGGCGCTGAATCTCAGTTCTCCCCCGCGAATCAATCAGGTTGCCGACACGGCAGAGGCTCTTGAAGCCATGTCGCAAAAGCATTATGACCTCGTGATAATGATGCCGGGCATGGATATCTCGGAAACATTTGCCGGAGCAAGACTTATCAGAGATATGCGGCCGGATATACCTATAGTTGTTCTCACGCCATTTTCCAAAGAGGTGTCGCATCGTCTTGCAAACGAAGACTTTTCCTGTATAGACTATGTATTCAGCTGGCTCGGCAATGTAGACCTTCTGCTTGCCATAATCAAACTGCTTGAGGATAAACTCAACGCCGACAAAGACATCAACGAGGTAGGAGTACAGATGATTCTTTTAGTAGAGGACTCTGTGAGATTTTACAGTTCGGTGCTTCCCACTGTCTACAAAAACCTGCTGAAACAGTCGTTTGAAAGCTCTACCGAGGCTCTCAACAAGCACGAGCAGATGCTGCGCATGCGAGGACGCCCGAAAGTGATGCTTGCCCGTGACTACGAGGAAGCCATGGATATTTACGAGCGCTATGGCAGCAATATGCTCGGTGTAATCAGTGACATATCCTTTAAACGCAAAGGCGAGAAAGACAGTCACGCCGGGCTGCGGTTCGCTCAGTTTCTACGCAAAGAGGATCCGCATCTGCCAATAATACTTGAGTCAAGCGAATCGCACAACGCCGACCACGCGTTGCAGATGAATTGTGTGTTTCTTGACAAGAACTCCAAGAAACTGCCCGTAGACTTAGGGGCTGCCATAAAAGATAAATTCGGTTTCGGTGATTTTGTAATCACCGACCCTGCAAGCGGCAAGGAGATTGTTACCATACACTCTCTCAAGGACTTGCAGTACAAACTGAAGGATATTCCGGACGAAGCGCTCATGCACCATGCATCCACCAACGACATATCGCGATGGCTCTATTCGCGCGCACTGTTTCCGATAGCCGACATTGTAAAAGCCCATCGGTTCAACGCCATAGAGGAAGCCCCGGCAGCAAAAAAACTGTTTTTTGACGTTATTGTCAAGTATCGTAAAATGAAAAACCGCGGTGTGGTGGCTGTATTCCGCAAAGACCGGTTTGACCACTACTCCAATTTCGCGCGTATAGGCGAAGGCTCGCTCGGTGGCAAAGGACGCGGTTTGGCATTCATCGACCAGATTATCAAGAAAAATCCGGAATGCGATAACTTTGACGGCATCACCATAAACATACCGCGCACAGTTGTGCTATGTACCGACATCTTCGACGAGTTCATGAGCACAAACAACCTTTACCCGCTTGCTCTGAGCGACGCTCCCGACGAGGTGATTCTGGAAAACTTTCTGCAGGCGCGACTGCCGGAAAGGCTTATAGAAGACTTCTTCGCACTGTTTGAGGTTGTAGACAAGCCACTTGCCATACGCAGTTCAAGCCTGCTCGAAGACTCTCACTACCAGCCGTTTGCCGGCATCTACTCTACCTACATGATTCCAAAGGTGGACGACCGGTACGAGATGATTAAAAACCTGAGCGATGCAATCAAAGGAGTGTACGCCTCTGTATTCTATGCGGACAGCAAGGCATACATGACCGCGACAAGCAATGTCATAGACCAGGAGAAAATGGCTGTCATCATTCAGGAAGTCATAGGCAAAGAGTACGGAGGATACTACTTTCCGTCATTTTCCGGGGTAGGACGGTCGCTCAACTACTACCCTATCGGTCACGAGAAACCGGAAGACGGTGTGGCGGAAGTAGCAGTAGGTCTCGGCAAATACATCGTTGACGGCGGCATGGGGCTCAGGTTTTGTCCGCGTCATCCTGAAAGCGTGCTTCAGACCTCTGAACTGACACTCGCCCTGCGAGACACCCAGACGCGCATGTATGTGCTCGCGATGAACGGTCTTGACAAGAAATTCAATGTCGATGACAGTTTCAACATCATAAAGAAATCGGTACAGGACATAGCTCCGTCGGGTGCGCTGCGCTATATGGTATCGACATTTGACCACCGCGACAATGTGCTGCGCGACAATGACTTCGGCGAAGGCAGACGTGTGGTTACATTCAACAACATTTTAAAGCATCAGGTTTTTCCTCTTGCCGAAGCTGTAGACTTCATGCTCACTACGGGGCAGCGCGAAATGTGCCGTCCGGTAGAAATAGAGTTTGCCGGACTGATTGACCGCGACGGCAACATGAAAGGCAACATCTACTGGCTTCAGATACGCCCGATTGTAGATCGGAAGGAGCTCGTTGACGAACACCTGCTGTCACTGCCGCCCGAAGAGCTCGTCATGAAAAGCGACACCGCTCTGGGTCACGGAACGGTAGACAACATAAAAAAAATAGTGTATGTGAGGCACGATACATTCTCGTCGTCAAACAACTCACTCATAGCCCGGGAAATAGAGAAAATAAACCGTGAATTTACAGCATCCAGCGAAAATTACATTCTTGTAGGTCCGGGGCGCTGGGGTTCAAGCGACACGGCTCTCGGAATACCCGTGAAATGGCCGCAGATTTCGGCTGCGAGACTGATTGTAGAGTCTGCCGTAGGCAGCTATCGCATAGAACCGAGTCAGGGCACCCATTTCTTTCAGAATCTGACGTCCTTCGGCGTGGGCTATTTTACCATAGACCCGGATGCCGGAAACGGATTTTTCGACTCAGACTACCTGGACTCGCTTGCAGCTGTCAAAGAAACCGAATTTGTAAGAATAGTGGAATTTGACTCGCCTCTCGCCATAGGCATAAACGGCAAGACAGGCGTCGGCGTTGTGGCAAAGCCCGGTGCCGGAAGAAACTTAGCCAAAGAAACAGACTCCACTCCACCAATAACCGCCGAATAACTTGATATATGTCATTTTTTAAATCTGTCAAACGCGCGTTCGGACTCGGAGAAAACTACGAAACCGAAGATATCGACTCCGAATACAACGAATCGGAAGAGTCTCAGACAAATACCCCGGCATCAGTGCCGGCTCACGATGCGGCACCCTCCACCGACCACCATGAGGATTCCACTCTCAGCGCGGACATTTTCGACTGCGTGGTGCAACTGTTCAACTCCACCCAGCCCGAATTTGTAAAAAACTGTCTTGACACAGACTCTCAAAAAGCCTTCATACTCGAACAGCTTGACAGCGCGCTGAAACAGCGCCTTGACTGCGCTGTCGAGCTCGCAAGAAAAAAAGGGCAGAATATGTGGGCACAAGAGCGCTCCCGGCTCGGCAAAGAGGTTGAAGAACTTAAAAAAGAAAAAGAAGCGCTTGAGCAGAAACGCGATGAGTCAAAAACAGCGCGGCTCAGCGCCGAAAGACAGAAAAGAGCCCTGATAGAACGAGTTCACGACCTTGAAACCCAACTGCTCACCCTCAGCGCGGAAAAAGAGCAATATATGCTTGAAAACCGAAGCATGCTCAACAAGCTCAGAGTGGTGTCTGTTACATCCGGCGGCTCTTCCGATGAAATACTGGAACAGCTCGACACCCTTACAAAAGAGAAAGAGGAGCTGAACAGCCGTGTGCTTGCTGGCGACTCTGAAAAAGAGCTACTGCATGGTATAATAGAAGCTCATAAACCGGTTTTCGAGATGCTTGCCGGTAAGATTTCAGCCCTGGAGGCATCACTCACCGAGAAAGAATCCAGACTACGCTCCATATCAGAAGATTTCGAGGCTTTTGAAGAGATAAAGAAGGCTGTCGAGAACACCGAAGAAATCATCTCGAAAAAAGACCGCCGCATAGCATCGCTTAAGGCTGCTCAGGAACAAGACATTAAGGAAATTTCGGAACTGAGCAGACTGAACCGCGACAAAGACAGCAAAATAATGGCTCTACGCGAAGAAATAGCCTCGCTCAACGCCACCATAGCCCAAAACCTTGCCGACAACGCACAGCTTCTGGAATCGCAGCAAGGAAAAAGCAGGAACAAAAAGCAACACAGAAAAAAAACAGACAGCAAGCCCCGTATCTCTGCTATCGACGAGCTGCTGGACGGCACCGACTGGCTTGTTTCGGTTCCCCCGCCACCGCCTGCCCCAAAGGACCCGGACAAGGAGGACGATTTCGGCTACAAGGCTCCAGCCAGAAAAATCAACCTCGACGAGGACAAGCAATTGTCTCTATGGTAAAAACAGATAACAAATTCATAGACATGACTTATAAAAAGATTATTTCATTCGCTCTATCGTGCGCCGCTTCGCTTGCCGTATACTCATCGGCAGCCGTCATATCACAGTTTCCAGACATTGACAAATATCTCGGGCCGGGACGTTATGCATCGGCACCAAAAGCGTTTACATACATGGCAGACGGCTCCAACTATGTGCAGCTGTCGCCCGACGGCAAAAAGATTGTCAAGTACGATACCCGCACAGGCAAGGAAATAGAAACCGTTCTCGACCTTGACAACACCCGCGAGACTGTAATCGACAGGATGAGCGGATTCAAGTTCAGCCCGGAGGGCTCCAGAATTCTGATATGGGAAAACGCAAAAAGCATTTACCGCCGCTCCTTCAGCGCGGAATACTATGTTTATGAGATACGCTCTCGCCTGCTCAAACCACTGTCAACCGACCACCCGCGCCAGCAAGCTCCCCTTTTCTCGCCCGACGGCAGAATGATAGCGTTTGTGGCAGCGAACAACATATATCTCAAAAAACTCGACTACTGGACAGAACTCGCAGTGACCACCGATGGGGCGAAAAACAGCGTAATCAACGGTGTGCCTGACTGGACATACGAAGAGGAATTCACCACTTCTTCCTCAATGACATGGTCGCCTGACAACCTGACTCTCTGCTACATAAAATACAATGAGAGCGAAGTGCCCATGTTCTCTTTCCCGATGTACGAAGGAGTATGCGACAAACTCACCGAGTATTCGCTGTATCCCGGTGAATTTACATACAAATACCCTGTCGCAGGGCAAAAAAACTCTGTTGTGAGCGTACACTCCTACGATGTGGATAACCGCAAGACCAAACAGATAAACCTGCCTGACAGCAAAATTGAATACATTCCGCGCATTGCATATGCCTACAGCCCGGACAGGCTCATTGTAACAACCCTTAACCGTGCCCAGACCCGCATGGAGCTTTACAGCGTTAATCCGAAATCGACTGTGGCAAAATCGCTGCTTGTCGAAGAGTACAAGGCTTGGCTTTCAACTGCCACATACGAAGACATAAAGTACTATCCCGACTTTTTTGTAATAACCTCTTCGCGTTCAGGCTACGACCATCTGTACCAATACTCCTACTCAGGAGCGCTCATGCGCCAGATTACATCGGGCGACTACGACGTGACCGCATACTACGGCTACGACCCAGTTAAAGCCACTCACTACTACCAGTCTACATCCACCGGAGCCATAAACCGTGTGGTAAGCGGCGTAAACGCCAAAGGTATAGTTACAAACCTCTCTCCCGAAAGTGGAATAGCGTCAGCCACTTTCAGCTCTGACATGGCTTTCTACACAATCCGTTTCTCTGACACCGATACACCTCCAACTTACACACTCTACTCCACTCCGGCTAAAAAAATAAAGACCCTCGAAGACAATTCGGCACTCAAGGAGCGCTACTCGTCCACTCCCAGACGTGAATTCTTCACAATGACATCCGACGGTGTGACTCTAAACGGCTACATGGTCAAGCCCGCCGGATTTAACGCTTCCCGAAAATACCCCGTTGTCATGTTCCAGTACAGCGGACCCGGATCCCAACAGGTTCTCAACGAATGGTCAATCGGCTGGATGAACTGGTATGCGGCAAACGGCTATATAATAGTTTGCGTGGACGGTCGTGGAACAGGCGGACGAGGAAGAGCATTCATGGACGTGGTTTACAAAAACCTTGGTCACTACGAATCTATCGACCAAGTTGCGGCCGCCCGCTATGCAGCGTCACTCCCGTATGTCGACGCCAACAGAATAGGCATACACGGCTGGAGCTACGGAGGCTACGAAACCCTCATGGCGGCATCTCGCGAAGGAGCCCCCTATGCGGCTGCTGTTGCAGTGGCTCCCGTTACCGACTGGCGCTATTATGACACCGTATATGCTGAACGCTATATGCTCACTCCTCAAGAAAATGAAGACGGCTACCGCAACTCTGCCCCCCTTAATTACGTTAGTAATGTAAAGTGTCCGCTGCTGATAATGTCAGGCACCGCCGACGACAACGTGCATTACTTTAATACAGTGCAGTATGTGTCTGCCGCCGAAGCTGCAGGAATGTGGTGTGACATGCTTGTGTTTCCAAACATGGACCACTCCATAAACGCCTGCTCGGCACAAAAAATAGTATTCGCGCGAATGCTCGACTACTTCAACCGCAATATGAAATAAGAAATGTCCCAACAGATACGCAACAATGTCAAAGGCATATACCTGCTATGGCTCAACTGGGTCATTGTGGCTGGCTCCTTGTCATTGTTGGTAATGGTGTCGCTGTGGATTCGCCCGGTACTGATGCCCCTGCTTGCCTTTGGTTTGCAGGGTGCATTTTATCTGCTGCTTAAAGCAAACCGCCGCCGCAGAGTGCCGGTCTGCTTTATTCTGCCTCACATCGGCATACGAATAATGTTTTTCAGCGGCATTGCAATGCTGATACTGAATTTCCTGTACTCCCGCTGGCTTGTAGACAGAGTTTTCAACCCTGACAGCATAAATCCAGACATTCCGTTCATAACCGTGCTTGTCATAGCGCCTATTGCTGCCGCATGCTGCCTGTATGCGCTGAAAAAAAAGTCTCACTACCAGTTTTGTGTCGAATGCAAAATCAAATACGGCACCCCGGCAGAGCGAGGCTTCCTCGGCAAACTGTTCACTCAGGAAGGCACAATACAGGCACGGCTGCTGTGTGTGGTATCTGCCGGCATAACCCTGGTAAGCTGGGGCTACTACTTCCTGGAGTATGTGAATGTGAACCTGTCCGACCCCGACAGATTCATTTTCTTCATAGTGCCTCCAGCCCTGTTCTTTGCCTCAATAATATACATGGCGCTACGCTACACAGGTCTGTGGAACTATTACAACAACAGCTACATAACATCCGGCTCGATGCGCAACGGACCCTATACGCTAATACGCTACCTTGTGTTCTGGGACAACTACATCTGCCTTGTGCCACCCGAAAACAATCCCGACAAAATCTCCGACCCAGGAGCCGACAAATACGACACGCCGGAACATCTTTATGTCGCTGCCCGTAATAATGTCACAATTTCCGATGCCGCGACCTTCTTTGCGTCAAGAACCGGTGTACACCCTGTCGACATGAGGTTTATGTATTCTACTGTCAGCGGCAATGCCGACTACAATATATTCCACTTTCTTTGCTTTCTTGATGACGATGACAAAGAACGGCTGCTTGCCGAACGCCCGGACATTGAATTTGTCAGTCTCGGCAAACTCCACGACCTCATTAAATCCAGTCAGTGCAACACACTCCTCAGCGCGGAAATAATAAGACTGCACACCATGGCAATGGCTTGGAAAACGTATGACTCCTCAGGCAAAAGGCTCTACAAGATAAAGCACTACACCCCGACATTCAGGCTGTGCGACATCCACAAATGGAATGTTGACTACAACAACCCGCTGTGGCTGCGCATATCCAGGTTCAATCAGGACTCACCTCTATATAATATAAGGAGACTCTGGAAATCTTACTCCGGCTGACTATGAAGTATCCCGTAATAACCGGTCCTACAGCAAGCGGCAAAACCGCATTGGCAGTGGCACTCGCTTCCGATTTGGACGGCGAGATAATCAGCGCGGATTCCCGCCAGATATACACCGGCATGGACATTGGCACAGGGAAAGACCTTGAGGAATACGGTTCTGTGCCATACCACCTTATCGACATAGCCCCTGCGGGCTACAAATACAACCTGTTTGAATACCTGCGGGATGCCCGCGAGGCTATGGACAACATCTTGGCTCGCGGCAAAGTGCCTGTTGTGTGCGGTGGCACCGGAATGTATCTCGAAGCTCTTGTGCGGGGCACACACCTGCCCGAAGTTCCGATTAACGAAAATCTGCGCAGCGAACTCTCCGGCAAATCACTCGAAGAGCTCTCCGGGATACTCAAAACAATGAAAAACCTGCACAACTCCACGGACATAGACACAGCCAAACGAGCCATAAGGGCGATAGAGATTCAGACATACTACCATGAAAACCCCGATGCCGCCCGCGATGTGACTCCGGGCATACCTGACGAACGCGCCGTTATTGTTGGAGTGGATATTGACAGGGAAACACGCCGGCGCAGAATCAGCGACAGGCTTCACGCCCGCATTAAAGCCGGCATGATTGATGAAGTAAAGGCTCTCCTCGATTCCGGAATCGCTCCCGAAGACCTGATATACTACGGACTCGAATACAAATTCGTGACCTCTTACATCACAGGACAGATGAGTCTTGAACGCATGACAGAATCCCTTGAAATTGCCATACACCAGTTTGCAAAACGCCAGATGACCTGGTTCAGAGGCATGGAAAGACGAGGCTTTAAAATCCATTGGCTGCCATACGACATGCCCGCAAAACAATTTGTAAGCGAAGTCAAGATACTCCTCGCGCCATGAGACATATTATCTTCCTGTCCATACTGATGTCTGCCGTTCTTGCTCCGGCAAAAGAACCGGAACGAACATACATTGACGAAATTGCAGGTCTTTGCGATTCTATTATTACGCTCCCTGTTCAGCCTCACTCATCGAAAACAAGCATAGAAATAAGATACTCTCCCGCAAAAAGCAAGCCGTCAGCAGGATTGTCGCCTAACTATGTCAGCATTATATGGGCAGACACGGACAGCTCGCTGACATGGCGTGCCGAACTACGTCCCGGACAAAGCTCAACCGACGATGCCGTGAGCGACCGCTTTTTGTGCTTGCGTGTCATACGCGCCAACCATTCTGGCGACTCAACCGTTCATGAAGCCGCGTTTCACGACATCCTGAAAAACAGCGATGCTGAAATATCATTCTGTGCTGAAATCACACCCACTTCTGCAAGTTTCGCCGCTGGGTCATCCACACTCGAAGAGCTGACAGCCATTGAAGGTTCATTCAACCCTTCTGTGTCGGCAGCAGTCAAGGCAGCAGGATGTGTCTCATTTTCAATGATTGTCATCGAAACGCATAAAGACATGGCAGCCGCACTTGCTACCGACTATACCGAAGAGCAAATCCGCGCTCTTGCAACCACATCAGGCTCTCCCGAAGGCATTTGGCTATTTCTTGACCGGGACACAGATTCGCGCAGAGCCCTCGCCGGAGGTCGATACCGACTCGGCATTGTAAAGCAGAAAGACAGTCCGAACTACGATATTATATATCTGGACGGTGCTCAGGTTAATGCATCAGCATGGCGTTGCGGAATGAAAAAAGGCGAACTGAGACCTACCATATTCAGCGACCACTACGACCTGCTGTGGTATGACTCTCACATGGAACCCATTGAGTATGATGCCAATGCGAGCGTCAGTCAGGGAGCCGTTCTGACTCTGTCATTCCCTCTGATGAAATCCACGCTTAGGTTTTCTCGGCAGCCTCAGGATAATATATCTTGCCGGTAGCTATATTATAATCAATATAGGAATCAAGCAACTCGACAGTATATTTCCCACCTCCCCTGCTCACCTTATACACCGACCCGGTCGCTTCCATTTCCTGAAGATACCGGTAAAGAGGCTCAGGCAACTGGTCATATATAAAAATATCAGGCAGCGTACTTCCGTTGCCGTTCACCACAACCCATGCGTTTCCGGAGTCAAATGTAACGGAAGCACCGTTTTTTACAGTCACCACACTACCTGACGAACTCTCGGAATAAGAACTCACCTCCTGCCCCGGAAAATATGTTGTGAAAAAATCGGCAACCGGCGAAGGCAACTCATCCCATACATCATTGTCACACGATGCCACCGCAAAAACCGTTGCGAAAAAAATTATTAAAGTGTAGATATTGCTCTTCATGGTAACCTAACGTTATTACATCTGTACTGAGAAAACACATTTTGCATTGATGAGGTTCAGCCGGCACATAACCATATTCAATCCCTCCTTAACAATATTTATGCGCCATTTCACCAATGTTAAAGCCGCGTATTACTAACTTTGCTTCATGACCCGCAAAATACTGACTTTTATTTTCGTCGCAATTACATGCTTCGCTGCGACAGCGTCAAACACCGATGATGACACCCCCTATGTAAAGCTTATGAGCCGGGCAGACAGCGCCATTGCCAAAGGCGACTGGTCCATTGCCGAAAACGCCCTCAGACAAGCCATAAAAACAGAGCCGGCAAACCCAGCAAATCTGCTGCTGCTCTCAAACTTAGGCATGATGCAATTCTATCAGGGGCAAGATTCTCTTGCTTTGGAAACACTCACCAGAGCCTGCGACATTGCCCCCAGATCCGTGCAGGTTCTTGCAAACCGCGCTACCGTACTGGAGGCTACAGGCAAAACCGACGAAGCGGTGCGCGACTGCAATTCCATCCTCGAAATAGACAGCACCTACGTCCGCGCCAGAGCCATGCGGCTTTTCTCATACCTCAGAAACAAAGAGTGGCAGGCTGCGCAAAATGACCTTGACATACTCCTGAAACAGGCACCCGACAACATAATGACCAATATAGCTGCCGGAACACTTTATTCATCGACAGGCAGGTACGCCGAGGCTATCACTCCGTTCAGCAAAGTCATTGAAATGAACCCACAGGCAGAGTACTACGCGGCGCGCGCCTTTTGCCGCATAATGACCGACAACATTAACGACGCATCACAGGACATTGCTGAAGGACTGAGAATCAATCCATTGGAAGGAGAACTCTACTTATACAGAGCCATGCTCAACAAAATGCGCTATAGGGCTGCCGATGCCAAAGCCGATGCCGAAAGAGCCATACAACTTGGAGTCCCGCTCAAACGGGCACAGCCCTATTTGAAATAATATTCGAATAAAAGTGCCTAAAAAATTGTTAGTTAATGTGTTGAATAAATATAAAAACTTCGTAACTTTGCACCGCACATATATATATTTATGTCTACAACTAAATTATGTCTAACAAATTAACATCTCCAAAAAATGAACACAGAAACTATCGGCACTTGGGCAGGAATGACTTGGAACGCTCTTAACGAAGCAGAGATTCTCGGCATCAAACAGATAAAAAAAATAACCAAACTCAAAGAAAAAGAAATATACGCCGCTCTCGGCTGGCTTGCTCGCGAAGGCAAAGTGGCATTCGACGAGTGCGAAGATGAAAAAGACATTCTTGTGCGTCTTTTGCAGTAATACACCACACACGGCACAAGCCGTTTATACCTGACAGAATAACGAGGGCGCGTCAAAACCGATTTTTGAAACGCCCTCTGATTTTTGACCGCATGACAGGAACAGTTATTAAAAACACCGGCAGTTCATACATTGTAAAAACACCGACAGGCAATGAACTGCCATGCCGAATCAAAGGCAATTTCAGAATCAAAGGCATCAGAACCACCAACCCGGTAGCTGTTGGCGACATTGTGGAAGTGCGTCCGAGCGAATCAGGCGACTCTTTTATTACAGCCATAGAACCGAGGCGCAATTACATTATACGGCGAGCGAGCAACCTCAGCAAGGAAGCCCACATAATAGCAGCCAACATTGATGCGGTATGCCTGATAGCCACACTGTTTCATCCCACGACATCAACCACATTCATCGACCGCTTTCTCTCAACGGCAGAAGCCTACGATGTGCCCGCGACATTGGTGCTGAACAAAGCCGATCTGTGTGCCGGCGATGAAGAACGCTCCGAATATCTTGACGCTGTCACCTACCTTTACCGTTCAATAGGCTATGACGTAATCCACACCTCGGCAGAAACAGGCGAAGGCATCGACTCTCTAAGAGACATACTCTCCGGAAAAACCACACTTCTTTCCGGCAACAGCGGTGTCGGAAAAACATCACTTATAAACCGTCTGATACCGGGCATTGAATTACGGACCGCTGCCATCAGCGCCGTTCACGACACCGGCATGCACACCACTACATTCTCCGAAATGTTCGAGCTGCCGGGCAATACAGGCAGAATAATAGATACCCCGGGAGTTAAAGGCTTCGGCACTGTTGACATGGACAAGAACGAAGTGTCGCACTACTTCCCTGAAATATTCAAGCTGTCGCATCAGTGCAAATACAACAACTGCAGCCACACACACGAACCAGGATGCGCTGTACGTCAGGCGGTAGACAACCACCTCATAGCAGCGAGCCGCTACTCTTCGTACCTTAGCATCCTTGAAGATACCGGCTCTAATGAAAAATATCGCAAGCCGTTCTGACATACCGTGACAGCGCAATATCCGCGCCATCACTCATCGTCGTTGTGCTGTCTGTGACCAAAAATGAAATACATGCACCACAGCACCACAGCCGTTATTGCTACAGCTCCGATAAGCGAAATGGTCTGCCCGTAATTGTTTTCGCCAAACCACTGTATGAACGCGTACCCACCGCCTATTGCCGCGAGAACACCCACCGCTATGGCAGCTCCTACAGGAATGCCCCTGTTGTCAAGCAACCTGCCCGACATATAACCGGCAACTATGCCAATCAGAACCCACACCAGCCAGGTACTGGCACCTATCGCACACACTACCATAACAATCCGGACAAAGCCGCTCCTTTGACGGCTGGCATTACTATTGCATTCACGTCAGTGCTTCCGGTCATATCGGCTACAGTGAGCCAGACGATGAGAAGCGCTATAAGCACCAGCACCCCCACTACAAGCCAAGGGCTGATTCCCAATTTTTTATTGTTCTTATCCATATTCGTGTATCTTTCGGTTAATTCCTTTCTCATTTCAACACATAAACCAGCAAATATGTTTTTATCTGCAAAATTGTCGAAAAAATATTCAGTTTTTCATAGGCATTTTTGCGATTACGCTGTAACTTTGCAGAAACACTTAACAAATCGAATACTCCAATGGAACTAATCGAGAAGATGACCGCTCGCGCAAAAGCGCACCCGCAGCGCATCGTGCTCCCTGAAGGAACAGAACCGCGCACACTCTCCGCAGCCGACCGCATCATTGCGGAAGGTCTTGCCGAAATAGTGCTTATCGGCGACCCTGCCGACATTCTTGCTCTGGCTAAAGAGCTGAAACTTGAGAATATCGGCAAAGCCACCATTGTAAACCCCGCCGATGAAGCGGTTATAGACCGCTACGCTCCCCTGTTCTATGAACTCAGAAAAAAGAAAGGCATTACAATGGAAGAGGCTCGCCTCACAACCGCAAATGCCTTGTATCTCGGATGCCTTATGGTAAAGGCGGGAGATGCCGACGGACAGGTTGCCGGCGCAATGAACACAACCGGCAATGTACTGCGTGCGGCATTTCAGGTCATCAAAACCCAGCCTGGCATTGATGTCGTTTCAGGAGCATTTCTGATGCTGCTGCCCGAAGGTCTGAACTTCGGCACAGACGGAATACTCATTTTTGCCGATTGCGCGGTAGTGCCCGACCCCACAGCCGCCGAACTCGCACAAATAGCTGTCAGTGCCGCCCAGACAGCCCGCGACATCGCAGGAATAGAACCACGTGTGGCAATCCTTTCTTTCTCGACCAAAGGCAGTGCTAAGCACGACCGCGTTTCAAAAGTCATCGAAGCCACCGAAATAGCCAAAAGCATGGCTCCCGACCTAATCATTGACGGAGAGCTTCAGGCAGATGCCGCTATTGTACCCGGAGTAGCGCACACAAAAGCGCCAAACAGCCCCCTCAACGGCAGAGCTAACGTCCTCGTGTTCCCGTCGCTCGAAGTAGGTAACATTTCATACAAACTTGTGCAGCGTCTCGGCGGTGTACAGGCCGTAGGTCCGGTTCTCCAGGGTCTCGCGGCTCCGGTTAACGACCTTTCGCGCGGATGCTTCCCCGAAGACATATACAAAACCATCATCATGACTGCCAATCAGGCTATAGGTCTTAAAGAACAAAACAACAAATAACCAGCACCATGAAAATTCTTGTATTAAACTGCGGCAGCAGCTCTGTAAAATACAAACTTATTGACACAGACACAGACAAGACCCTCGCTGAAGGCGGCGTTGAAAAAATAGGTCTTGCCGACGGTTTCCTGAAATTCAAGCGCCCCGACGGCAGCAAAGAAATAACCGAACTCGGACTCACCGACCACAAAGGAGCCGTACAGGCCATACTCAACAACCTCACCGACCCTGTTGTCGGCTGCATAAAAAGCTACGACGAGATTGACGCAGTAGGACACCGTGTAGTACACGGCGCTGAAAAATTCAACAAAAGCGTGCTCATCACCGACGAAGTGATTCAGCAGGTAAAAGACTGCTACAACCTTGCCCCGCTGCACAACCCCGCAAACATCACCGGCATCGAGGCTATCACGGCACTGATGCCCGATGTGCCCCAGGTAGGTGTTTTCGACACCGCTTTTCACCAGACCATGCCCGCAAAATCGTACATGTACGCACTGCCCTACCGTTTCTACAAAGAAGACGGAGTGCGCCGTTACGGTTTCCACGGCACCAGCCACCGCTATGTAAGCGCTCGCGCATGCGAATTTCTCGGACTCGATGCCGCGACACAGAAAGTAATCACATGCCACATCGGCAACGGCGGTTCCATAACTGCAGTACTGAACGGCAAGAGCGTAGACACTTCAATGGGACTCACTCCCACCGAAGGACTCATGATGGGTACCCGCGTGGGAGATGTCGACCCCGGAGCACTAACATACTTGATGAAGCGGCATAACATGACCGTCGACGACCTCCAGAGAGTAATCAACAAAGAGAGCGGAATGGCAGGCGTCAGCGAAATTTCAAGCGACATGCGCGAGATTGAAAACGCTGTAAACGCCGGTAACGAGCGTGCAAAAATGGCTCTTGACATGTACGAGCAGCGCATCATAAAGTACGTTGGAGCATACGCAGCCGAAATGGGAGGCGTGGACGTGATTGTATTCACCGGAGGTGTCGGAGAAAACCAGACCGGCGTGCGTGAAAACGTTTGCGCTCCACTCGCATTCATGGGTGTGGAAATCGACACAGCCTTGAACGCCCGCACCCGCGGAACAGAAACAGAAATATCAACTCCCGCTTCAAAAGTTAGGGTTGTTGTAATACCCACAGACGAAGAACTGATGATTGCCCGCGACACCCGCGAGATTGTCAGTGCGTTAAAAAAATAACTTACAAGAACTATGACAAAAATAAAAGCTGCGGTAGTAGGCTACGGCAATATCGGCAGATTTGTTGTTGAGGCGCTTCAGGAAGCCCCAGATTTTGAAATAGCAGGTGTTGTGCGTCGCAGTGCGGACAATATTCCCGCCGAACTTGCACAATACAAAGTGACTACCGACATAGAATCACTCGGCAAAGTTGATGTTGCAATTCTCTGCACCCCGACACGCGAAGTAGAAAAACACGCAGTCGAGCTGCTTGCCAAGGGTATAAACACCGTAGACAGCTACGACATCCACTCTTCCATACGCGAACTCCGCCGCAACCTTGACAAAGTGGCTAAAGAACACGGCACAGTAGCGGTAATATCTGCCGGATGGGATCCGGGCAGCGACTCAGTTGTGCGCGCACTTCTTCAGGCAGCAGCGCCCAAGGGTCTTACTTACACCAACTTCGGTCCCGGCATGAGCATGGGTCACACAGTATGCGTCAAAAGCAAACCGGGTGTGAAAAACGCCCTCAGCATGACCATACCCCTCGGCACCGGCATTCACCGCCGTATGGTATATGTGGAACTTGAGCCGGGAGCCGCGCTTGCCGATGTGGCAAAAGCGGTAAAGGAAGACCCCTATTTCGCATCCGATGAAACACATGTTATTGCGGTTGAGAGCGTTGACGAAGTAAAGGATATGGGTCACGGGGTAAATATGGTGCGCAAAGGTGTGAGCGGACGCGCACAAAACCAGCGTTTTGAATTCAACATGAGCATAAACAACCCCGCCCTCACAGCCCAGATACTCGTAGGAGTGGCTCGAGCCTCAATGATTCAGGAACCAGGAGCATACACCATGATTGAAATTCCGGTGATAGACCTGCTGCCCGGTGACAGAGAGGAGCTTATCGCACACCTTGTGTAACACTCTCCGGACACATGGACAACCATACATGAGTGTGCGGGCGGACACCTTCCGTCCGCACACTCTTTTTTAACCATAAAATACTACCTCAAGTGACATTTGCCGAAATACTCACTGCCGTTGCCGACACCCTGTGCGGCTACCCCCTGTTCTTCACCCTTATAGGCGGAGGGCTCATTCTGTTTCTGTCATCAGGCATGGTATCGCTCAGGCGGCTCCCCCACGCGTTTGCCGCTTTGCGTGCCGGCAAAGAAAAAGACTCCGGAGCCATCAGCTCCGCCCAGGCGCTCGCTTCTGTCGTAGCGGCGACTGTAGGAATGGGCAACATAGCCGGGGTGGCAATCGCTATCGCCATGGGCGGAGCGGGAGCCGTATTCTGGATGTGGGTAAGCGCCCTTGTGGGCATGTGCACCAAATACCACGAAGGAGTGCTGGCTATCAAATACCGAACACGCACCCCCGACGGCAGATACGCCGGAGGTCCCATGCACATAATAACACAAGGACTCGGCGACAGGTGGAAATGGCTCGCCGTGACATTTGCCGTTGCCGGACTCTTCGGAACCCTGTGCATCATGAACGCCAACCAGCTCACAGAAGCCATTGCCGAAACCGCATCAGGCGCCGGTGTGGACATCCCTGATTTCTGGCTCAGACTCGCCATAGGCATCGCAATTGCCGTGACTGTAAGCGCCGTTGTTCTTGGAGGCATCACACGCATAGCACGCGTAGCCACTGTCATGGTTCCGTTCATGGTTGGAGCCTACTTTATTCTTGTGCTGTTCATAATAGCGACAAACATCACTCAGCTGCCTGACGCACTGAAATCCATTTTCACTCAAGCGTTTGACCTGCGAGCCGGCTGGGGAGCACTCGCCGGAGTCGCAATCATAGGTGCCAGAAGAGCCGCTCTTGTAAACGATGCCGGAGTAGGCACAGCTTCGCTCATGCACTCCACTTCGGCAAACCGCGAGCCTGTGCGCGAAGGTCTCGTGGCAATGCTCGGTCCCGCCATTGATTCCGGCTTTGTATGTACCCTGACCGCGCTGGCTATCCTTCTCGGCACAGATATTCCCGCCGGAGAAACCCGCGGTCTGTCGCTTGCACTGTCGGCATTCTCAAACTGCATTCCCGCAGGCAACTACCTGCTAACCGCAATTGTGACATGCTTCGCGCTGTCATCAATGTTCACATACTCATTTTACGGCACAAGCTGCGCCGTGTACCTCTTCGGTAAAAAAAAAGCCCGCCTGTACACATACGCCTACATACTCAGCCTTGTAGTGTTTGCCGTGGTGCCATTGGGGGTAGCGGTCGGATTCTGCGACCTCTTCTATGCCCTTATGGCGTTTCCCACTATGTTCTGTCTGCTGAAACTGCGCAAACAGGTCAATGCCGAAACAAGGCGCTACTTCAACGCAGAATGCCGCACCAAGCCTTGCCCCGAAACAACATGCTGACTCCTCTCTCCCTGTTTCATACAAAACTTCGTATATTTGCAACATTATGATTACTCCAGAACAGAAACTACACCTTGAAGAAGAAGTCGTGCGAATGCTGCGGACTGTCTTCGACCCCGAGATACCCGTTGACATATACAGCCTCGGACTCATATATAAAATTGATATTGACGATGATGCCAATCTGATAATCGACATGACTCTGACCGCTCCCAACTGTCCGGCGGCTGACTTTATTGTCGAGGATGCCCGCATAAAACTTGAAAGCATCGAAGGCATGAAATCCGTCGACATCAAAATTGTGTTTGAACCGGAATGGAACAAGGACATGATGAGCGAGGAAGCAAAACTCGACCTCGGATTTCTATAACCGCTCTCTCATGCGCAACAAAACCTATTTCATATCTGACATTCACCTCGGTGCCGCTTACATAGCCGACCACAGAGCTCACGAGAAAGCTATTGCCGGCTGGCTGAAAAAAATTGCTCCGACAGCGGCAAGACTGTATCTGCTCGGCGACATCCTTGACTATTGGTTTGAGTACAAGGAGGTTGTGCCGCGCGGCTACCTGAGGTTTTTCGGAGCATTGGCTGAGCTTGCCGACTCAGGCGTGGAAGTGGTGTGGCTAAAAGGCAACCATGACATCTGGATTTTCGACTACCTGCCGCAAGAACTCGGCATAAAAGTGGTTGACGGGCTTATTGACACTGTCATCGACGGCAAACGCTTTGTAATGGAGCATGGCGACGGTGTGGGAGAAAGCCGCCCGTCATACAGACGAATGAGAAGCATTTTCAGAAATCGGATATGTCAGAAACTGTTTTCGGCAATACACCCACGCTGGACTGTGCCGTTTGCCCACAGATGGTCATCGCACAGCCGGTCCACCGGACGCGCCGCCGTAGACCTGCCGCAAAACCACCGGCTCGTGAATTTTGCCACCAACTACGAAAAAGCCAACGGGCATGTCGACTACTTTATTTTCGGACATCTCCACCTTGTCGCCGACAGAGAAATCACTCCCGGCACACGCCTCGTTGTACTCGGAGACGCATTCTGCGCCATGACATGTGGCTGCTTCGACGGAAAAGAGTTTTTCATTGATAAAATAGAATGAAATCGCCGGTTTAACAATCTTTAAACAAATACCCATTTTAGCGGCAATTGTGCAGTTGTCGCTATATCAACCCTTTACACAGACCAAATCAAAAACACTGCAATTAAACACTGCTGCACAACATATATTTTTTTGCTCCGGACAATGTTTTTAGGTCTACCTTTGCGTCACAATCCTAAAACAATCTTTTTTACCTTAAGAAACTATACCTCATAGAAATTCATAGGAAGGAGCTATCGGTTAGCTCCTTTTTATTTTATACCTGCCACAACAAGGTCATTTTGCCACTCTGTCTAAAGTAGCTACCTTTGCACCCCGTAAACAAAACCATATATAATATGATTTAAGTTTCGCAAGTTCAACTTGCTGATTTCAGATTGTAAAATTTAGCGATAT
>ERZ778514.554-NODE-554-length-33743-cov-5.827030_pt1 | contig 33743 bp, 42 predicted proteins | sample MGYA00510344_ERZ778514 | MGnify/ENA primary metagenome ERZ778514 (study PRJEB29527, sample SAMN07138968) | mouse gut metagenome | material: feces | host: mouse | place: China:Nanjing | collected 2016-01-25 ...
CTAGGATGTGGATGTTTTGGGCTGTTTTTTTTTTTTTTTTTTTTTAATATGTTTTTAACAATTTTATTTTATCATATATAAAGATTATTTTACAGATAAATATTTATTTATGAAGAGGGAACAGGTCAATGAAGAGAAGAAAGAATAAATTATTTTTAAAATTTATTGACAGAGTAATGATAGCGGTTTTGACTCTGTCGCTGCTTGTTATGCCTGCAGAGAGTGCAGTGGCGGCACCAGAGGAGGAACCAAAAGAACCGGAAGCAGTTGCCCTTGACGATACTCCCAGCCCGTCGGACACAGAGACAGAAAGCGGAAGTATTGCAGATTCTGATATTGCGGTTACGAATGAGATTATTGTAGTCTATGATGATGCGGGAGTTTCCGAAGCGAAGTCAGAAGAGGTTCAGGAGCAGGCGGAGGAAGCGCTGGATGATATAGATGCAGAGATTACAGATGAAGTTGCAGAGTCAAATGATCAGCAGGGGACGGTTGTTGTTGCAGAGATACCCAAAGAGGCAGATGTAGAGGAAGCCATCGAACAGATTGAAGCGGATGAGAATGTAAGCTTTGCCCAGCCGAATTTTGTGTATAGTGCGCTGGGCGGCGATATACAGCCCATAGAAGATCTGCCAGAGGAGGAAGAAACTTTGGATTTAGACGGGGAAGAAGCGGCGGATGCAAAGGCGGATACGGATTCGGAAGACGCGGAGACAGGAGATATGCATCCGGGCAGTGCGGAGTCTGACAATACGGAGCCGGGAAGCATGGGACCGGAAGTTTCTGAATCAGAGAAGCCGGAAGTAAAAGAGGAAGAGGAATCGCTAGATACAGAACCGGAGAGGTCAGAAGCAGAAGATACAGAGCCGGCAGCGGATATGGAAATCTTAGATACCGGAGCTTTGGATGAGGATATGGAGACGGATGGGATTGAGGAGAAAGCAATCACGAACGATACCATCTATAATATGTATTTAAAGTCAAATTATCTGAATGCCACGAAGACGTTTGAAGCATGGGATTCTGTGAAGAGTCAGAAAAGAGTAACAGTGGCAGTTCTTGACAGCGGATGCCGGCTGGATCATGAAGACCTGCAGAATAATATACTAAAGGGTTATGCCTATGATTCCTATTATGGCAGACCGTTAACGGTAAGTTCCGCTCCCAACGGAGGGGATCCGACAGGACATGGCACGCATGTATGCGGGCTGATCGCCGCGGAGGCGAATAATGGAAGAGGTATTGCAGGAACCTCTTATAATGCCAATATTCTGCCGATTAAAATATTTGATAATTACGGAGGCGGAGCGACGACTGCGACGTTTTTAAAAGGTCTTGAATATTGCCGGCAGCTCATTGAAAGCGGAAAAGTAACGAACCTTCGCGTGATAAATATGAGTATCGGGTATTATTCGGACGGGAGGAAGGAGAGTGTAGATGTTCTGCTTGAAAACAAGATCGGGGTTCTTGCAGATTACTACAATGTGCTTTGCGTATGTGCCGGAGGGAATGGTGATAATATTCGGACACCCTATGTAGAACCGATGTATCCGTCTGATTTTGAGGATTGTCTGTCTGTTACGGCGCTTGACGATGATAATTACAACTGCCAATGGTCGGACTATAATCAGTCCAAAGATATCAGTGCGCCCGGAGAAGAAATTGTATCCACATATAACGGAGCAAGAAATTCTTATGCATATATGAATGGCACTTCAATGGCAGCGCCGATCGTATCAGGAATTTGTGCGCTTTTGTGGGCAAAGAATCCTTCCTTGCAGGTGGATGAAGTAGTGGAGGCCGTTGAGGTTACAGCAGATTCTAATTCTGTACAATACAGAGCGGGAGATGTCACAGATACGGCACGTAAGGCTAATACTGGAAGTCATGGTGCAATCAATGCAGCGAAAGCGCTGTCTTATGTATCCGGTAAAATTACGGAAACGGGCAGTCGGAATATAGGAAATGCTCAGATATCAGGTATCAGTGCATCTTATGAATATACCGGCGGCAGGATCAGCCCGAATCCTGTAGTTACAATGTCTGGCATCACATTAAAGAAGAATTCGGATTACAGAGTGTCCTATGGCAATAATGTGAATGTCGGTACGGCAACGGTGACGATTGAAGGTATCGGCAGGTTTGCCGGAACTGTTGTAAAGACATTTACGATTGGGAGAAAGAATATTGCGAAATGTTCGGTAACCTTGTCTGGAACAAGTTATGTATATACAGGCGGTGCGATCAAGCCAGCGGTAACCGTTCAGGTGAGCAGCCAGAACACGGTAAAACTTAAAAACGGTGTGGATTATACAATCGCGTATTCCAATAATATAAAGCCAGGCACGGCGACAGTGACAATTAAGGCAAAAGGAAACAATTATACAGGAAGTATTGTAAAAAAGTTTAAAATTACTAAAAAAAGTATAAGTAAATTAAAGGTGTCCCTCTCTGCCAAAACCTACACTTACAATAAAAAGGCAAAAAAGCCGTCTGTTGCAGTAAAGAATGGGAAGACGAAATTAAAGAAAGGGAGAGATTATAAAGTTGCCTATTCAAACAATGTTAAGGTGGGAACGGCAACCGTTAAGATCGCCGGAATCGGTAATTACAACGGAACAATAAAGAAAACATTCACGATAAATCCGAAAGGAACAAGTATTTCTAAGCTTACGAAGAAGAAAAAAGGTTTTAAAGTGAAATGGAAAAAACAGGCGACTTGGACTACCGGATATCAGATTCAGTACTCTACAAATAAGAATTTTAAGTCGGCAAAGACAAAGACGATAAAAAAGACAAAGACAACGTCTACAACTATTTCTAAGCTTAAGAAAAAGAAAGTGTATTATGTCAGAATCCGCACATACAGAAAAGTAGGAAAGAAAAATTATTTTTCGAGCTGGTCAAAGGTAAAGAAAGTTAAAACAAAGTAGACGGATAATTGTTAAAATAATTGATGTAAGACAAAGCTTCTGCACATATATTTAGAGTAATGGTATATTATGCTCTGGAGTTATGTTTATGAAAGAAGACAGAAAAAAGAGATGGATGAAGTATGTGGTTGTCACACTAACGCTTGCCATAGCACTTGCAGGATCGTTCAAATATGTATCAGGATTTGCTACAGTGTCCAGCAATGTAAATGGAAGAGAACTTCCAATTTACTGCGTAGAGACGGATAAAAAAAAGGTGGCTCTCTCATTTGATGCGGCATGGGGAAATGAGGATACAAGAAAGCTTCTTGATGTATTAAAAAAACACGATGTACATGTTACATTTTTTATGACCGGAGGATGGGTGGAGAGCTATCCTGATGATGTGAAAGCAATCAAAGAGGCGGGCCATGATCTGGGCAACCACAGTGAAAACCATAAAAATATGTCTCAGCTTTCCGATGAGGAGAAAACACAGGAACTGATGTCAGTGCATAATAAAGTAAAAGAACTTACGGGGACGGATATGCAGCTTTTCAGGCCGCCGTATGGTGCTTATGATGACAAAGTGGTCCTGAATGCGAAGGAGAATGGATATTATACGATTCAGTGGGATGTAGACAGCTTAGACTGGAAGGATTATGGTGTAGACAACATTATCAATACGGTGCTGAACCACAAAAATCTTGGGAACGGTTCCATCATCCTCTGTCATAACGGCGCCAAATATACGGCGCAGGCTCTGGAATCCCTGATTACCGGACTCCAGGAAAAAGGTTATGATATCGTACCCGTATCGGAGCTGATCTACAAAGATAACTACCATATGGATGTGACCGGAAGACAGATTCCAGATGAAAAGAAACAGGAGTAATGACAATATGGACAGCAGAGTATCAGTGATAAGCATTATTATAAAAGATGAGGAGGCTGCAGGGGCGGTGAATGACCTGCTGCATGAATTTCGTCAGTACATTGTTGGCCGGATGGGGATTCCGTACCGCCAGCGGGAAGTATCGATCATAAGCGTGGTGCTTGACGCGCCGGGCGATGCTACCAGCTCCCTTTCGGGAAAACTCGGGATGATTGCCGGGGTGAGTGCGAAGACACTGACGGCAAAGATGTAATGAGAAGGCTGCAATGAAGAGTAATATAATGAGAAAGAGACAAAAGGCTCATAACCTTTTGTCTCTTTTTGCTTTCGTATTTACAGACGGTTGATTCCGTTCTGCAGTTCATCCGCCCATTTCTGCAGACTGTAAGTCTGACCATTGAACAGCTTTAGGATTACGCCGGTTGGACTGTCCATTCCGGCAAATGCGTTGGCTTCGTCGGTATCTACATGCATAGCCAGTGCGAAACTCGGGCTTACGCGGACAATGACATCTGCAAAGATAAGTGAGCGTTCAAAGCTGTTGGTGATGACGAACACATTATCATTATCTTTTACTCCGAGCTGGATCGCCTGAACGGGAGTCATATGGATATGCCGTTTGGCCACGATCACTCCGTGATCAATCTCAAGTTCTCCGAAAGGTCCGATCAGGGTGCAGCCGGGAGTGCCTTTCGTATCACCGGATTGGCGTATGATTCCTTCGATGCCAAGCTTGCGGCAGTCAGTTACGGATATCTCGACCTGTGTCTCTTTACGGAAGGGGCCGAGTACGGCAACATTCTCAAAAGTTCCTTTTGGACCCTTAACGGTCAGGCGCTCTTCGCATACATATTGACCGGGCTGGCTTAGTTCGGCTTTGAAGGTAAGCTCCTTCCCTTTTCCGAATAGCAGTTCAAAATCTTCACGGCACACGTGGATGTGTCGTGCGCTTGTCTCAATAGGTATTGCAAGTCCCATGAAAAATCACCTTTCTAAAGTTAGTAATCATAGTATTTAATATTGTAACAGAGTGCAGTCGGTTTTTCAATCTGAATTTGTAACAAAAAGTCTTTTATTTCAAAAGGAATTAGTATATAATAAGAGAAGATTAGAGTAAGCTGAATAAGTGAAGGAGGACAGGCATATGTTAGACTGCTTAAGAGATATGATGAAGTCAGTGAAAGACTTTTTTAAGAGAGACTGGACACTGACAGAGAAGATACTGGTGATGTTATGTTGTGTGATGTTTGGAATTATAAAGGGATTTCTTATGGCGCCGATTAAAAAGGGCGTTAGCCTTGGCAATAACAATGGCAATATCTATAATCAGCTTGAGGATGATTATTGGCTTGACGAAGAGGAAGACGAGGAATAAACGGAATATTACAGAAAATATGTGAACAAAGGCGTTCTCATCCTTGTATGAGAGCGCCCATTTTTTGAGGAGGAATTGTGATGAATCAGTTTACGAGAGAGGATATTCTGCGTATGACCAGAGAAGAGGATGTGGGTTTCATCCGCCTGCAGTTTACGGATATTTTCGGGACATTGAAGAATATTGCGGTTACTGCGAACCAGCTTGAGAGGGCGCTTGATAATCAGGTTGTTTTTGATGGCTCCTCAATTGAGGGATTTGCCAGAGTGGAGGACTCGGATATGTATCTGTATCCGGATCTCAATACGTTTGAGATATTTCCATGGAGACCACAGCAAGGTAAGGTGGCAAGGCTGATCTGCGATGTGTATAAGGCGGATCGGACGGCATTTGAGAGTGATCCGCGCTATATTCTAAAGAGGATTCTTAACGAAGCAAAGGAGATGGGGTATACTTTTGATGTAGGTCCGGAATGTGAATTTTTCCTGTTCCATACGGACGAAGACGGACAGCCGACGACGATCTCCCATGAACATGCAGGATATTTTGACCTTGGACCACTGGATCTTGGGGAGAATGCAAGGCGCGATATGGTGCTGACGCTGGAGGAGATGGGATTTGAGATAGAGACGTCCCATCATGAGGTCGCGCCGGCGCAGCATGAGATTGATTTTCGGTATGATGAGGCGCTTGCGACGGCGGATAATATCATGACCTTTAAACTGGTGGTGAAGACCATTGCAAAACGTCACGGGCTGCATGCGACATTTATGCCGAAGCCAAAGTACGGAATTAATGGTTCCGGTATGCATCTTAATATGTCTCTGAGCAGAGATGGGGTCAATGCTTTTAAAGACGAAAAAGATCCGAATGGAATCAGTCGGGAAGCCTATTATTTTATCGGAGGAATCATGCGGCATATGAAGGCAGTCAGTTTTATTACCAATCCGATCGTCAATTCCTATAAGCGTTTGATTCCCGGATATGAAGCGCCGGTGTATATTGCATGGTCTGCAAAAAACCGTACGCCTCTTATCCGTATTCCGGGAACAAGGGGAGACTCTGCTAGAATCGAGCTTCGAAGTCCCGATCCTTCTGCGAATCCGTATCTGGCGCTGGCGGTGTGTCTTGCGGCGGGACTTGACGGAATTAAGAGTAAGATTATGCCCCAAGGCAGTATTGATTGTAATGTCTTTGACATGACGGAGGAGGAACGAAGGAATGCAGGAATCGAGGAGCTTCCGGGAAGTCTCAGAGAAGCGGCAAGAGCTTTTCAGAATGATCCGTTTATTCAGAATGTTCTCGGAGAAGATCTATCGAGAAAGTATCTGAAGGCGAAAAGAAAGGAATATACAGAGTATAGCTCGCAGGTTACGCAGTGGGAGATTTCAAGATATCTGCAAAGAATTTAGCCACCTTTTAAGCGGCGTCGACGAAAGGGACAGGAGGTGGGAAATTGGTTGGGATTATCGTTGTATTTCCGAGTAAGGACAACGCGGCCAATATCCGGAATCTGCTGGTACGAAATGGAATGAACGTTACCGGAGTGTGTACAAGCGGTGCGCAGGCATTGCATTATGCGGATACAGTTGATGAGGGAATTGTTATCTGCGGTTATAAATTAAAGGATATGATGTATACGGAGCTGCGGGAATTTCTTCCGAGAGAGTTCGATATCCTCCTTCTGGCCTCGCCGGATAAATGGAGCGACGGGGATGCGGAAGGGGTGATGGGGCTTTCCATGCCGTTAAAGGCATATGATTTTATCAATACGATGGAAATGATGCTGACGAATCTAAAGCGGCGTCGAAAGAAGAAGCGAGAGACAGGAAAGCGGGATCCTGCGCAGCAGGCATTGATAGGGAAAGCGAAAGAACTTTTAATGGAGCGCAATCATATGTCGGAGGAGGAGGCTCACAGATACATCCAGAAGTGCAGCATGGACAGCGGCACGGACATGACGGAGACTGCAGAGATGATACTGCGTGTGATGTCATAACCGGATATTGCAGAAGAGATAGAAGGAATCAGTAAATGAAAACGGATTTGGAGGAAAGCAGTATGAAATTTACGAAGATGCATGGACTTGGAAATGACTATGTTTATGTGAATTGCCTGAAAGAGCATATTGAAAATCCGCCCGCCGCGGCAAGGTTTATCAGTGACCGTCATTTCGGTATTGGCTCTGACGGTCTGATCATGATCAATCCGTCAAAACAAGCGGATTTTGAGATGGAGATGTACAATGCGGACGGCTCCCGCGGAGAGATGTGCGGCAACGGTATCCGCTGTGTGGCAAAATATGTTTACGATTACGGATTGACAGATAAAACAAGCATCTCAGTGGAAACCCTTGGCGGTATCAAATATTTAGATTTAACGGTAAAGGACGGAAAAACGGAGCTTGTCAGGGTGAATATGGGAAAGCCGGAATTATTTCCAGAACGGATTCCTGTGCTTTTAGAAAAGCCGGGGGATGAGAGAATGATTAACGCGCCCATTCTTGTGGATGGACAGGAATATCGCATCACAGCTGTCTCCATGGGAAATCCTCATGCCGTTGTCTATGTGGATGACGTAGAGGGATTGGATATCGAGACAATCGGGCCAAAGTTTGAAAATTATAAGAGATTTCCGAACCGCATTAATACAGAATTTGTAAAAGTGTTAGACCGGCATACGGCACAGATGCGCGTGTGGGAAAGAGGATCAGGGGAAACGCTTGCCTGCGGGACAGGGGCATGTGCGGTGGCGGTGTCCTGTATTTTAAATGGGTTGACAGAGGATAGTGTGACCATTAAACTATTAGGCGGCGATCTGCAGATCGAATGGGACAGGGAAGCGGATATAGTCTATATGACAGGTCCGGCGACAGTTGTATTTGACGGTGAAATTGATATTACAGGAGGGATTAAGTAAGATGTTTAAGGTGAATGGAGATTATCTGAAACTGCCGGGGAGTTATCTTTTCTCCACAATCGGCAAAAAAGTAGCAGCATATACGCAGGCGAATCCGGATAAAAAGATTATCAGACTGGGAATCGGCGATGTAACGCAGCCTTTGGCTCCGGCTATTATTGAAAGTCTGCACAGCGCGGTGGACGAGATGGCGCATGCAGAGACTTTTCGCGGGTATGCGCCGGATCTGGGTTATGAGTTCCTCAGAAGCGCTATGGCGAAGAACGATTATCAGGATAAAGGCTGTGACATCAAAGAGGATGAGATATTTATCTCTGACGGAGCGAAATGTGATTCCGGCAATATTCAGGAGATATTTGCAAAGGATAACAAGATTGCAGTCTGTGATCCGGTTTACCCGGTCTATGTGGATACGAATGTTATGGCAGGACGGACGGGTATATATGACGTAAAGACGGAGACATGGAGTGATGTCATCTACATGCCGTGTACAAAAGAGACCGATTTCGCGCCGGAGATTCCGAAAGAGACGCCTGACATCATCTACTTATGCTTTCCCAATAATCCGACAGGATCTGCGATTGCAAAGGATCAGCTTCAGAAGTGGGTAGATTATGCCAATAAGGTAGGGGCGGTGATTATCTATGATGCTGCTTATGAAGCGTACATTTCCGAGGAGGAAATACCACATACGATTTATGAGTGCGAGGGAGCCAGAACCTGTGCCATAGAGCTTCGGAGTTTTTCAAAAAATGCAGGTTTCACAGGAGTCAGACTTGGAGCGACAGTGATTCCGAAGGAGCTGAAAGCAGGTGATGTGATGCTTCATTCGCTGTGGGCGCGCAGACATGGGACAAAATATAACGGAGCGCCTTATATTGTGCAGAGGGCCGGGGAGGCAGTATACTCTGAGGCAGGAAAAGCACAGCTTAAGGAGCAGATTAATTATTATATGAAGAATGCGAAGGTAATTTATGAAGGGCTTAAAGACACCGGATACAATGTATCCGGCGGTGTGAATGCGCCGTATATCTGGCTGGAGACGCCAAAGGGCATGACTTCATGGGAATTCTTTGATTATCTTCTTGAGAAAGCCAATGTGGTAGGAACACCGGGTTCGGGCTTCGGGCCGAGCGGCGAAGGGTATTTCAGGCTGACAGCTTTCGGAAGCTACGAGAATACTGTGGCGGCGATTGACAGGATCAAGTCGTTATAGATAAAGAAAAGAATCGGGGATTGTAAATAAAAAGATGAATAGAAAAATCCTATATATTCATAGCAAAAATCAATTGGAAATTATGCATGACGAGGGATATACTAAAAGTAACGTATATATTAGGAGGAGGTAATGAAGTATGTCCATTACAGCGGAAACCGCAAAAGCACATGCAAACGATCCTGCCGTATTATGCTGCAGAGCAGAAGCAGGTATTACAATTGAACCGGCAAATCTTGAAGATCCGGCTATTTTTGATGAATTGGTAGATTCAGGGTTATTGAATCTGGATGGATGCCTGACAATCTCTCAGGTACTTGGGGCAAAATTAACAAAGACAAGTGATTCTCTCTGTCCGCTGACAGCTGATAATGTAGATGGTATTAAGGAAGCAGCGGCCGAGGAGCCGGAGGAAGAAGAGGCAGTTCAGGAAGTGCCGGCGGTAAGCGGAAGCGTGGAAGGTGTTGCGACAACAATCAGAAGCGGCAAAGTAGTGATTTCTATTAAAGAAGGAAAAGATATCTATCTGGAGCTTCCTATATAGAATATTAGTCGGGAAAGCATGTAGATAAAATAATTGCATAGAAATAGAGAGCGAGACGGCAGTATCGCTCTCTATTTTTATGTGGAAATTTATTTAAAGGTCTGAGTTTTATGAGTAGATTACCTCAGGCCCCATGGCTTGGTATCTTTCGGCTTCCGCCGGAGGAAGTGACGGATCAGTAATGATTGTATCGATTTCCTGAATGTCTGCAATACGTGTAAATGCGGTATGATTGAATTTTGTGGAGTCTGCCATACAGATGATTTCATCAGCGGCCGCCATAAACGCACGTTTCGTAGAGCGGTCGCCGTAATAGTAGATCATGGCGCCGTTTTCAATGTCAAGCGTGCTGATTCCTAGGAACATTTTACTTACGTGGTATTTTTTAATAAACTGAATGGAGTCCTCGCCGTTAATCACAAAAGATTCGCCGTCGCGTTTTAATGCGCCGCCAATTACATAGAGGAATACATTGGGTTTATACATTAATTCATTAATGATAAAAATATCATTGGTTAATACGGTAATGCGGAACTCACCTAATAATTTTGCCAGTTCCAGTGAAGTGCTTCCGTCATCCAATAATATCGTATCATTTTCTCTTAGGAGGGAAAATGCTTTTTTTGCTATAATCGCTTTCTCTTTTACACATTTCTGACGATACAAGTGAACTGGAAAAGAGGTGGGCTGAAGACCAGAAAGAATGGCTCCGCCGTGTACACGCTGCAGTGCGTTTGCGTTCTCTAATTTTTTTAGATCCAGACGAACGGTTTTGGGAGTAACATGAAGCATTTCGCTTATTTGGTTCACACTTATACTTTTTTCTTGTTGTAAAATGTTCATAATTTGTTCTAAACGTTTGTTTTGAATCATGACGATTCTCCTTTTGGTTCTATTTTGTTTTAAATCTGCTGATATGATATCATAATACAATGATTTACACAATATAAATGATGAAAAAAAGAACACAAATTTTATTATAAGTGAGTAAAATGTTTGAAAAGAGTGAAAATATTGTGCGACTGCAATAAAATTTGGAATAATTAGTACAATATGTTGACAATAATAGACAAATATGATATAAATGAACTATAAACGAACCAAAATAGGAACTATAAAAACATTAAAAAGAAAAAACGGGAAGGAGAAAAGGTGTGAATGGATTTATAAAAGAGGTATGCACGCAGAGCCGTCTGCTGCGTGAAGTGACAGATTTTTATCGGAATGACGGTGCAGGACTGATTGATGGAATAGCCAGAGAATTTAGGCAAAAGAAGATGGAACGTATCATCTTTACAGGCATGGGAAGTTCGCTCTATGCGATGGATTCGGTACTGAGCTATCTTACGGGACATGGAATCCGGGCATTGTCATTTAGTTCTTTTGAACTGTCGCGATTTCAATTCGGGCAGATTGATGAAAAAACACTCATTGTGGCGGTATCGCAATCCGGCAATTCAATGGAAGTAGTAGAACTTGCAGAAAAGGCAAAAAAAGTAACAACTGTCGTTGGACTTTATAATAACGAAGGGTGCAGGCTGAGCGAAATTGCCGATATTCCGTTACAGATCCGGGCAGGAAAAGAAGTGTCCATTACAAGTAAAACTTACGAACTCACTATGCTGATATTGAATATTCTGGCACACAAGCTTGCAGGCGAATTGGACGGTTCTTTTTGGACGGAAGTAGAAGCGGCAGTCCAATGGTCTGACGGATGGCTTGAAAAATGGGAAGAAAATTCACGTCCGATGTTTGAGTTCGCGCAGGGGACAGAACTTTTTGACCTTCTGGCGAACGATACGTCTCTCGCAACGGCCAGACAGCTTTCGCTGGCATACAGAGAAGGCCTGCATAACAGTACGGCAGTCTGGGAATGCGCGGACTATGCGCATGGACAATACCACAGCGCAAAGATGGCGGAAAAGTATCTGGCACAGATGTTCTTTCCGGTACTTTCAGAAGGGACAAAGGAGATGAAGATGTTCCGTTTCATTTTAGATCATGGCGGTAAGGTTATGGTTTATACAGCTTCTGAAATACCGGAAGGAGAAAATATCTTTGTGGTGAAGCTTCCGCGACTGAGGGATACGCTCATGCCTCTCGTAGAGAGTATTGCGGCAGAAACTATGTTGGGTATGTTATTCGGTCCTGATTGGGTGAAGGATCATTAGGGGGGTGAGGTTTTGATCATTGATGTGTCAAATATTATTGGAAAACATAGATTCAAAAAAGAAATTACGGCGGAGATACTTTTGGAAAAGATGGATAAGGCCGGAGTCGATATGGCCGTAATAAGCTGTTATGCCGAGAGTATGGATAATGAGTCGGTGGAAAAGGCATTTACAAAATACCCGGATCGGTTTATCGGTCTGTATACGGTGAATCCGTGGGAGGATGATGGGGCAGCTAAATTAGAGACGGCATTGTCTGAAAGAGGTTTTAAAGGTTTGTATATGAATCCGCTGCGCCATGGTTATATGTTGTGTGAGCATGAAGTTTTTTATCCCCTTCTTGATGTGTGCCGGAAATATCATGCGGTAGTATGGTGTTATGGAGCGGCGGAAGTTTTTACAAGTCCTGTATTTTTTGGAGAGATTGCAAGAGACTATCCGGATGTACCTATCATCATGGGACGGATGGGATTGCAGTATGATAACGCGAGCGCAGTCAGCGTCGCAAAAGAGCATGATAATATTTATCTTGAGACGTCTTCCGGCATGGATTTTAATACACACCGCGCCGTAAAAACAATTGGGACAGACAGAGTGCTTCTCGGTACAGGGACACCGGAAGCGGGATATTATCCATTGGAGCTTTTAAAAGTCAGGAATGCGGTTAAGGATTATAAAGACGGCGAAGAAAAAGTGCTGTGGAAAAACGCGGCGCGTATTTTTGGCCTTGAATGTGAGGTGGAATCATGATGATAGATATGCTGGCTCATATTGGAGTAAAAAAAGGTGAAAATTATAAAGTTGAATCTCTGCTTGACATTATGAATACGACAGGTGTTGAACGTTGCATGATTTGTTCTCAATTGGAAACGATTGATAATGAGTATATTCATGAATGCTGCAAAAAATATCCGGACCGTACGCTGGGATTTGCAGTTATTAATCCGTGGGATGTGGATGGAGAGGAACAACTGGAACGGTGCTTTAAAGACTATCATTTCCACGGGCTGAAGATGAACGCGATACGCTTTGGATACAGTGCAGACCGCCATAGTGTGTTAGATCCGTATTTTGAACTTTGCCGTAAGTATAAGAAATGTGTAGTGGTTCACGGACAGTCGGACATGTTCTCGATTCCGGATAAGTGGGCAGAGATGGCAAAAAGCTTTCCGGATGTTCCGGTAATTTTATATCATATGGGAGTGCCGCTGATGTATGAGCGTGCATGCCAATTGGCAAAAGAGATTCCGAATTTCTATTTGAGCACATGCGGTTCCTATGTTCCGGTGATGCGTATGGCATATGAGATCGCCGGCCCGGAAAAGATTCTTTTTTCATCCGACGCTCCGTTTGGAGATCAGGCGCAGGAAATTGAAAAGGTACGTTATATCTGTGATCATACAGAGCATTTAGAGATGATGCTGGGAAAGAACGCAAAACAGATGCTTGGGCTTTAAAAGGAGAGAACAAGATGAGAAACAGAAGCATTATGTGGGATTATATTGCAGAAGAACCCAAGGTGTTAGAAGGATTGATGGATGCAGAAGAAATCAGGATATTTGCAGGCGGTGCGGGTAAGGATTTTGAAGCGGTTTATTTTGTGGCACACGGCAGTTCTTATAACGCGGCTCTGGCGGTTTCGGATTTTTTGTCGCGAAATGGAGGAGTAAGAGTTTATATATATACTCCGACAAATTTTCAGTATAATGCGTATGCGCTGCAGCGGGAAGACAAAAGTAAAGTTCTGGTCGCAGGCATCAGCCAGACGGGGACGAGCAGTGGAGTCGTGGGGGCGATTCGTGAAGCTTCCGAAAAGGGATTCTGTACGCTTGGAATCACGGATACGAAAGATTCCCCGATTGCAAAAGAAGCGGATCATGTCCTATTGCTTTGCTGCGGCAGAGAAGACAGTAATGCAAAGACGAAGGGATATAGCGCAACGCTGATGGTGCTGCTCTTGCTGACTGTATATCTGGGACGGGAAAAGGGAATTCTGACTGGAGAAAAGAAAGAAGCGGTTATAAAAGAACTGAGAGAACAAGTAGAAGAAATACCTGCAGTGGCAAAGGGCATCAGAAAATGGTGCCAAAGAAAAGAGTTTGGAAATGATCTGAAAGAATTATATGTTCTGGGATACGGGATGAACTTCGGGACGGCTATGGAGGGACAGTTGAAATTGATGGAAACGATGTGCATTCCAACGATGTTCAACGATATCGGCGAATTTTCTCATGGCATGCATCGTGCGATTACCGGTAAAAGCAGTATTTTACTGTTAAAATCAAAGCTTCCGGCGAAGGAACTTACCGAAGAGACATTCCGCTATCTTAAGACGATCACCAGACATGTATGGATGCTGGATGCTTCTGGACAACCATCCGGGGAAGAGAACCGTATTGTCATCACGGCATATCCGCTGACGCAGTCCCTTTTGCTGACGACACTGGCGATACAGGTGCTTTCGGTTTTTGCACCGGAAAAAATCGGGAATGATCCGAACAGAGATGCAAATGACAATTTTACCGAAGCAGTCCACACAAGACTGCAGTAGAAAATGACGAATTACGAATGTGAGGGAAAACAATGAAAACAAACAAATTTGAAGCAACAATGGATAAATTCAGCGGCTGGATCGAACAATACATTGCACCCCCGCTTGTGAAAATGGGAAATCAAAGACATTTTGCGGCAATCCGTGCGGCGCTGATCCGTACAATCCCGCTGATTATCATCGGATCGCTGCCACTGATTCTGACGAGTCTTCCGGTAGAATCGCTGGCAAACGCTATGGCGCCTTACGCGGAAAAGCTGAATATACTCTATGCCATGACAATGAATTTTATGACCTTATATCTGGCCATATCTTTAGGAGCCGAGCTGGCGAGGATGTATGAGGAGCAGGATGCAACGATCATAAGTATTGTGACGGTAGCGTGTTATATTATAACGGTAGCGCCGGTAAATCTGGCTGATAATGTACTGGATGTAACCGGCTTCTCGGCAAAAGGAATGTTTACATTGTTCGTAGTGGCGGTTATTGTGGTGGAGTTTATGCATTTTGCATATAAACATAATATCATTATCCGTCTGCCGAAGTCTGTACCTCATGGTATTGCACAGAGCTTTGCTTCTCTGCTGCCAATGGCGCTTTTGCTAGTATTTTTCTGGCTGTTGAGAGTCATCATTGGATTTGACCTTAATTCGGTGCTGAATATGGTCGTTTCTCCGTTATTAGCTGTAACAGATACATGGTATGCGGCGCTTATCTGCGCATTGCTGCTTCAGCTGCTCTGGTTCGTAGGAATTCATGGAGGTTCTTTTACCGTATGGGGCGTTATGTATCCGTTCCTGTTGGCTAACATAGCGGATAACGCAGCGGCAGTTGCAGCCGGAACTGCGGTTCCGCATATTCTGACTGAGCCTTTCTTCTATAGCTGGACCATGATCGGCGGAGTCGGAATGACATTGCCTCTGGTCGTATTATGGATGAAGTCGAAATCGCCGCATTTGAGAGAAGTTGCCCGCCTGTCAATTATTCCGGGAATTTTCTGTGTAAACGAACCGGTGATGTTCGGTGTGCCGATCGTATTGAACCCATTGATGTTTTTGCCGTTTGTATTTTTAACATCATTATTAGGAACCATGTATGGATATATTCTTACTGCAATCGGATGGATCAGTCCGGCTTATGTCCAGATCCCATGGACCACGCCGCCGCTTCTTCAGCCATATCTTTCTACCGGAGGAGACTGGAGAAATGTGATCGCACAGGCAGTTTTGATTGTTCTTATGGGAATTATCTGGTATCCGTTTGCAAAATTGTATGAAAGACGTTGTATTGCAGAGGAAGGAGAAGAATAATATGAGAAAAATAAATGCTGTAATTTTATGTGCATCTGCAATGTCCTCCAGTATGATCGTGGAAGCGCTGCAGAAGGCGGCGCCGAAAAAAGATATTGATCTGACGGTGAGCTGTTCTGCCAGCCTAAGATACAGGACGTTCGATTTTTCGGGGCTTGATATTGTGATGATCGCGCCGCAGGTAAAGGGACAGATGAAGGATATTCAAAAGTTCGTTGCAGAAAAAGGATATCCAGACCTGCCGTTTATGCTGATCCCGATGAGGGAGTATGGACTGGCAAAGGGTGAAGCTTTGATCGATCAGATGCTGGAGATATTAGGCTAGCATCGTACCAGAAAAAGGACATAAGGCGGTAGATCCCAAAATAAAGGAGGCAGTTATAATGAAGATGACATTAGAGGAACTCAACAATATCTGTATGGAAATGATCTGCAATGCCGGAGAAGGACGTTCCAAAGTTTTTGAAGCACTTGAAGAGATCAATCAAGAAAACTATGTCGCGGCAGAAGAAAAGCTTACAGAAGCGCAGGAGTTTCTTGCAGAAGCGCACAAGATACAGTTTGAGAAATTGATGGCGCCGCAGAATGACGGGGTTGAGCTTCCCTTTTCCATGCTGCTTCTGCACGCAATGGACATAACGATGGTTGCTACTTCGGAGCATGATCTTTTGCACGCGGTTGCCGCCGGCAAGAAAGACAGACAGTAAACGGCGCGGAAAGAGAGGTTGCATGAAAGAGATTACAGTTACCGTGAATTTTAAAGAAGGTCTTCATGCAAGACCAGCTATGAAATTTATTAAGACAGCAGCAAAATTCGACTCTGATATCAAAATAGAAAAAAAGGGTAAAATCGTATCAGCAGGCAGTATTATGGCGGTTCTTGGAGCCTGTATCGTCTGTGGAGATGAGATTACTCTGCGCGCGGAAGGGACAGACGAAGAAGAAGCGATACAGGCGCTCAGTGAGTACTTTAAGTAAAATAGTATAAACCTGTTTTTAGATATACTGCGCAGAGCGAGGCAGAATGGCCTTGCTCTGCGCAGCCCCTCCTAAGAGAAACATGACAAAAACGTATTAAAGGATGAGAATTATGGAAAATGAAGTCAGGCTGGTTATGATGGATATTGATGGTACGATAGTTAATTTTCCTCATAACCGCTCTGAGACAAAGGAATTATGTGAAACAGTGCGGCATGTGGCAGAGCGGAGGATTCTGATCGGTCTTGCTTCGTGGAGAAATTACGGTCACGTCATTTCACGGATGAGAGATATTGGATTTACCGGACCATATATCTGTAACAACGGCGCGTATGTTTTGATGGACGGACAGATATATAGAGAAGTTCTTCTCACGGATGATATTATTGATGCGGCATGGAAGCAGGCAACGGAATTGCAGTGTTACATAGAATTTTCGGGAAGAAATGTAATGCATACTTGTAAGCTGCCGGGATACACGGGTCTTACGTTTCCTAAAGTTGGTTCGGGCAATTATCTGGATATATTGGAGTATGATGCGCATATACCGGAAAGAATGCTCATGTACGGTAAAGAAGCAAGTAACCGAAACTTGCTATTCCGTCATGGAAAAGTCCATAAGACAGCAAGGCTTCTGTGATTTTAAGCCTTTTCCTATTCTGTCAAATAGAGCTACGCCATAATACTGCTCTAATTCCTTGATAGCAAGACTTACTGCGGGCTGTGTCATGTGGAGTTCTTCGGCAGCCTTTGTTGTATTGAAATTATTTTTGCAAACCGATAAGAATATTTTTTAGTGCCGTATTGTCATATTTTATCCCACCCTTATACGAAATTGGTTATTATATAGATGAAATTATATTATTTCCTTTATCAAAAAGTAAGTGTTATACTTATGTGCATAAGGAGGGAAGCACATTGAAACAAAATACATTTACAAAGCTATTTTTATCTACTTTTCAGTTAAGTGCCTGTACGTTCGGTGGTGGATTTGTAATGATACCTTTAATGCAGAAAAAATTTGTTGATGAGCTACATTGGATAGAAGAACAGGAAATGATGGACTTGACAGCAATCGCACAATCCTCACCCGGTGCAATTGCTGTCAATGCGTCTATTCTTGTAGGGTATCATGTGGCAGGGGTGTTTGGGGCTTTGATAACGGTATTGGGAACGGTGCTGCCGCCGCTCATCATCATCTCTATAATTTCTTTTTTCTATACTGCATTTCGTGATAATGTAATTGTCAACATGGCTATGACAGGTATGCTTGCAGGAGTAGCTGCTGTAATTTGTGATGCAGTAATTACAATGGGAAAAAGCATTTTCCAAAAAAAACGGGTTCTACCGATTGTTGTTTTGTTTGCTTCTTTTGTTGCTGTCCGTTTCATGAAAATCAACATTATACTAATTATTCTAATCTGTGCCATAATTGGTGCAGCTGATACTTTGTATCTTGGCAGGAAAGAGAGGCAGGCATGATTTATTTGGAACTGTTATGTAGTTTTTTCAAAATTGGGTTGTTTAGTATAGGCGGTGGTTATGCTGCCATGCCGCTGATTCAAAATCAAGTTGTTGATGTTCACACGTGGTTGACGATGACCCAATTTGCAGATATTATGACGATTGCGGAAATGACACCGGGGCCGATTGCCATCAATTCAGCAACCTTTGTAGGGATTCAGGTTGCAGGAATTCCGGGAGCAATTATTGCCACCGTAGGCTGTATTCTCCCCTCTTGTGTGATTGTAATAACACTTGCCTATATTTATTACCGTTTTCGTGGATTGAGAATGGTACAGGGGGTGCTTGCAGGTCTTCGCCCTGCTGTTGTAGCCATGATTGCATCTGCTGGCATTACCTTAGTAATCATGGCTTTTTATGGAGAAAGAACCCTGCCGGATGATTTGAGCGGAATCAACATAATTTCCGTAATGATTTTTGCCGCTGGCTTTTTGGTCTTGAGGAAATGGAAAGTAAATCCAATTTATGTGATGCTGGGGGCAGGCGCAGCCGGAGTATTGCTGTATTCCATTGTTTGATACGAGGAGGTATAACATGAAATACATAATGAGAGCAGGAACTTTATACTTCAATGATATAGTATCAGCACGAATAAAAGGTGCTTTTATAGGTTCGGAAAAAAAGATATATTCTGCAAATGATTCAATACTTATGTACACGGATATAGCAAACTTAGAAGTTCCACTAAATGAAGCAATGATATTGTCTTTGAAAAGACAGATATTCCCCCGGCGGATTGTCAGGGGATTTTTTGATATATCAAGGTATGAGTTATTATCTGCTTATAAAACGGCAGCAAGAAAAAGGCAGTTAATAACGAAAAAAGCTGTCTTTTTTGCTGTCTTACTCGGATTATAATTTTAGTAAAACAAAGGTAAGAAATTTATAGAAAATTGACATTTTATTTTATAGGAATCAGATTTTGACAATGCTATGATATATCTATCATCAATGTATCCGGTGTCAGATACCGAGAAAATAGAGCTGAAGCCGAGCTTGAGAAAAATCCATTTCATAAAACCTAATTTCAAAATCATACCTCCTCCTTCGCATGTTTCCAGTATAACAATTGAAAAATTGAGAAACAAGCGAAGGGGAGGATCGCGCACAAAATCCCAGAAAGCGTGCAGAAAAATTAAGCTAAAACTTCTTCTGCCTCACACCCGCAGGCAAATGGACCTGCAAGGGGCATAAGCTCTCTTTCTTTTCCAAAATAATCATACTTAAATACGATCGGCGTTCCGTCCGGCGCTTCAAATTTTTGCTCTGGTTCGAAGGCTTCACCCAAGGTTTCGGTGCTTACAAAAGGTGTCTCGAACTTTGGGAGAAAATCATAAAGGTTCGTGTTAAGCTTATATCTTCCATTTTCTTCTGTCAGGGAGACAGTAATTTTATGCTCCGTATCTATCTTATAGTTTTCTTCATTGTCACAGGGAAGAGAACCGTTAAAATATACATTGCCTCCCGTATAGATCGGAAGATGGTCGTAATAGATGTCTTTTCCGTAGTGGTCGACAGCTGTTTCCGGTGTGAACTGGGAGAAATAAGTTTCTGACGTCGGATATCCGTCATAAGGCTTTGTTCCGCATATAAACTGATACTTACAAGGTTCAAAGAGTTCTTTTTCTTTCGCGTAAGCAACTAAATCTTCGCGGATATCTTTCTGCACGAAGATATTGTTGTAAAAACGCGCATCCCCGTGAAGGAAGGTCATAAATCCGGCGACTTCCGTGCGGTGCGGCACGTGGTACGGCGTGTACCTCGGAGTCGGGAGCCTGCGGCCGCCATTATCAGTCCCGTCTCCTACCCATGTGAAGGAGCCGGTGATTAGATTGTGGACAAAGGCGATTCCCTGAGTACTGATGCGAGCAGAGCAGTCAGATAACAGGAGATTATTGTCAATCAGCGTCGGACCGTGTGATACTTCGATGAAAATATCTTCGGCCAGTGCAAGTTCGTCCGCAATCGCTGTACCTTTCGGCGGGACATTGTCGTGGAAGAGATTTTGCGTTACGCGGGTGCCCTGTGCCTGCCAGTCAAGCCAGAGTCCTCTGGTGCAGTGATGAAAATGATTTCTGCGGATGATCACGTCGATGGCTGCGTGCATTTTAATACCGCCGATTTCAGCGCCGGCAAGGTTTTGTTTGTTGTTGATGTGGTGGATATGATTATCCTCAATGACAGAGAATACGCCACCCAGATGTCCGACAATACCTGTCTGTCCGCAGTCGTGGATATTGCAGCGGCGTACAGTATGAGAGCCGATATTTTCCTTCGTCCAGCCTTCTCTCTGTGCCTGACAGATTGCGTCACGCTCAGTCTGTGTACCGTCCTTATATAATTTGGTCGTCCATTTATTTTCATTGTTAGGCTGCAGGTATTTACCAAGAGAGATACCGGAGCATTTGGCATGAGAGATCTCACAGTCTTCGATGATCCAGCCCTTAGACCAGTGAGGGCCTACCATGCCTTCCTGATAGGCAGTCGGCGGCGCCCATGTTGTAGCAGCCTGTTTTACGGTGAAACCGGAAAGGGTGATATATCCCCTGCCCGTCTTATCCGGATAGAAACAATTGCGGCGTACATTGATCTCCACATTTTCTTCATTTGGTAAAAAATCATGGAAATTTGCGTAGATTACAGTGTAATCGCTGTCCTGCTCTGTATACCATTTATAAATGGTAAAATCAGGATCCCATGAGCTTTTGCATACAGTTGGGTGTATTACTTCTTCGAGGGATGCTGCTTCATATAAAGATTTACCGTTCAGGTAGACTTCACCTGTATGGGCGGGCGTCACGGCGTTATACCAGTCTCCTTTGATCACGGTGGTGTAAGGGTTGTAGCTGCCGAAAATGCCGTTATGGATGCGTGCCATCCATATGGAACCGTCATATTGTATCCAGTTCTTTACTGGTTCTGCACCAGTGATGACAGCGCCAAGAGGGACCTCGCTGCGGTAAATGATGCGATGATTTTCGTCTGTGCCTCCGAAAGCCGGATTAACGTATTCCCGGTAGATGCCGGGCGCTGCGATAACTTCATCTCCCGGAAGGGCGATTGCCGCAGCCTGGCTGATTGTCTGAAATGGTTGTTCCTTTGTGCCGCTGCCGTGTCTGGAAGCATTGGCCGATACATAATAAATCATGAAAAACCTCCTGTTATCTTGACTTTTTGTGATAGATATTAATATAATTATACTGCTGTAAAAAATGGGATTAAATAAATATGCTGACTAAAAATGTAATAATTCCGCCAGAATATTTGAGAACCGTGAGAAATAATTTTCCGGGGATGAGGAAGAGAGGAGCGGTATGGAAGAAAAGAAATTTAATCTGGATGAGAGAAAAAAGGAGCGCATTGTCTTTCAGAGTCAGATGCTGCATTATGGATTGTACACGCCGGAACCGCAAAAGAGTATCTGGTTTGATATTCCGTGGCACTGGCATGATGAGTTTGAATTTGGCTGTGTTACCGGAGGCAGGATTCTGTATAAGACGAACTGTCATGAATTTATGCTGGGAGAAGGGGACGGGATATTTATTAATTCAGGAGTACTGCATTATCTTCAGGCTATGGAACCAGCTTCCGAAGTGAGACTGAGTTCGCAGTTTTTTGACAGAACTTTTCTGGCAGGTTATCCCGGAAGTATCTATGATATCAAATATGTAAAGCCTGTCAAAGAAAGGAAATCTTTAGATGTGCTGCCTTTGTATCGGGGCAGTAAGGAGCATGATGTATTTTTAGATAAATTATACCGGTGTGAGGAAATGGTTCTGAAGAAAGAGCCATTCTTTGAAATGCGTATCAGGAGTCTCTTTTCTGAATTATGGGAGACAGTTTATTCATGGGCGATGGAGAGTGAGGAGAATGAAAAAAACTATGATTATGAGACGGACGAACGGATCAAGAAGATTCTGGCCGTGATTGGAGAATATTATAATGAAAAAATTACGGCGAAGGATCTGGCGCAGGCGGTTCATATCAGTGAAAGGGAGTGCTACCGGATATTTCAGAATACTTTGGGGATCACGCCGGGGAATCTAATCATCTCAATCCGGCTTCAGAAGGCACAGGAGCTTTTGTGGTATACTGATAAGAGCATACTTGAGATTGCTGTGGAGACAGGATTTGGAACCAGCAGCTATTTTTGTAAGATATTCAAGGCATATCATCATATCACGCCGAACGGCTACCGGAGGCTTAAGGTGTAGGCAAAGAAGCCGGACATATCAGACTGTCCGGCTTCTTTGGAGGGATATACACTTTTTATAAAAACCCACGTTTTTGGAGTTTCCACATAGAAGGAATTCGGACGGACTTCTTTTAAAGCGGTCTTTGTCATCTGACGGACGCCGTATTTTTCCATCATGGCAAATGTGCCGACTTTAGAGACCGGGTCGATACCGTTCCCAATGGCTGGGAGCATTTCCACGATTGATACTTCTGCTCCTCTCGGAGCGAAAAATTCCACTACGTCAAGGCCAACTGCTCCTCCGCCGATAACAGCAACTTTCTTGCCGGTCATATCATCTGGATAACTGTTGATGTTCTCGATCATATCCAGAATAGAATATACCTTGCTGCCCTCTTTGCCGAGATTCTCATGCAGCCCTGCAATTGGCGGAAGGAGAGGGCCGGAGCAGGCAGCGTTTACGATAATGTTTGGCTTGAGATTTTTTACAAATTCCGGTGTAGCTTCAGTTCCGGGGAATACAAACAGGTTCTTTAACTTGCCTGCCCGGTGGATAATCAATAAATACACAGGAATTGCGACGATGGGAATCAAATTTTTTATCTCAATCGCACAGCTTTTGATGCCGTTTTTCTTAGGATGCGTAGTGGGAACGAAGACGTCCTATCTGATGCTTCCGCTTGCAGCCGGCGTTGTGATTGCGGTGCTTGGCGTTCTAGCTGTCTTTGCACCGTTTCCGGCAGAATCCGAGAGCGGGAAATCAGAGTCCTTTATACAGAATCTGAAAAATGCTCATTTTTCTGTGGAGAGTATCGCTCTTATTTTAATTGGATTTACAAGTACGGCTACCTTCCAACTCTGGCTGAATTGCGCGCAGACCTTTGGAAAGGAGGTTGCCGGAATTCCGTCTGAGTCGGTGTCCATTATGCAGACTTACTATTCCGCCGGTACGATGGCTGCCCTCGTTGTCACAAGCATTTTGATCACAAAATTCAAACAAGTAAGATTTCTTGTGATTTATCCTGCGATTTCTGTCATAATGTTAGTGTTAGTGTACATGATGAAGAGTCCGATGATCTGTTATATCGGTGCGTTTGTGATCGGCTATGCGGCAGCAGGCGGCGTGCTGCAGATGGCAACGGCTACGGTCAATGATTTGTTCCCGAAGATTAAGGGGACGATTACAAGTTTTGTCATGATTGCATCGAGTCTCTGTAATTATACGATTCTCAGTGCGGCGTCCAAGATGACGGCCACAGGCGTGATCATGATGAATATCATAATTACAATAATCGGAGTCGTTCTTGCGATTTTTGTAAATGCAAGATATGGAACTCTTTTAAAAAACGCGGAAAGTGCGAAGTAAAAGCTGAAAGGAGAGACAGGTTATGAATACAGTAGTAGTAAGAAATGTAAAAATCGGGGAAGGCATACCGAAAATCTGTGTGCCCATCGTAGGCATCACAAGAGAAGAGATATTAGAATCCGGAAAAAATATCGGCGCTATCGGAGCAGATGTTGTCGAATGGCGGGCAGACTGGTTTGAGGATGTATTTGTTTTTGAAAAGGTAGAAGAGACAGCGAAAGAGCTTAGAAATGTACTTGGCGATACGCCGATTTTGTTTACCTTCCGTACGGCAAAAGAGGGCGGAGAGAAAGCGATTGAAAAGCAAGCTTACGTTGAGCTTAACCAGAAGGCGGCAAAGACCGGGTATATTGATATGGTGGACGTAGAAGCATTTACAGGAGATGATGCGGTAACAGCAATCGTCAAAGCGGCTCATGAGTGTGGCGTTAAGGTAGTGGCTTCCAACCATGATTTCCATAAGACGCCTGCAAAAGAGGAAATCGTATCAAGGCTTCGCAAGATGCAGGAGTCAGGGGCGGACATCCCAAAGATCGCAGTCATGCCTCAGAATAAAAAAGATGTACTGACACTGCTTGCGGCTACAGAGGAAATGTATTCTGAGTATGCAGACCGTCCGATCATCACCATGTCTATGGCAGGCACGGGCGTGGTCAGCAGACTGTGCGGCGAGGTATTTGGCTCGGCTCTGACCTTTGGAGCTGCGGGGAAAGCATCCGCGCCGGGACAGATGGGCGTAGAGGATTTAAAGACTGTGTTAAGTCTTTTACATAAGAGCTTATGAGTTTCAAGGTACAGGATGAAAAAAATAATACATTGGCTGGATGACAATATTGAGGAATTTCTTATGCTGGTATTCCTTGGAGCCATGTAGTATTTTTAATTTTTGTAGTCTGCTTAGTGATAGCTATACCGATATCTATCTCCCTTTCTGTGGTGTCTGTGCTGCCGGGCGCTTCTGTCAGCGATCTGTTTCTTGCGGGAATTATACCGGGGATTCTGGCGAAATTTACGAATAAGGTAGTTCTCCTGTTTGTGATTAACCTATTCCTGCTGGCAGTGGGGATGGTGATGGATACGACTCCGGCAATTCTGATTCTTACGCCGATTCTTATGCCGATCGTCACAGCCGCTGGTGTGTCGCCGGTGCATTTTGGTATCATCATGGTAGTAAATCTGGCGATTGGTTTTGTGACGCCGCCAATTGGTGTGAATCTGTTCGTAGCCCCATCGCTGGTGGAGATACCGATTATGAACATTGCAAAGCAGGCGATGCCAATGATCATCTATTTTCTGATCGCATTGCTTGTGATTACATTTGTGCCGGCCCTCAGTCTGGCATTGCTTTAGTGAAGGAGGCGCAGATTAATATGAAAAGATGGATTCATACAGGCTTTGCGGTCTCGCTTTTTCTGATTCTTGCCGGATGTGCGGCGGATACAGGGCAGCGGTATGCCTATCCGTTGGCGACAGCCAGTCCCGAAGATACTGTGACGCAAATTTATGCTGAAAAATTCGCGGAAGAAGTGGATGCTTTAAGCGGCGGACGGATAAAGATTCAAGTGTATGCCAACAGCGTGCTGGGAGGCGACAGAGAGCTTTTAGAGAGTTGTTATGACGGTGATATCCTATTTGTCGTGCAGAATACGGCGCCGCAGGTGAATTTTATCCCGGATACAGCAGTATTTGATGCGCCCTGCCTGTTTGAAAATCTTGACGAGGTACGGGACATGGTGGAACTGCAGCAGCATACCATTGATGCGCAGGAAAATCCATATGAGGTGATCGTATCCAACCGTCTGTACGAGCAGCAGGATTATGTGGTGAATACGAATCATCTGCCTCATTTGATTTCGTTGATCGTCAGCGAAAAGTTTTTTGGGGAACTTTCGGAGGAAGACAGGATGATACTCATGAGAGCCCAGAAGACAGCGAAGGATTATTCCAGAAAAGCATCTGATGAGAGAATCAGTGAACGAGCGGAAGAGATAGAGAAAAATGGGACAAAGATTATAGATCTTGATGCGAAGACGAGAGAAGATATGGTAAAGGCTTCTGTATCTGTCTATAAAGATATACGAAAAAATGTTTTCGGGAAAATAGCAGACCAGTACATGGGGACGAATTAAGTCCCTGTGTACCGGTCTATTCTTCCTCGTCGTATTCTTCATCGCCGGATATCGACATACATTGATTTTTAGGGTTACACAAAGCTTCGTTCAAAGGCAAGGCTGATAAGCCGGTCAATCAATTCACTTTTTGGAACTCCGGAAGCTTCCCAAAGCATCGGATACATGCTGATAGCAGTAAAGCCGGGCAGGGTGTTGATTTCATTGAAGATCACCTTTCCTTTGCTGGTTACAAAGAAATCTACACGGGCAAGACCATAGCCGTCTACCGCATTAAAAATTCTTTCAGCAGCTTTTTTTACCTGCTCGGCAGATCCTTCTTGAAGTTTGGGATTTATTACAGTGCGGGATTCTTCGTTAAAGTATTTGGCTTCAAAGTCATAGAAGTCTGCCGCAGCGAGAATCTCGCCGACACCGGAAGAGAGAACCGGTTTTTGTCCGCCGCCAAGTACTGCGCACTCGATTTCGTGACCGAAGATCATCTCCTCCACGAGAATCTTGCGGTCGTGGCGGGCCGCTTCCTTCAGGCCGGCAATTAACTGCTGACGGTTTTCCGCTTTGCTGACACCTCTGGAAGAACCTGCATTGGAAGGCTTTATAAACACCGGATAAGCAAATTTTTCTTCGATCTGCCGGACAGTTCCTTCCATGTCGTCTCTCATGCGCCAGCTCATAACCGGGACATAATCCGCCTGACAAATGCCAAGGTCATCTACAATGATCTTTGTATATAATTTATCCATAGATACGGCGGAAGAGAGGACGCCGCAGCCCACATACGGAATATGGGCCAGCTCAAATAGTCCCTGAACAGTCCCGTCTTCTCCGTAAGGACCGTGGAGAACAGGGAATGCAGCGTCAATTTTTACGGTTGTAATATTTGCGCCGTCATTCAGAATGACACATTTTTTTGTGGCATCCGGTGAGATTATGGCTTCTATCCGACTGTCCTTCCAAGCACCGGAGCGGATACTCTCTAAAGAATCTGCTTTGAGCCAGTGGCCGTCTTCGGTGATTCCTATGAGCAGAAGTTCATAGCGCGCAGAGTCTATTTGTTCAATTACATTGGCTGCCGACATGCAGGATACGATGTGCTCGGATGACTGTCCGCCGAACAGCACAGCTATTTTCTTATTTGACATATGATTATCCTTTCTTGCGTAATGCCTTTTCCATAAATATATGCGATATTTATGGAGAGATGGCCAAATTCAACTAAATGTATCATAGACCTTTTTTGGTACATTGTCAAAACAATAAAAAAATTTAAGAAAACAGAAAAAAATTTAAAAAAACACTTGATTTTTTATAAATACTTGTTATAATAATATATGTTCGCTAGGACAAGTAATGCGGATTGGTGTAATGGCAGCACAGCAGACTCTGACTCTGTTAGTAGAGGTTCGAGTCCTCTATCCGTAGTTCCTTGGCAGGGGCGCCGGATATTGTTATATTAAGTATCCGGTTACATAACGGAGTGTGGCTCAGCTTGGTAGAGCGCTACGTTCGGGACGTAGAGGTCGCAGGTTCAAATCCTGTCACTCCGATTTTTTGGTAAGATACCTCAAAGCCTTATATTTACAGGTTTTGAGGTGTTTTTATATTCTCAAAGTATATCCGAAAATTCTCTAAAATCTTCTATATTTTACCCGGTACTAAAAATGTTACTAAAAATCACTCAGCAAGCAATCTACCGGATGATTTGCCCGCAAGCCCTTATGCAAACAGGTCTGCGGCGGCCAGGGATATCTGGCTTAAGTCATTATCACTTGCATTTAACCTCTGCCGTATAAAGTGGGAATATATATTCAAGGTCGTATGGGCATCTGTGTGCCCCAACCAGTATTGAAGTTTCTTAATGTCCCACCCTTTGTTGATCAGCATGGACGCGCAGCTATGCCTGAGATTGTGCAAAGTGATTTCTGGTCTGCCAAAAGCCTTCATTGCCTTCTTGAATAATTTGGATATGTAATCCGGGTTGTAGGTACGCCCGTCTTCCCAGGTAAAAACATAACCATCATAATTCTGATAATCAGACTGAAAGAACTCTTTATTTCGTAATTGTTCCTTTTCAATCTGACGAAAGCAGCTCTCTGCAGTGCCAAATAAGTTTAGAACACGTTTCCCGGCAACTGTTTTTGTCTCATCCTCGGCATTTACAGTTTTCACACGTACCACTGTATGTTTGATGCTGAGAGTCTTTTTCTCAAAATCAACAGCCGACCATTTTAATCCTAATATCTCAGAGCGTCTGAGACCATAATAGGCTCCCATAAAAGTAATTCCTAATAATCTGGGATAATTCTTTGAGATAAAATGCAAAAGCTCCGCGATCTCATTTTCTGTCATGAAATAAAATTCTTCACTGTATTCTTTATTCTTCCGACCGTGAACATGAACATCGTTGACCGGATTCACTCTTAATATCCCGTCAATTGTTGCCTGGGCAAATACAGCATAGAGGATATTCCGGTAATCCCTGACAGATCTGACTGATAAGGGTTCTGGCTCCTTTGTCTTTTGATTTATCTTTCCGTATTGCAGACAGTATTTAAAATATGTATCAAGGACTTTAGGCGTAATATCCAATAATTTGTAATGTTTCACCTCAAAATACCTCTTAATGGCATGAATACGGAAAGTATATACCTCAAAAGTGGAATTCTTAATCTCAAATTTTCTGCCGGCAAGCCATATATCCAAGTAATCGCAGAAGGATATATCAGGATTTACTGGAGAATCGTAGCCAAGCGGTAAATCTTCAAGATAAGCGTATTGTTCTAAAATCTGTTTTATCATTGCTTCCGCTTTTCGCTTATTATTCTTTACTTCAAGCCCTGTTGAAATTGTTTTGGCTTTCCATTTGTTTGTTCTGGGATCCTTGTAGCTTAAATTAATATAATAGTAGGATTTCCCGGAGGATAAAGTTTTGGTTCTCAATGTCCCCGTCATTTATCTACGCTCCTTTCGTAAGACGGGTAGCTATTAGCTGTGTCTTATTATATATGATAATTAGGATGACTTCAATTACTTCCTTCAAGATAAGCAATAAGTGCATCTTTTCTGATTTTATAATTCCGGTCAACCTTACGGTACGGGATCTGGCCGCTTTGCAAAAGCTTGTAAGCGGTTTTTCGCCCTATTCGCAAAACGGCGCATATGTCTTTGATTTCTAAGATATCTTGGTAGTTCTCTAGCATAAATACTCCCCTTTCAAAATGTGTATATAGTATTTTATATTTTGCCTGTTGAATCTCCAATCTTCCAGAAGTCAGTTCCTATGCCCTTTTCGGCCACGTATCAGGCGTTACTGTGTAATCATTAAGCTGCAGGCGCACATTCATGCACACTATCTACAGCACCCGGTATCAATCTCCTGAAAGATGTATGGAATTGTCAAGGTACGTGAAGGCACAAATAATCCTTGGATTATTTGTCCATCTATATAAGTAATAGTGTTGAAATTTGGGAGATAAATGAAACCAGATAAGGAGAAAACTCAAAATTGTGTTTAAGACAGCAGACATAACAATGTGGAGTGAATATCTTATTTGGAGGAATTACAAAATGGCAAAATCATTATTTGAACAGTTAGGCGGTACATATCGAAAAGAAAGTGATTATTTAATACCGTGCTTGACTGTACCCGCCGAAGAAGAACAGTCGATAGGCATATGGGGACAGAGGCATCTGAATTATCTGAAACAGCATCAAAAGGTTACATACACTAATTTTCTCACAAGCGGCAATCTGAACACTTACCTTGCCGACATCAACAGACAGGCACAGGAACGCTTTGAAAGACTTATAGAGGATATGAAACAGGCACAGGGCATAACGGAACAGCTAAAGGCAGAGAATGCTTTAGAATGGACAGGACGTCTCAATAACATAAGGACTTGTGCGAGGGAGATTGTGGAGAGGGAACTCATATACACATAAATTATATTAATTATTTTACTAGAGCCAATGCACTTGTACAGTATTTGCAAGTGATTGGCTCTTTTTAAAGATTTATATTTGTTTGTCGGAATAGATGGCAAGCAAGCGTTTTGTACCTATTATTTCAGCATCTACCAAATCAATCATTCTTTTTACATTTGCTACATGAACGGTAGAAACTTCATTTTCCCATAATGGATTCACTTGCTTTTCAATTTCTGTACGGTATTTTTGCAGGATGGTAAGGCGTTCCTGTAAAAGCTCCTGTTGTTCCTCTGGCGTGAATATATTCAAAAAAAATGCGGCAATGGAAAAAATGTTTGTGTCGTAATTGAATTGTAGGACGGATGCTTTTAGCGTAGCTATAAACTCATCTTTCCCTTTGTCAGAAAGGCTATAAACAGTACGGTCTGGCATATTTCCGACTTTCTCGGCTGTACCTAATATGAATTCCTTTTTTTCAAGAGTTTTCAGTGTAGAATAAACGGTTGAATCAGCGATATTAAACCACCATTTTACATTCATGTATTTTAAGAGCTTTATTATCTCATATGCATTAAGAGGTTTTTCATAAATAAGACCTAAAAGCATTGTGGCAGGTTTTGACAACATACAATTTCCTCCTTGACATCTTATTGTATTTGTAGTACTTTATATATAAAGCACTTTCTATAAACACTACTATTATACCACAGTTGAATTAAAAATGGAATACCAGAAAAGGAGGTTTTTTATGCCACAACTTAATAAGGGCGGTAAATTTGTATTTGGGCTTTCTGTTATACACCCAGATTTAACAATCCATATTCCACCACAAGCATTGTTGGAGTACGATGCAACACGAGATGGAAAAATTATTATCTTTACAGGAAGCAAAATAACAGGCGGTTTTTGTGTTACTACATATTCGTTGCTGCGGGGTTCAAAGTTAAAGCATATTTTAGAGGATTGTCCTGCATTAAGGGATTGTTTGCTTTCGGAGGGCGAGTTTATGCAATACAAAGGGCGTAAATATGCTTGGCTTGATATTGATAAAAATGGTGTAATTAAATTGCCATATAGCACTTTGGCGGTCTTAGAACTACAATTTGGAATGGAGTTATTATCTATTCGCAGCAGTGATATTGCCTTTACAATGGGTGCAAAAGGACCGCTGCTTCAAAAAGCCCATAACTTTCAAGGTAGTATAGAGAAATATTAGGAGAATAACGAAATGAAAAACATAGCAGACAATAGGTTCTTTAATATGATTTTGTTATTCAAAATCATAGGCGAGTTTATTGTTCCGTGGATATTGGAACAATTTTATTCTGAATATAACGGCATGAAAATGGTTATGAGCGTTTTGGGCAGTCCGCAAAGCCCAGTCCGACTTGTTTATAATTTATGGCTTGTCTGGCTTGGAGGTTTCTTAGCATATACAGCAGGTGTATACTTTATGTCATTCAGAGCAAAGTTTCCTGTTCTGGCGGTTTTTATGCTACTTTCGATTGGATTTTTTGCTGTTGGAGCAGGGCTTATTTCTGGATTTTTTAGCGTAAACGAGAGCAAATACATAGTTACTACAGCCTCAAAGATACATGGAATAGGTGCTGCAATCGGTTTTATGGCTTTACTGCTTTTTCCATTGCTAAATGGGATTGTATCATTTAAGCAAAATGGCACGCTTGAGGGCATCATCAGTATAAGCTCATTTGTTTTATCGCTTATTTTCTTTGCCTGTTTTGTTATGGGAGATAAGGAGCAATTTCAAAATACCCCTTTGAAGTATGAAGGATTATGGGAGCGCCTTACTTTGTTTTGTATGTATATTCCTTTTGTTTATGAGTCTATGAGCAACTTGTTCTTTTAGAGCGATAGTGAGGTATTGAAATGACAAAAATAGAATGGATACTCTGTCCCGTTTGTGGCAATAAAACTCGTAATCAAATCAGAGAAGATACAGTTCTTTTGAATTTTCCTCTATATTGTCCGAAATGCAAACAAGAAACATTGATTGAAGCAAAGAAATTCCAAATTACGGTCATTGAAGATTTCAGTAAAAACGAGATAATAAGGAAAGGTGAAAACAACGCTGATGGATGAAAGATTATATCGTGAACTTGGTCAACTGACAAAAGATAAAACTATTTGGAAACAAAATATCTCCTATGTAGCTTCTTTACTTAAAAATCAATCTCCTAAAATAACGGCTAAAGCAATGTGGCTGCTTGGAGAGATGGGATTGATATATCCGCAGGAAGTCGCACCATATACAAAAGAAATTGCCTCTTTTATCGTTTCGGAAAATGACTTTTTAAGAGAGCGTACCGCTAATGCTTTAGGACGAATTGGCAGAGCAGATTACAAGCTTGTTGCCCCTTATTTTGAGGAACTATTTACCTTGGCAGGAGATAAAAGCCCTAATGTACGGTTGAGTTTTATATGGGCTTCTGAAAACATTGCGACAAATACACCAACGGTGTATGAAGATTGTTTGACAATATTCGCAGAGCTTCTTAACGATGAAAACGAAAGAGTCCGAATAGAAGCACCAGAGATGTTTCGGGTGTTAGGAAAACGAAAGCCCGAGTTTGTGCGACCATATTTAGAAAAATTAGAATATATAGCAACGCACGATGAGGTTAGCGTAGTTCGTATTCACGCCAAAGGAGCAATTAAAGCTACATTATCCAAAACCATCAAAGAGCTAGATGCTAAGACGCAAAGCCGATGAATAAATTTTTGGCTAATCGGTTTAAGTACAGTTTTCATCTTCCACTTTACTGTCCGAAGTGTAAGCATGTAATATTGATTGAAGTAAAAAACAGTCGTGGAAAATCCAGACAAGTAAACTATTGTATGAAATGGAGAAAAAAGTATGGACTACAAGGAAACACATATCAACTTTCTATATGACGATTTAATAAAAGAATATGGAAATGAACAGGGTAAACAGCTTTATGCCTTAATGTGCAAAAGATTTGCTAATCTATGTGCAAAAGATTTGCTAATCTATGTGAGAAAGAGATGAAATCCGAAAACCATGAAATAAATGAGCATGTATTTGAAAGGCTGTTACCAACAATAAGTATGTATTTAACTCTTACAGAAAATGATTTTACGCAAGAAGAAGCACTTATGATAGCTCAAAAAGAAATACAGCATCATTGTTGTCCTGCAAATTAGATGCACCAGCTCCATGCAGATTAGATGCGCCTAATTTTGATGTTGCGCGTTGGGGATCAGCAGATTACCCGCACTAACATCAGCAAGTTATCTGATCGTTATAAAAATTGAAGCAAATTCATAGATCGGAGGAAATGCAAAAAGCAGGTTTCCCTGCTTTTGCTGCTAAATCTCATTATTGTTGATTGCCTGCATGACGATTTCTGCTGTGATCATGTCAATCTTCCTGGAGTCTCCGATCAGAAGACAGCTGCTGCATAGATTGTTGATGACACGCGGGGTTCCATCGGATGCATTTAGGATGGCTTCCAGTGCAGCATCTTCAAAAATTGCCCTGGCAGCACCAGCGCCCTTTAGCTTTTCAAGGATATAGGACCGTCCTTCTTCCTTGGTAAATGCAGGGATCTCATAGTTCATGATGATCCTCTGCCGGAACGGTTCATGGACGCTGAGTCGGAGTGTTGCATTTAAAGATGGGAGCCCGGACAGCAGGACCACAGCACGATCCCTGGAATCCATCTCAAAATTAAATAAAAGCTTGAAGTCAT
>ERZ778514.557-NODE-557-length-33584-cov-6.281488_pt1 | contig 33584 bp, 32 predicted proteins | sample MGYA00510344_ERZ778514 | MGnify/ENA primary metagenome ERZ778514 (study PRJEB29527, sample SAMN07138968) | mouse gut metagenome | material: feces | host: mouse | place: China:Nanjing | collected 2016-01-25 ...
AAAATAGTTTAGTTAATCGCCTTCAAATCTGTCAACGCTTTTCAGGGATAGTCACTTGTTTACACCTTATTATATATATAGGTGAGTTGGATTTAAGAATCTGGCATATACAAATATCAATATATGTATATATGAAATGGCGCATTGTCAGACAAAATGAAGAAAAGGCGGTGTGTGAGCGGACGCATTATGGTGGGTATAATATAAAAACAGGAGTGTGCATAATTGCCGGTCCGTTTCATTGGTGGATGACTTGCATTATGCACACTCCCGTGTATTGTGACTTATAATGTCTTGCTGTCTTTTATCTTATTCTGTCTGCCGATCTTACAAGTGCCTCATCGGCAAGTATTGCCTTGCGTGCCATGAAGTTAAGGATAAGTGAAACGGCAGGGAATGCAGCCGTAAACGACATCCTGAACTCTGTATTGGCGTTGCTGTATGTTACAAAACCTATAAAGAAATATGCCGCATACCATGCAACAAGAAGCAATATGTTTAAAAGACACATCCGTCCCTGTCTTTTCCTGTTGCTGTATGTGAATATCGCAGCTATGGATATTGTGCATGTAAGCAGAAGAAGTGCAAAAAGTATGCAGCCTGAAAAGTCGAGTGAGCCGTCGGATGTTTTCATCCATAGGTTGTATAAACCGTGGTCGGGCATTATCGTAGACGATACAAACCTGCCTATGGGCAGGCACAGGCATATTATACTTATGATGACGGAGATAAGGAGATATAGTGTCTGTTTACGTTGTATCATCAGTCTTTGGATGCTTCTTTGGATGTTTCGCGCCAGTAAATATTAGAGTTAACAAATTCTTCTGTTGCCAAGAGTGTGGGCTTGGGCAACTTTTCATAGTACCGTGAGATTTCAATCTGCTCACGGTTTTCAAAAACTTCCTCCAAGCTGTCGTTATAAGAAGCAAACTCTGCAAGCTTCTTGCTAAGGTCCTGCTTTATTTCAACCGATATCTGATTGGCGCGTTTTGCAATAATAGATACGCTCTCATAGATGTTTCCGGTTTCATCGCATAGATCCATAATGTTGCGTGTAACTGTGTTTACAGGTGCTTTTGATTTCTTGTAATCCATTATTTTATACTTTAATATTTATTAATTCAAATATGTTCTTATTTTAAGAAACGGCGTTGTCACTGGTTGTCGTGCAGTTTTCGCCGTGTTATTCCTTTGTGTATTTCTTGCAGGTGGCAATATATTTTTCTGCAAGACTGCGCTCTTTTGAGTCCGGATATTCGTTGATAAATCCATAACACTCATCTTCTGCGTCGCGATAACGGTCAAGGCGTTTTTCTTCCACGCTCTGTTCCGCAAGGCAGAATTTGCTTTTCATTATCAGAGATGCGAATTCTTCCCGGTGTTCCGTATACGGATAGTCCTTCATTGCGTTTTGTGCAGTGATGATACATGCCTCGTAGTTGCTTCCTCCGCTTGTGCAGTTTCCAAAGTAAGTGCCGAGGTTGTAATAAAGTTGTGCCGAATAGAGCTCTTTCTTTACAAGCTTGTCCTGAAGCTGGAAAAGACGTTGCTGTGCCGTACTTTTCATTGTTGCATCCGGAAACAGGTCCATATATTCCTGAAAAGCAGCGATTGCGTTTACGGTTTCCGTCTGGTCCAGACGTGGTTCGGGAGTGCTTTGGAAAAGACTTTCACCGATGTAGTATGATGCCATTTCGGCATAAATGCCTTTGGGATAGCTCTTGTAATACTTCTTGAAGCACTCCGCAGCACTCTCATAATCCTTGTTCCCATATTCGGACATGGCAAGCATGTAAAGAGATTCTTCTGCGTTTTCCGTTCCTTTCATCATTGTGAAAAGTTCTCTGAGCAGTGTTGAAGAGCGTGTGTACTTGCCGTTGGCGAAGCATTCTTTGGCATATTCGTATTTGAAATTATAATCCTGCGACTTGTACACCTGATTGAATTCATGGGCGCAACCGGTAAAAGACAGTGCCACACATGAATATATTGCAATAAGAATGTTATTCTTCATTATAATGATAATTTGAGTTGCAAAATTACACATAATTCTATTAATACCAAAAGCTTAAAAAGGCTTTTTAGTAAAAATAACATCCTTTTCATGTTTATTAGGCACTTAATTTGTATTTTTGCAGCCGTAAAACAGGTTAGGATAAAGGTATGTTTAAATAAGGCATTAGACTTGTAATGCCATTATTCGGCACAGTGTATGGGGAAATTCAAGATAACGTCTAAATACAGTCCCACCGGTGACCAGCCGGAGGCAATAAAAGAACTGGTAAACGGTATTCGCCGCGGTGACAAATCGCAGGTTTTGCTTGGCGTTACAGGTTCGGGAAAGACTTTTACCATTGCCAACGTCATTGCACAGGTGAACAAGCCGACCCTTATTCTAAGCCATAACAAGACCCTTGCGGCACAACTCTATGAGGAGATGAAAGGTTTCTTTCCCGAAAATGCCGTGGAATACTATGTTTCTTATTATGATTATTACCAGCCGGAGGCATATCTCCCGCAGACGGATACTTATATAGAGAAAGACCTTGCCATTAATGAGGAGATAGACCGTCTGCGTCTGTCTTCCGTATCCTCTCTCTTGTCCGGACGCAGTGATGTTGTTGTCGTCTCTTCCGTGTCGTGTATATATGGTATGGGCGGTCCTGCGGCGATGGCGGGCAGCGTGATACGTATAAAGAAGGGCATGGTGATAGACAGGAATGCCTTTCTCATGAAGTTGGTGGGTGCCCTTTACGTAAGAAACGACATCGAGTTGAAGCGCGGCAATTTCAGGGTCAAGGGTGAGACCGTGGACATATTCATGGCTTACAGCGACTATGTGCTGCGCGTTACTTTCTGGGATGACGAGATAGACACTATAGAGGAGGTGGATGCTGTGTCGTATCACAAGTTGGCATCCTTTGATGAATACCAGATATATCCGGCAAACCTCTTTGTTACATCAAAGGAACAGACAGAATATGCCGTAAGGCAGATACAGGAAGACTTGCAGGAACGTATCGACTTCTTTAATGAAATAGGAGACAGCATTAAGGCTCAGCGTATTAAAGAGCGCGTGGAATATGACCTTGAGATGATAAAAGAGCTTGGGCACTGTTCGGGTATAGAGAACTATTCACGGTATTTTGACGGCCGTGAAGAGGGGCAGAAGCCATATTGTCTTTTAGATTTCTTTCCAAAGGACTTTCTTCTTGTCATCGATGAGAGCCATGTCAGTGTGCCGCAGATAAGGGCTATGTATGGAGGAGACAGGGCAAGAAAGACCAATCTTGTTGAATTTGGCTTCCGTCTTCCTGCCGCTTTCGACAACCGCCCGCTTAAGTTTGAGGAGTTTCATGACATGATAAATCAGGTTATATATGTATCTGCCACTCCGGCAGACTATGAACTTGAGGAGTCTGAAGGCATTGTTGTCGAGCAGGTGATACGTCCTACCGGACTTCTTGATCCGGAAATAGAGGTGCGTCCGAGTGAAAATCAGATAGACGACCTTATGGATGAGATACTGATAAGATGTGAGAAAGACGAGCGTACGCTTGTTACAACACTTACAAAACGTATGGCAGAAGAACTGACAGAGTATCTCTTAAACCATGAAGTGCGCGCAAACTATATCCACAGTGACGTCGCAACGCTTGACAGGGTCAAGATTATGAGTGACCTGCGTGCCGGTCTGTTCGACGTATTGGTAGGTGTCAATCTTCTTCGCGAAGGTCTTGACCTGCCGGAGGTTTCTCTTGTAGCAATCCTTGATGCCGACAAGGAAGGCTTTCTGCGTTCTCACCGTTCGCTTACGCAGACAGCAGGACGTGCGGCACGCAACATTAACGGAAAGGTTATAATGTATGCCGACAGTATAACGGCGAGCATGCAGATGACGATAGACGAGACATTGAGAAGACGTACCAAGCAGTTGAAGTATAATGAAGAGCACCATATAACTCCCAAGCAGGTATCGAAGGACATAAAGCAGAACATACTCGTGAAGAATGCGGGACCGTCAGGCGACGGGATACAACGGAAAAAAGAATACCGTCCCTATATTGAAGCGGACGAAGCGGCTTTTGCCGCCGACTGTATTATTGATAAAATGTCAAGAGAACAGCTGGAAAAGAGCATAGAACGGACCACGCAGCTTATGAAACAGTCTGCAAAGGAACTCGATTTCATACAGGCGGCGCAATACAGGGATGAAATTGTACAGCTCCGGAAAATACTTGAGACAAAGTAGCACGTGATGTTAAAATATGCTTAATGTACGTAAAATCACACATTATTTACTAATTTTGCGCTTATTAATATATCAAATTAAAGCTTGAAACGTTTATGAGACTTATCGCAACATCCATATTGGCAGTCTTTTCCATTGTAGGTTTTGCACAGAATGTATGGGAAAAACCTGTTCAGAATACCACTAAAACAGTAGAGGAAGTAGTTAAGCCCAATCCGGATGAGAAATATCTTGCCGGGGCTGTGGCTGAAGAAGACGGGAAAGTGCAGTGGACTCTTGACATCGATGTTCCGGGTAAAAGCGCAGAACAGATATATGACAAGATGTACAGGTGCCTTGATGACCTTACAAAACAGGAAAACCAGCTTGAGGGAAGTTGCGTGGCGCTGGTAAACAAGAAGGACCATATAATCGTGGCAACAATAAGAGAGTGGCTTGTTTTTAAAGACTCTTTCCTTTCGCTCGACCGTTCAAAGTTTAATTATACCCTTATTGCGGAGTGTAAGGACAATCATCTGACATTGAAGATGAACCGTATATATTATAAGTACGAGGAAGACCGAAAGCCGCAAGGTGGCGGAGTATATAAGGCTGAGGACTGGATTTCGGACGCAAAAGCCCTTAACAAGAAGCAGACGAAGCTTCTTCCCGGTTCGGCAAAGTTCCGTCGTAAGACAATTGACCGTAAGGATTTCCTTTTTGAGAATATTGAGCGGATTGTTAAGGAATAGGCTGCTTCTCAAGCCTTTGAGGTCTTTGCATAAAAGAAACTGATTATGGAGAGGAACTTGCATCATCGCAAACGGGAGGACAAACACGATAAATACTTCATGGTACGCAATATCATGAACCTTATATTTGTGGCTGGTGCCGTAATAGGATTATTGTTTTACTTCTTTTGGAGCAAAGAGACAGGAACATATATAATACTAATTTCAATGGCATTCAAGTTCTTTGAGTGTATATTCCGTTTTATAAAATGAGTAGACTTTTATTTGCATTGCTGTTGCTTGTCTTGTGCAACGGCACTGCATTGTCGCAAGATTTCAACCAGATAACAGATGATGGCGCCTATACACCTGCCGGACAAGACAGGCATAACAGACGCGATACGCTGAACAATAACAACAAGGAAATACCCAAGGGACTGAAGGTGTGGACCGTTGACGAACGGTTTGGCGACCGTGTTGCGGCTGTTCCCGACACGTTATCGCACATGTTCATGAACTCTATATTCACCTCTGGCATGAGAGGAGAGTACAATACTACCGGAAATCTTGGTGCCCCGCGCATAAACCGCATATTCATCGACCGTGATATACCGGGGCAATTCATCTTTACACAGCCGTATGACTATTTCATAACGCCTGTGGACAAGTTCTTGTTTACCAACACTTTGTCTCCCATAACAAACATCTCATATAATGAATGTGGTGACAAGACGAACGGAGAGGATCATCTTAAGGCTCTGTTTGGCGTCAATGCAGGCAAGGAACTTGGCATGGGATTTAAGTTTGATTATATCTATGGGCGCGGATATTATCAAAACCAAAGCACGTCACATTTCAACTATTCAATGTATGCCTCATATCTTGGGGAACGCTACAATGCGCATCTGCTCATGTCGACAAACCATGAGAAGGTGACTGAGAACGGAGGTATAACGGACGACAGGTATATCACTCATCCTGAAATGTTTGAAGATGACTTCAAGGAGAATGAAATTCCGGTTGTGCTTGAGCGTAACTGGAACAGAAATGACAACCAGCATATTTTCTTCTCCCACCGTTATAACGTCGGCTTCAGCCGCAAGGTCAAGATGACGGAAGACGAGATAAAGGCACGCAAGTTTGCAATAGAAGCAAAGAAAGAGAATGATGCAGAGAAAGAAAAGGAGAAGGCTCGGAAGAAGGCAAGACGTGACGGAAAGAAGTTTGATGAAGACGGTTTTGACAGTAACAGAACCTTTTCGGGGCGTCCGGACGATGCTGTGATAGCCGGCGATGAGCCTGCTGTGACTGAAGGAGATAAGGAAAACAGGATTTCTGTCGCCGATAAGACGATGTTGGACAGCCTTTCTGTTGCGGATAATAAGGCTGCAGAGGATACGGCATGGATGAAAAGCGAGTATGTACCGGTTACAAGTTTCATACATACACTTAAAGTTGACAACTACAGGCGTATATATCAGGCATACGATACTCCCGAGAACTATTATGCAAACAAATATTTCGACGGTATAGGCAGGGCTGCCGGAGACTCCATATACGACAAGACGCGCCACTATTCAATAAAGAACACCTTTGCCATTGCCCTGCTTGAAGGATTTAACAAGTGGGCAAAGGCTGGGCTGAAAGCCTTTGCAACGTCCGAACTCAGACATTTTACTCTTGCAGATGTTGATAACGGGCTGGCAAAATACAGCGAGCATAATGTAAGTGTGGGAGGTCAGCTGAGCAAAACACAGGGTTCTCTGCTGCATTACAATGTGACGGGAGAAACATGGGTTGCAGGTGAGGATGCCGGACAGATAAAGATTGATGCGGCGGCAGACCTGAATTTCAAGCTTTTCAGTGATACTGTCAGACTTGCGGCACGTGCTTATTTCTATCGTCTCAGCCCTACTTTCTATCACAGGCATTTTCATTCCAAGCATTATTGGTGGGATAATACCGGGCTTGACAACGAGATACGCTCGCACATAGAAGGCGTATTCTCATTGAAACGCACGCGTACGCGGCTCAGAGTGGCAATAGACGAATTGAAGAACTATACATATTTTGCACAGAGCTATAACATTACGGATGATTTCGGCCGTACAGGCAACAGTGTAACCGTAAATCAGTGTGGCGATAACATCAGCCTTATGACACTTCAGCTTGAACAGGACTTCAGGCTTGGACCGCTGAACTGGGAAAATCAGATAACTTATCAGAAGTCGAGCAAGGCAGAAGTGCTGCCCGTTCCAGACATCAATGTATACAGCAACCTGTATCTGCGCTTTAAAATAGCACGCGTGCTGAAGGTAGACTTAGGTGCAGACGTGAGATACTTCACCAAATATTACGCCCCCGACTACAGTCCCGCAATAGGTCAGTATACTGTACAGGACAACGGAGACAACAACATAAAGCTGGGAGGATATCCGATTGTAAATGTCTATGCAAACATGCATCTCAAGCAGACACGTTTCTTCGTAATGATGAGTCATGTCAACGCCGGTGACGGAGAGGCGTTTCTCACACCTCATTATCCGATTAATACAATGGTTTTGCGTTTTGGCTTGTCGTGGAACTTCTTTAATTAGGATGTCCAATATACGGTAACATTAATAGAAAAAGAAAAGGAAACTCTTATTATGCCACAAATATCTAACCGCGGAATAGAAATGCCGGAGTCGCCGATACGTAAGCTGGCTCCGCTTGCCGCTGCTGCAAAGAACAGGGGAATTAAGGTTTATCATCTTAACATTGGGCAGCCCGATCTGCCAACCCCTGAGGTTGCGATAGACGCAATACGGAATATAGACCGCAAAATACTTGAGTATTCACCTTCGCAAGGTTATCTCAGCTACCGCAGAAAGCTGACAGGATATTACAAAAAGTATGGTATAGACGTGTCGGCGGATGACATAATCATCACTTGCGGCGGCAGTGAGGCTGTTCTTTTTGCATTTCTCTCGTGCCTTAACCCCGGAGATGAAATCATTGTGCCCGAACCTGCATACGCCAACTATATGGCTTTTGCCATATCGGCGGGCGCAAGGATAAGGACGATTTCCACAACTATTGAAGAAGGATTTTCGCTTCCTAAGGTAGAGAAGTTTGAGGAACTGATAAACGAGAGGACACGCGCCATTCTTATATGTAATCCCAACAATCCTACAGGCTATCTGTATACACGGCGGGAGATGAACCAGATAAGGGATATGGTTAAGAAGTACGACCTGTATCTCTTCTCCGACGAAGTCTACAGGGAGTATATCTATACCGGTTCGCCCTACATAAGCGCATGTCACCTTGAGGGTATTGAGCAGAATGTAGTACTTATAGACTCCGTAAGCAAGAGATATAGCGAGTGCGGCATACGTATCGGTGCACTGATAACAAAGAACAGTGAGGTTCGCAAAGCCGTGATGAAGTTCTGTCAGGCACGTCTGTCTCCTCCCCTTATAGGTCAGATAGCCGCCGAGGCTTCGCTCGACGCTCCGGAAGAATATCATCGGGAGATTTACGATGAATATGTTGAGCGCCGCAAATGTCTTATCGACGGTCTTAACCGCATTCCCGGCGTGTACTCACCTATACCTATGGGGGCTTTCTATACGGTGGCAAAGCTTCCTGTCGACGACAGCGAGAAGTTCTGCCGCTGGTGTCTGGAAGAGTTTAACCATGAGGGCGAGACAGTAATGATGGCTCCGGCAAGCGGATTTTATACAACTCCCGGTGCCGGAATTAATCAGGTGCGCATTGCCTATGTGCTTAATAAAGAAGACTTGACACGTGCCCTTGTCGTGTTGCGCAAGGCTTTGGAGGCTTATCCGGGAAGGGTTGAAGAATGAGTTTTCCGCTTTTCATTGCCCGCCGCATATATTCTGATAAGGCAAAAGACCGCAAGGTCAGCCGCCCGGCAGTACAGATTGCCACTATCGGTGTGGCAGTAGGGCTTGCCGTGATGATTGTTTCCGTTTCGGTTGTCTTCGGTTTCAAGCATACGATACGCGACAAGGTCATTGGCTTCGGCAGCCATATAACGGTGGCAAACTTTAAGAGCCTGCATGGCAGCGAACAGTATCCGGTATGTATACCGGACAGTCTGTTTGGCAGCCTGGCAGGAATAGACGGCGTAAGTCATGTCCAGAGATATGCCCTTAAGCAAGGATTGCTCAAGACAGACCGCGATTTTCTCGGCGTATTGTTTAAAGGTATTGCATGCAGCGAATACGATACTACCTTTATACATCATAATATAATAGAAGGCAGCATCCCTGATTTCAGCAGCCGTAAGGGCAGTAACAAGATTGTCATTTCCAAGATAATAGCCGATAAGCTGGGCATACATGCCGGCGACAGGATATATGCCTATTTTATGAACGATGCCGATGTCAGGGCAAGGCGCTTCAATGTGTCCGGCATATATGAGACAAACCTTGCCCAGTTTGACAATTCCGTATGTTTCGTTGATTTATATACAGCCGTGAGATTGAATGGCTGGGACTCCGGTCAGGTAAGCGGGGCAGAGCTTACGGTTGAGAATTTTGACAATCTTACGGCGGTTGAGGATGTCGTTATAGATAAGGTAAACAGGACGGAAGACAAGTATGGGGAGATATTCTCTTCATCTACGGTTCAGGACATGTACCCTCAGATATTCTCATGGCTTGACCTTCTTGACCTCAATGTATGGATTATCCTTGTCCTTATGTTGTGTGTCGCCGGATTTACAATGATTTCCGGACTGCTTATCATAATCCTTGAACGGACTAATATGATAGGAATACTCAAGTCTTTAGGATGCAGAAACAATACCATACGCCACATATTTATATGGTTTGCCGTATTTATAATTGGCAGGGGCATGCTTATCGGCAATGTTATTGGCGTTGGTCTGATAGCCTTGCAGCATTTTACGGGGCTTATAAAACTTGACCCTTCGACATATTATGTGAGTGTTGTTCCGGTAGAGTTTAATGCAATGTTCATCATCATACTTAATGTCGTGACGCTCATTGCCAGTGTCTTCGTACTTATAGCCCCAAGTTATATTGTTTCTAATATTCATCCTGCCAAGTCGATGAAATACGAGTGACGTTTCATAAAGCTATGCTTTACGATGTCTGACCCTATGCTTTACGTGTCGTAATCCATAGCTTTATGATGCGTAAAGCATAGCTTTATTTTCCACAATGTTTTATTTGGAGAACAGCTCTTACATGGATATATCCTTAATTGCCGTGGGTATATAGGCGCTACAGCTTAATTTACAGGCATTAAAGTGTCAGGATTGATATTTGCGGACTTATAGTGTCTTGATACTTCCACATATCATTTTTAATGATATAAAAACGGTCTGCCGGCAAGAAACTTCCGGCAGACCGTTGTCTGTAAATAATTTATTTATCTTCTTACAAGATTGTCTTAACAGCCTCGAGCATACCCTTCTCCTGTATAAGGTCAAGGTCTTTCTTGACGAGAGCGTTGAGACCGGCAATGCTGTTGAGGTCTTCACCCCAGATGCTTGTTGCACCGAGAACACCGTCTGTAACCTTCTGAGTGTCACCTGTTGCCCACAGTTCTTTCAGCAGGTCCATTATTTCCTGTGCGTCGTTGGGAACAATCTCTGCGCCGTCTTCGCGCTTGCCGCCCTTGTAGTATGTGATGATTGCAGCAAGACCGAATACAAGTCCCTGTGGCAGCTCACCCTTGCGCTCAAGATATGTCTTCACTCCTGGCAGGTCACGTGCACAGAACTTCGGGAAAGAGTTGAGCATGATAGATGTTACCTGATGATCTACAAACGGGTTGTTGAAGCGCTCGAGCACATCACCTGCAAACTTCTGAAGCTCGTCCATAGGCAGGTTGAGTGTCTGCATAAGCTCGTCGAACTGTACCTTGTGGATGTACTTGCCGATAACCTCATGGTTGCATGCGTCACGCACAATGTTTACGCCGCTGAGGAAAGCAACAGGCGAAAGAACCGTGTGGGGACCGTTGAGCAACGTTACCTTACGCTCGTGATAAGGCTTCTCGCTTTCAGCGATAAGCACGTGGAGACCAGCCTTTTCTGCGGGGAACTCGGCACGCAGTTCTTCGCATGTCATGTTCTCTGCCTTCTCTATAACCCAAAGGTGGAATATCTCTGCCTGTACAACGAGGTTGTCTGCATAGCATACTTTCTCCTGTATCTGTGCGATTTCCTTACGCGGGAAGCCCGGAACGATACGGTCTACGAGTGTTGCGCATACATAGCAGCTGTTTGTGAACCAGCTCTTGAATGCCTCATAGTCAGCACCGAGGTCTTCTTTCCACAGTTCGATATACTTGTAGATGCACTCCTTAAGGTGGTGTCCGTTAAGGAAGATAAGCTCACAAGGCATGATGATAAGACCTTTCTCGGGGTCTCCGTTGAATGTCTTGAAGCGGCGGTAGAGCAGCTGGACAAGCTTTCCGGGATATGAAGATGCGGGAGCGTCTGTGAATTTGCATGTGTCGTCAAATGCGATACCAGCCTCTGTGGTGTTTGAAATGACGAAACGTATCTCCGGCTGGTCTGCAAGAGCCATGAAAGCCTGGTTCTGTGAGTATGGGTTAAGTGCACGGCTGATAACGTCGATGCGCTCAAGTGTATTCACAGCCTGACCGTTTTCACGTCCCTGAAGGTTCACATGGTACAGACAGTCCTGACCGTTGAGCCAGTCTACCATACCGCGCTCGATGGGCTGTACAACCACTACGCTGCCGTTGAAGTCTGTCTTTTGGTTCATGTTCCAGATAATCCAGTCTACAAAAGCACGCAGGAAGTTTCCTTCACCAAACTGGATAATCTTTTCGGGCATAACGCTTTTGGGCGCTGTCCTTTTGTTCAAAGCTTGTAATTTTTTCATGATTTGTTATGTTTTTAACGTTGTTTTTCTCGTTGTATGCAAAGGTACTATTTTATTTAATAGGTGACATTGTATCTTTATGTTAAAATAACGTAAAGGTTTACGGACGGTAATTACATGGTGAATGCGTTGAAGCCGCCGTCTACAATGGCAACGGTGCCCGTGACAAACTTGGCTGCATCGCTCATCAGATAGTGTATCGTGCCGCAAAGTTCCTCCGGGTCGCCCATCCTGCCGTAAGGTGTCTGTGTAACCACGTCGTTTCCGCGCTTGGTATATGTGCCGTCCGGATTGGTAAGCAGTGCCCTGTTCTGTTCCGTAATGAAGAAGCCGGGGGCAATGGCGTTGACCCTTATTCCCTCACCGAACTTCTTTGCACACTCCGTTGCCATAAACTCGGTAAAGTTGCTTATGCCTGCCTTTGCCGCAGCATATCCGCAGACACGTGTAAGCGGGCGGAAAGCTGCCATTGACGAGAAGTTGATTATCGACCCCTTGCCCTGCTTCACCATGGGCTTGAGGAATATCTGCGTCGGTATTACCGTTCCAGTAAGGTTTATATCGAGCACTTTGCGGAACTGTTCCACGTCAAGGTCGAATATATTCTTGTCCGGAGATATCGTGGCACCGGGCATATTGCCGCCGGCAGCATTGAGAAGCGTGTCCACTCTGCCGTATTTTTCAATTATTGCATCGCAGTTTTCCTGTACGGCATTGCTGTCCATTACATCGGTTTTCATAAATTCCGCATGTCCGCCCGCCTTTATGATATCGTCTACAATCTTGTTCCCTATCTCTTCCTTGCGTCCGAGTATTATCACCTTGGCTCCGTTAAGGGCAAGATACTTGGCTATACATCTGCCGAGGACGCCCGTCCCGCCGGTAATGACAACTACATAATCCTTTATATTAAATAGCTCGTTCATATATTATTATATTATAATGTTATTCAAAAAATCCCGGTTGCTTGTATTCTATGCCGAGTTCACGGTCTACGGTGGCAAGTATTCCCTGCACCTGACCCAGTGCGAACATGCGTCCGAGGAACGAATATCCGGCATTGTAGTTGCGCTCTTCGTCGCCGAGCATCGTCATTCCGTGGTCTACGCGCATGGGAAGAGCCGGATTGACCTTCTCGAATATGCGTGCCAGCTCTATCAGGTCGGCACGTCCGCCGAGGTGTGATGCCTCCGTGAAGTCGCCATTGGGGAAGATGTGGCATGAACGCAGGTGCACGAACCATGTGCGGTCAGCATATTTTCTTGCCAGTTCCACAACGTTGTTGTGTGCCCCCGCGGAGAGGGAGCCGGCACAGAAGGTAAGTCCGTTGTGCGGGTTGTCAACAGCTTTAAGGAACCAGTTGATGTCCTCGTCGCACGTAACGATGCGCGGAAGTCCCAATATGGGGAATGGAGGGTCGTCAGGATGAACGCACATGTACATGTCATACTCCTCGCATGTGGGCATTATCGCGTTCAGGAAGTACCTCATGTTCTCACGCAGCTGCTCTTTCGTTATCCCTTTGTACAGGTCTAACAGTTGGCGGAACAGTTCCACCGGGTGCTCATCGTCTTCCTTTATGTTTCCGCTTACAAAGCCCTGTGTCTTTACGATGATGTTCTCAACCAGCTTATGGTCGTCTTCAGGTGTCATGGTCTTCTTTAGTTCCTCCACCTCTTTCATTATTTCTTCTGACCAGTCGTTCTCTGCGCCCTCGCGTTTCAGTATGCAGCAGTCGAAATAGGCAAACTGCGCATGCGAGAAATACAGGTTTGTTGCCCCGTTGGGGTTAAGGTGGTCAAGGTCGGTACGTGCCCAGTCGAGTACGGGCATGAAGTTGTAACAAATTGTATGTATACCCTCCAATGACAGATTTTTAAGGCTTTCCTTATATTTCTCTATCAATTCGTCCCTGTCCGGACCTGCATATTTGATGCTTTCGCATACCGGCAGGCTCTCAACCACAGACCACCTCATGCCGTAACTTTCTATATATTCCCGGAGGTCTCTTATTTTCTCGCGTGTCCAGACTTCGCCGTTAGGCACGTCGTGCAAGGCTGTTACGATGCCTTCCACTCCGATTTGCTTGAGCATGGCAAGCGTTATCTTGTCGTTCTTGCCAAACCATCTCCATGTTCTTTCCATAGTTTTTTATTTCAATTTTAAAAGTGTTGTTTTCCTTATTCGTGGTGATATGGCTCACCTTTTATAATAGTACATGCCCTGTATATCTGCTCCGTAATTATAAGTCTCACCATCTGATGCGAGAAAGTCATCTTTGACAGCGACACTTTCTCATCTGCCCGTTTGTATACAGCGTCGGAAAAGCCGTACGGACCGCCGATTACCAGTGCCAGTCTCTTTGCCGTATGCTGCTTATGTTGCAGCCATGAGGCAAATTCCACGCTCCTGTATTCTTTGCCGTGTTCGTCGAGAAGCACCACAAAGTCCGCCTGCTGTATCTGCTTCAATATCAGTTCGCCTTCCCTTTCTTTCTGTTGTTCATGTGTAAGGCTCTTCGTATTTTTAAGTTCCGGTATTACCGTAAGCTCAAAAGGCATGTAGTGGCTTATGCGGCTTGTATAGTCGGCAATGCCTGCCGCAATGTTCTTGTCGGTTGTCTTACCGGTTAATATCAGCAGTGTTTTCATCCCGTATTAATCCTTGTATTCGTCCTTGCGTTTGGGATTCATCGGAAACCAGCCTTTTTTCACCCGTTGGCGCTGCTCGAACAGTTCCTGTACCGACCACAGGAATGAGGCTCCTACAATTCCGAGCACAGAGGATAGAACGGTATTCTCAATGAACAGTGCCGCCGCTATGCACGCTATTCCGGCAACAACGAATGCCCACCAATATCTTACACCTGTATAATATTCGGTTTTTATTACAATCGGGTGAAACAGTCCGATTGTGAGGAATGCCAGTATGGCTATTACAATTCCTGTGAAGTTCATGCTCTGTTTTTGGTTTATGTGTAATGCAAATATACTCTTTTTTCATGAAATGGCAAACAGTATTCCATTTTTACTATAAAATTAACGTGAGTTAGATATAAGCAAATTATATATCTATAGTTGTAAATTCATCCTTCGGTAGGGACTTTTTCTTGTAAATGTCCACAAAAACAACACATAAAAAAGCTTTAAACAGGATGAGACACGGACATTTAAAAGAAAAAGTCCCTACCTAAGGATGACGCTTGCGGATTGTCTTATGACGAACTTACATTAATTTTAATTCAGGTGAGCAGTTTCCGTCTATAATCTTTTCAGCCGCCGGTGGCGGTTGCCCGTCACACATCCTGCGGTCTTGCGGCGTTCTTTCCTGCCTCCTGCCGGACAGAGTCAGGATGATATACGGCTCATATTTCCATGCCTTGTATAATGTGTTGGTAATCAGTATGATACCTCTTGTCTTGCAAAAGGCGGCGTTTTAGGCTCCGAAACACGGTTTTTCAGGCTGCCGGAGACCGTCTCTTAGAGTGCAAAATGCCGCCTTTTGAAAAGAGACAGTAATTTAAGGGCTTTTTTATAAGCCGCAGAAAAGCGTCATGTTAATTTTTGTCATGTTTTATTTGGCTATCATTTTTAAATATATTAATTTTGGCATTGCTATGAAAAAGTATATAGACATATTTTTATTGCGTGCCCTGTTGCCGGCGTTTCTCATGGCGGCAGGCATTACCAGTGTCTGCGGAAAGGGGCAGAAACGTGAGTTCAGAGGCGCATGGATACAGTGTGTCAACGGGCAGTTCCTCGGAATGGGCACGGAAAAGATGCAGAAAACATTGGGACATCAGCTGGACGAACTTCAGAAAGACGGGCTTAATGCCATTATATTTCAGGTGCGTCCGGAGTGTGATGCACTTTATAAAAGCGACCTCGAGCCATGGAGCCGCTTCCTTACGGGCAGGCAGGGACAGGCTCCTGTCCCTTATTGGGATCCGCTGCAGTGGATGATAGAGCAATGTCATAAGCGCGGAATGGAACTGCATGCATGGATAAATCCGTATCGTGCAAAGACCAAAAACACACATGAACTGGCTGGTAACCATATAGCCATACGCCATCCGGAACTGGCTTTCGCATACGACGGACAGCTGATTCTTAATCCCGGAAAGCCTGAAAGCAGGGAATATATATGCCGTGTCGTATCGGATATCGTGAGCCGTTATGATATTGACGGACTGCATATCGATGACTATTTCTATCCTTATCCGGCTGCGGGGCAAACCATTCCTGATGAAAAAGAGTTTGCCGCATACAGCAATGGCATACGCGACAGGGGCGACTGGAGGCGTGACAATGTCAATGTCTTCATAAAACAGTTGTGCGATACGATACATAATATAAAGCCATGGGTGAAGTTTGGCATATCCCCGTTTGGCATTTACCGCAATAAGAAGAGTGCGCCGGAGACGGGCAGTGATACCAACGGGCTTCAGAACTACGACGACCTCTATGCCGATGTGCTGATGTGGGTCAACAATGGTTGGGTGGACTACTGTGTCCCGCAGCTGTATTGGGAGATAGGACACAAGGCTGCCGATTATGAAACTTTGATAAAATGGTGGAACCGGCATGCCGGAAACCGTCCTCTTTATATAGGTGAGGATGTTGAGCGTACGGTAAAGAAAGCAGATATAAACAATCCCGCCATAAACCAGATGTCTGCCAAACGTCAGCTGCATGGCATGATGAACAATGTGAAAGGCACTGTCCTGTGGTATGCAAAGGCTGTTACGGACAATGTGGGCAACTATGGTTCGGCTCTGCGCAATGTCTATTGGCGCACGCCGGCGTTGCAGCCGCTGATGCCGTTCATAGACGGTAAGGCTCCGGGAAAAGTGCGTAAGATGAAGGTCGTTGCCATGCAGAATGGTGACAATGTACTGTTTTGGACGGCTCCCAAGGGAAAGCGCTGGGATGACATTGCCGTGAAATATGTTGTCTACAGATTTGACGGAAATGAGAAAACGGATATTGAAAATCCGGAAAACATCGTGGCTGTTACGGCAGATACGTTTTACAAGATACCGCGCACCGATGTGTCTGCGGGCAAGAAAGTGTACGTGGTGACGGCTCTTGACAGGATGAGCAATGAGAGTAAGCCAAAGAAAAAAACATTGAAGAGGTAATATATGGAAGAGAGAATGTCTATATCAAGGCAGATTGAGCGTTTTGTGAACAAAGTTGCACAGAAGTTTCCAGTACAGGATGAAAGCAGTATAATGTCCGACATACATCTGTTTGTGTCGCCTGAGACAGGAGAACTCGTTGCGTCCGATGATGATGACAACGAGATAACGCGTTGTGTGATAGAGCAGTGGATAGAAACGAAGAATGAAAACTTTTATGACGCCGCTGCAAAAATATTGCGCGAAGAGCTGGAACGTCTTGACGGAGTTGTGTCCAATCTCGGGATATTGAAGCCTTACAGCTTTGTTCTTGAAGGGGATGAACACAGGCACATCGCCGAACTCTATCTTGCCGATGACGAGTTTAATATCATTGGCGGGGATTTGCTGGAAGACTGGGATAAGGACCTTGACGCTTTTTTCGATAAGTTGATGAGCGACGATGCCTGAATGTCTTGCATCTGAATGTCGGCATGTTGCATGACAGGCGGGTGTGTGGTAAATAAAAAGCAGATTTTTATTTGATGTTTTAAAACAAAGTGTTACTTTTGCATTTGCAAACTCGAGATTGCAAATGTGTAATGAAAAACATGAATACAACAATAAAGCATTCAGGTGTGGTAGAGTCGGTAGGGGGCGATTGTATAAAGGTACGTATCGTCCAGACGTCTGCATGTGTTTCGTGTAAGGTTGCCGGACATTGCCATGCTTCAGATAAAAAGGATAAGACTGTGGACGTGTACGGTGCCGGTATGTCCGGACTGAATGTCGGTGATGAGGTGCTGGTCGTTGCTTCTGAAAACACGGGCTGGTTTGCAGTGGCACTCAGTTTTATATTACCTTTTATTATAGTGGTGACAGTTCTTTTTGCCGTTCTTGCCGTTTCGGGTAACGAGCTTGTGGCAGCATTGTCGTGCCTCTTTTCGCTTGTTCCTTATTTTGTGTTGCTTTATTTCCTGAGAGATAAGATACGCAAAAGAATATCTTTCACGATAGAGAGAAATATATGATATATAAAAACAATAACTAAAACAAATACAAATTATGGATTTTATTTTAAGTGCAGTAATCGTATTGGGAGGTATAGCACTGGTGGCAGCAGTGATACTATACGTATGCTCAAAGAAGTTTGCTGTTTATGAAGACCCGCGTCTGGGCGCTGTCCTTGAGGCTTTGCCTGGTGCAAATTGTGGTGGTTGCGGCTATCCCGGCTGTTCCGGTATGGCTGATGCCTTGGTAAAGGCTGCCGATAAAGGTTCGCTTGAAGGTCTTAACTGTCCGGTGGGCGGTGCAGAGACTATGGGAAAGGTTGCAGACCTGTTAGGCATGGCTATGGCAAATACCGAGCCAATGGTTGCGGTGGTGCGTTGTAACGGAACGTGCGAACTGCGTCCAAGGACAACCGAGTATGGCGGACTGCGTACATGTACGGCGATGAATGCCTGCGGTGCCGGTGAGACGGCATGCGGTTTCGGATGCCTTGGCTGCGGTGACTGTGTCAATGCATGTAAGTTTGATGCCATACACATGAACGAGGAGACGGGGCTGCCTGAGGTTGATGAAGACAAATGTACATCGTGTGGTGCATGTGTAAGTGCATGTCCGCGCCATATCATCGAGCTGCGCAAGAAAGGACCGAAGAACCGCCGTGTCTATGTAAGATGTGTAAACAAGGACAAGGGGGCTGTTGCCATGAAGGCATGTAAGGCTGCTTGTATCGGTTGCGGCAAGTGTGCGAAAGAATGTCAGTTCGATGCAATTACAATAGTGAACAATCTATCTTATATAGAATTCAATAAATGTAGGCTCTGTCGCAAGTGCGAGGCCGTATGTCCTACCCATGCGATTGTAGCCGTTAACTTCCCTCCCCGCAAGCCGAAGGCTGATGCTCCGGTTGCCGGTGAGGAGGTAAAGACTGAGCCTGTAAAGGCAAGTGTTGAACCAAATAAAAAGGAGACAGAAGCATGAAACTAAGAACATTCAGAATAGGTGGTGTGCATCCGGAAGAGAACAAACTTACCGATGATGCCGTAACGCAAGTGGCTGCTTTGCCTAAGCAGGCTGTATTTCCGCTTTCACAACACATCGGTGCTCCGGCAAAACCTGTTGTCAAGAAAGGCGACAAGGTAAAGGTCGGGACGATGATTGCAGAGGCTGGGGGATTTGTTTCTGCTCCTGTATATTCTTCTGTTTCCGGTACGGTATTTAAAATAGACACTGTTTTTGACGCAACAGGATATCGCCAGCCCGCCATTATAATTAATGTGGAAGGTGATGAATGGGAAGAGACGATAGACCGTTCGGATAAGCTTGAAACACTTTCTGCACATCCGGAGCTTACGCCGGAGGAGATTGTGGAGCGTATAAAGATAGCAGGTGTTACGGGTATGGGTGGTGCCGGCTTCCCGACATTCATCAAGCTTTGCCCGCCGCCCACGGCAAAGGCAGAGTGTGTTATAATAAACGGTGTTGAGTGTGAGCCGTATATTACATCCGATTACAGGCTGATGCTTGAACATGCAGATGAAATACTTGTTGGTCTCGAACTGCTTATGAAGGCATCGAAGGTTACCAAGGGTTATATCGGCATTGAGGAAAACAAGCCTGCTGCGATAAAGCTCCTTACTGAAAAAACGGCAGGAAATCCTGATATAGAGATTGTACCGCTGGCACAGAAGTATCCGCAGGGTGGTGAAAAGCAACTTGTGGACGCTGTCATCAGGCGTCAGGTTCCTGCTCCTCCCGCCATACCTGTCAATGTTGGAGCGATTGTTCAGAATGTAGGTACAGCGTATGCTGTTTATCAGGCAGTTATGAAGCGCAAGCCTTTGTTTGAGCGTTATACCACTGTTACAGGAAAGAAGCTTAAGAACCCCGGTAACTATCTTGTACGTATGGGTACTCCGATGCGCGACCTGATAGATGTTTGCGGCGGTATGCCAGAGGGTGATAACAAGGTGCTTGCAGGCGGTCCGATGATGGGTAAGGCTCTTAATAATATAGATGTGCCTGTATGCAAGGGTACTAACAGCATCACGATTCTTACTGATGATGATGCCAAACGCAAGGCACCGCAGCCGTGTATACGCTGTGCCAAGTGTGTGAGCGCATGTCCTATGGGGCTTGAGCCATTCCTTTTGGCTACGGCTTCTTCTCTCCATGATTGGGAAAGAGTGGAAAAGGAAGACATTACATCATGTATAGAGTGCGGCTCATGCCAGTTTACATGTCCGGCACACCGTCCTATGCTTGACAACATACGTCTCGGAAAGAGCACGGTAATGGGTATAATAAGGGCACGCAATGCAAAGAAATAAGTGTGTGGCTTATAAAAGAAAATCAATAGATTAAAAGTAAAAAAATGAATAAGTTAATAGTATCATTATCTCCACATGCACATGGAAATGACAGCGTAGAACGCAATATGTACGGCGTAATAATTGCGCTGATACCTGCATTGCTTGTTTCTTTCTGGTATTTCGGGCTCGGCTCTGTGGTTGTTTGTGCTTCGAGCATTGCTGCATGTGTGTTTTTTGAGTGGGCAATAACAAAGTATCTTATGGGTAAGGAACCTTCCATAACAGACGGTTCGGCTATTCTTACAGGATTGTTGCTTGGCTTTAATCTTCCGTCAAATCTTCCTGTGTGGATTATTCTCATCGGTGCATTGGTGGCAATTGGAGTAGGCAAGATGTCGTTTGGTGGTCTTGGATGCAATCCTTTCAACCCCGCGTTGGTGGGTCGTTGCTTCCTTTTGGTTTCTTTCCCGGTGCAGATGACATCATGGCCTGTTACCGGACAGCTGACAAAGTATCTTGACGCAGAGACGGCAGCAACTCCTCTCAGTGTCATGAAAGAAGCAATAAAGAGTGGTGACGCTTCTGTCTTGGACAAGCTGCCTGATTCCATGTCATTGCTTCTTGGCAATCCAGGAATAAACAACGGTGCCGGTACGATAGGTGAGATTTGTGCCCTGGCGTTGCTTCTCGGTCTTATTTATATGTTATGGAAGAAAATTATTACATGGCATATTCCAGTGAGCATCCTTGCTACTGTATTTGTTTTCAGTGGCTTGCTGAATGTTGCAAATCCGGTTTATTCTAATCCTGTATCGGTGTTGTTCAGCGGTGGTCTGATGCTTGGTGCCATATTCATGGCAACCGACTATGTTACGTCGCCTATGACCGGCAAGGGACAGATCATATATGGTGTATCAATAGGTGTGTTGACGGTTGTGATACGTAACTGGGGAGCATATCCCGAAGGCATGTCGTTTGCAATATTGATAATGAACGCGTTTACACCATTGATTAATACTTATGTTAAGCCAAAGCGTTTTGGTGAAGTTAAGAAGGAGGCAAAGAAATGAAGAAGTTAGAATCTACAATAACCAACATGGTACTTGTTCTTGTTGGCGTTGCTCTTATCACAGGAGGTATTCTTGCTTATGTAAACCACGTAACAGAAGGTCCGGTTAAGGCTCAGGCAGAGAAAGCGCTTTCAGACGGAATAAAGACCGTTATGGGCGGAGGCGAGCTTACGGTGACAAAGACAGATACAGTCAAGCAGGATATCAGCGGTAAGGAGGTTGTCTTTGTTCTCCACCATGCAGAGGACAGTCAGCATAACTATCTGGGTGCGGCGGTTGAAAGTACAACCGGCGGCTTTGGAGGAGATGTAAAGGTCTTGGTTGGTCTTAATGCGGAGGGAACCGTACTCGGATATACCATATTGCAGCATTCGGAAACACCGGGACTGGGTGCGAAGGCAGACCAGTGGTTCCAGAAAGGCGGCAAGGGCGATATTATTGGCAAGAATCCAGCAACCGATAATCTTACGGTAAGCAAGGACGGCGGCAGCGTGGACGCGATAACAGCCTCTACCATCACGAGCCGTGCATTCCTTCTTGCTGTCAATCAGGCATATAATGCCTATAAGAACACGCCTGCCGATGCCAATAGCGGTGCGACAAAACATGTAGAAAAATAATTAAACACTACAGATTATGAATTATATAAAGATATTATTTAACGGCATTGTAAAGGAGAACCCTACATTTGTTCTTCTTTTGGGTATGTGCCCTACGCTGGCGACGACAACTTCTGCCATGAACGGTATGTCCATGGGACTTGCCACCATGTTCGTTCTTATATGTTCAAACATTGTAATATCACTGATAAAGAATATCACACCTGACAAGGTGCGTATTCCTGTGTTCATCGTTGTCATTGCATCGTTTGTTACAATACTGCAAATGGTGATGCAGGCGTTTGTTCCAGAAGTATATGCAACGTTGGGATTGTTCATTCCTCTTATCGTTGTAAACTGTATTATCCTCGGACGCGCTGAGGCTTTTGCATGTAAGAACGGTCCTGTGGCAAGCCTTTTCGACGGTGTCGGTATAGGTCTTGGCTTTACCCTTGGTCTTACTCTGCTTGGCTCGGTGCGTGAACTTCTTGGTGCAGGCTCGCTCTTTGGCGTTGTGTTGTTGCCGGAAACATGCAACATGTTGCTGTTTGTTTTGCCTCCGGGAGCGTTTATAACGCTTGGTTATCTCATTGCAATAGTAAATAAATTTAAGAAAGCATAGTTATGGAATACATACTTATATTTATATCGGCAATATTTGTGAATAACATTGTGTTATCACAATTCCTTGGTATCTGTCCGTTTCTTGGTGTTTCGCAGAAAGTTTCAACATCGTTGGGCATGGGAGCGGCAGTTGCTTTTGTGCTTACTCTTGCTACAATTGTGACCTGGCTGGTACAGACATACGTCCTGAATGTTTTCGGTTTGGGATATCTTCAGACAATAACATTTATTCTTGTCATTGCCGCCCTTGTACAGATGGTTGAGATTATTATGAAGAAGACATCGCCGGCGCTGTATCAGGCATTGGGTATTTTTCTGCCTCTTATAACAACAAACTGTGCCGTTCTCGGTGTTGCAATTCTTGTAATTCAGAAAGAGTTCTCCCTTGTACAGAGCGTTGTATATGCATTCTCAACGGCAATTGGCTTCGCGCTGGCGCTCACTGTCTTTGCCGGATTGCGCGAACAGTTGGCAATGGTGAAGGTTCCTAAGGGAATGAGCGGCGTGGCAATTGTCTTGGTGACTGCCGGTCTGCTCAGCCTTGCTTTCATGGGCTTCTCTGGTGTCGACGGCGGCTTGAAGCTTTTATTCGGTCTTGATTGATATCGGCTCAATAAGGGTGTGTTGAAGTATTTTGGCACACCCTTATTTTATTCAATTATTCATTTACAATTTGTTTCATTATGAAAAAGACTATATTGGTAACCGGAGGAACCGGCTTTATAGGTTCTCATACCACGGTCGAACTGCAGCAGGCGGGATACGAGGTGGTTATAGTAGACAACCTTTCAAACTCCAATATGCAGGTGCTTGACGGCATAGAACAGATTACCGGCATACGTCCGGCATTTGAGCATGTTGACTGTTGTGACTTTTCAGGTATGGAAAATGTATTTGCCAAATATCCTGGTATATGTGGAATAATACATTTTGCGGCAAGCAAGGCAGTAGGGGAGAGCGTGGAGAAACCGTTGTTGTATTACCGTAACAATATCACGAGCCTTCTTAATCTGCTTGAGCTTATGCCCAAATACAATGTCAAGGGTATAATTTTCTCTTCAAGCTGTACTGTCTACGGGCAGCCTACGGCAGAAAACCTTCCTGTCACCGAGAACTCTCCTATACAGAAGGCACTCAGTCCTTATGGCAATACAAAGCAGATAAATGAAGAGATAATAAGTGATTATATATATAGCGGTGCACCGGTGAAGTCAGTAATTCTTCGTTATTTCAATCCTATTGGCGCTCATCCCTCTGCACTTATCGGCGAGTTGCCTAACGGTGTTCCGATGAACCTCATACCTTTTGTAACCCAGACGGCAATGGGTATTCGTGAGCAACTGAAGATTTTCGGCAACGACTATGACACTCCTGACGGCACGTGCATGCGCGACTATATATATGTCGTCGACTTGGCAAAGGCACATGTGAAGGCAATGGAGCGCATACTTGACAACGAAGGTTCGGATGCGTTGGAGTATTTTAATATAGGTACGGGAAACGGAGTGAGTACGCTTGAAGTGGTAGAGAGTTTTGAGCGCGTTACCGGTGTAAAGCTCAACTGGACGTATGCACCACGCCGGGAAGGCGATATCGAGAAGATATGGGCAAATCCCGACCGTGCCAATAATGTGCTTGGCTGGAAAGCAGAAGCCGGTTTGGATGAAACATTGCTCACAGCGTGGAAGTGGCAGCAACGGCTGCGCGAGAAGGGCATACAGTAATATTGTGCCTGAAAACATACAGATGTTTATCTAATAATTATACGCAACTATATACTTGAATGTACAAGGAGTTGCGTATTTTTGTTCTGACAAATTGTATAGATCTAAGATATTAGTGCATGAATACAATGGCGAAGAATGTCTTGCAGTTCAAAAGGACTATACGCTTGGTGAAACTTTGGAAAAGCATATAGATTGATTTCGATGTTCTGTTTTCGGACAATATAAAATAAGGCAGTTGCGTATGACTTGGTTACGCAGCTGCCTTATACATTTTATTAGCAGTTTCTGTCCCGGATGTTAATTCATATCGAGTGCCTCTGCCGCCTCCTGCAACATCTCGTTAACGGTAGGGTGGGCATGTATCATGTCTTTTAGTTGGGCAACGGTGGTGTTGCGGCACATAAGCACGCTTATCTCCTGCACAATGTCGGCAGAATGGGCACCGAAGGCATGGCATCCTATTATTTTTCCGCTGTTGTCTGCTAACAGCTTCACCATTCCCTCCGGTTCGTTCATGGCGAGTGCCTTGCCGTTGGCACGATGATAAGCCTTATGACACTTATACTCCATGCCGGAAGACTTGCAACTGTCTTCACTCATACCAACTGAAGCAGCCTCCGGATTTGTAAATATGGCGGACGGCATGATGTCAAATCGTATGCCGTCTGCCTTTCCGAGAATTGTATTTACGGCGCGTATGCCCTGCATCGTGGCAGCGTGGGCAAGCATGCAGCGGTTGTTTACGTCGCCGACAGCATATATTCCAGCCACGTTTGTCCTCATGTTTCCGTCGGTTATTATTCCTCCGGCATCATATTCTACACCGCTTGCATCAAGGTTTAGTCCACCTATGTTGGGACGGCGTCCCGTGGCAATGAGTATTGCGTCCGCCTCTATTGTCTGCGGCTTGCCTTTTTTCTCAAAAGTAACGCAGCCTCTGGATACAGATGTCACTGCTGACTGCATGTAGAATTTTATTCCTTTGCGTGTCAAAACTTTCCGCAGACGTGCAGCCACATCGCTGTCGAGCACGGGAAGACACTCTTTCATGTATTCTATTACGGTGACTTCGCTGCCGAAAGACGAGAATATTGATGCAAATTCCATTCCGATGACACCAGCTCCTATAATGCAAAGGCGTTGTGGAATGTGGTCCGTCAAAAGCAAATCATCCGACGTAATGACTGCATCGGCGTCAAACGAAGATATGTGCGGCATTTTTGGAACAGCCCCTGTGGCAATGATGATGTTGCGTGCCGTATATTCTTCGCTGCCGACAACCACAGTCCCGGCATCTTTAAAGCTGCCCCTGCCGTGCACAAATGTTATCCCCGGTTGGGACATCAGATATTCAACGCCGTTGCGAAGCTGTTCGATGACAGTTATTTGCCGTTCCTTTATGAGGCTGAAGTCAATGCCATAACTAAGGTTTCTCAGTCCGGATTTATCGGCATCCCGCAGTGTGTCTGTTATTTCCGCGTTACGACAGAGTGTCTTTGTCGGTATGCAACCTCGGTTGAGACAGGTCCCTCCCGCTTCGTTCTCTTCAATGATGAGCACTTGCAAGCCGTGCTTTGCAGCATATTCGGCTGCCCGGTATCCTCCAGGACCGCTGCCAATGATTATGAGGTCTGTCGCTTTCATGGTAATTGTTCCTGCTTGTCGTTGCACATCTGCCTGTATGTAACAATAGGGTGTTTGGCTGCCAGTACATCGTCCACACGTCCTATGGGTGTATTGTGCGGAGCATTTTTTACTGTGTCAGGCTCGGTCTTTGCCTCTTCTGCAATGCGCCGCATCACTTCAATGAAACCGTCCATTGTCTCCTTGCTCTCATTCTCGGCAGGTTCTATCATGAGACTTTCGTGAAATAAGAGCGGGAAATATATTGTCGGAGCGTGATATCCATAGTCGAGCAGACGTTTGGCAACATCCATGGTCGTTACCCCGGTGGATTTGTCTTTCAGTCCGTTGAAGACGAACTCATGTTTGCAAAGCCCGTCTATAGGCAGTTCATATATATCTTTCAACGCCTCTTTTATGTAGTTTGCGTTGAGTGTCGCAAGCGGACCGACCATTTTGATGTTTTCTTTTCCGAGGCTCAGGATGTAGGCGTATGCGCGCATTGCTACGGCAAAATTACCATGATAGGGGCTTACCGTCGGGAAAAACGGTTCAAGTCCCTTGCGTACTCCTACCGGACCGGCACCGGGACCGCCGCCGCCATGTGGCGTCGCGAATGTCTTGTGCAGGTTTATGTGCATAACGTCGAATCCCATATCGCCAGGACGGCATGCACCGAGCATTGGATTGAGGTTTGCGCCGTCGTAATACATCAATGCTCCATGGCTGTGTACAAGTTCGGCTATTTCAGGAATACTCTTTTCGAAAAGCCCAAGTGTGTTCGGGTTTGTCATCATCATTGCCGCCACGGTATCATCGAGAATGCTGCGCAGGTCATCGACATCCACGGTGCCGTCGGCACGGCTTTTCACTTCGACAACGCTCAGACCACATACCGCTGCCGATGCAGGGTTGGTGCCGTGTGCCGAGTCGGGGACAATCACCTTTGTACGTTTTATGTCTCCGCGGCTTTCGTGATAAGCCTTGATTATCATCAGCCCGGTAAGTTCGCCGTGCGCTCCGGCGTATGGTTTGAGCGTGAAAGCCTCCATGCCAGTGATTTCCTGTAGGGATTTTGACAACAGGCTGCATACTGCCTCGGCACCGGCAACGGTGTGACGTGGCTGCAGGGGATGCAGGTTTGAGAACTCTGGCATGTCTGACATTTCCTCGTCAATAGCCGGATTGTATTTCATCGTACAGCTTCCAAGCGGATAGAAACCGTTGTTCACGCCGAAGTTGTTTGAACTGTGGTTGGTATAGTGTCTAACAACAGTCAGTTCATCACACTCCGGCAGCAGGGCTTCTTTCTTGCGCTGCAACTCTTTAGGAACAGAGTAGTTCCCGAAACGGTTTGCAGGCAGTGAGTATCCGCGGCGTCCTTCTTTTGAAAGCTCGAATATCAGATTTCCGTATAGTTTGTTGTTCATTTATTATAAGGTTAATAGGTTATAAGTTTATAGTGTCTTGAGACTTATGTCCTCAGATTAAACTTACAAGTCTGTCGATTTCCTCTTTTGTCCGTTTTTCCGTTACGGCAAACATTATTGTGTCGTCCGCCACTTTTATGCCTCCGAAAAATCCTTCGTTGATGAGATGTTCTTGCAGGGCATCTGTGTCGCCGTTGTATTTTACGCAGAACTCATTGAAGAACGGTTGGTTGTATGCCGGAGTGAACTTGCCTGTTGAGATAAGTCTGTCATACATATAGTGTGCTCCCGCATAAGACAGTTCCGCCGCCTCGCGCAGTCCCTGCCTGCCCATGAGTGACATGTATACGGTTACGAACAAAGCCATGAGACTTTCGTTTGAGCAGATGTTCGATGTAGCCTTCTGCCGGCGTATGTGCTGTTCGCGTGCCTGAAGCGTGAGAACAAAAGCCCGTTGCCCGCGGTTGTCGCACGTCATTCCGACGATGCGTCCCGGCATTTTTCGTATAAGCTTTTCCCTGCAGCACATATATCCCACGTATGGACCGCCGAAAGCCATGGGTATGCCGAGGCTCTGTCCGTCGCCGACGGCTATGTCTGCACCCCATTCGCCGGGTGTTTTGAGCACGGCAAGGTCTGCCGCCACGCTGTTCATTATAAGAAGAGCCTTGTTGGCATGTGCCTTGTCGGCATATCCTTCATAGTCCTCGATTATACCGTAATAGTTTGGTTGTTGTACAACCACTCCGGCAAAGCCCCCTTCGGCAATCTTTCTTTCAAAATCTTCCTTGTCCGTTGCACCGCCGACAGCATCTATCATCTTTATTTCAATGTCCTGAAAGTGTGCGTATGTGCGTACCACGTCAAGTATTTTCGGGTCTACGGTGGAAGACACAAGAACCGTTCTGCATTTTTTTGCCGCTGCCACCGTCATGAGCACAGCCTCAGCCGTAGCCGTGCTACCGTCGTAGAGCGAGGCGTTGGATATGTCCATGCCGGTAAGTTCTGCCATCATGGACTGATATTCGAATATGTAATGAAGCGTACCCTGAGAAATCTCCGCCTGATACGGGGTATATGATGTAAGGAATTCCGAACGGCGTACAACTTCCCGTACAACGGCTGGTGTGTAGTGGTCGTATACTCCTGCGCCGGCAAAGCATGTAAGCTGCCTGTTCTGCGAGCCGAGTTCGGAGAACATCCTGCGCACTTCCAGCTCGCTCATAGCCTCCGGCAGTTCATAGTCGCCTTTGAAGCGTATGCTGTCCGGCACTTCGGCATATAGGTCTTCAAGCGATTTCACACCAATCTTGTCAAACATTGCCAGAAGGTCGGACTTCGTATGTGGAAAATACTTATAATTCATAAGTTACAGTTTATAATTGTGCATGTCGATGATCAGCTGTTACGAATTATAGATTGCATACTATTATTCCTGTTCTTTGCAAAACTCCTCGTATGCCTTTGCATCCATGAGACTGCCGAGTTCAGACGCGTCGGACATCTCTACTTTTATAATCCAGTTTGCAAAAGCATCTTGGTTTATCAGTTCCGGATTGTCTTCAAGGGCTTCGTTTATTTCCGTTACGGTTCCGCTTACCGGAGAGTTAAGGTCGCTTGCAGCCTTTACGCTTTCCACAGCCCCGAATTCTTCGCCTGCCGTCACTTCATCGTCAGCCTCTGGCATGTCCACATAAACAACGTTGCCGAGCGCATGCTGGGCATAGTCCGTAATGCCGATATAACCGAAACCGTCTTCCACTCTCACATATTCGTGTGACTCCGAGTAATAGAGTCCTTCAATAACTTTTGCCATAGGTTTGCTTTTTAGTTTATAGATATTTAAGTTCTTTATTTTATTAAGGTAAATATGATATACAGTCATTCATATTATTAATACGGTGACTGTATCAGTCTGTGTATTTATCGGTAAATGCTCCAGCTGCTATTTTTTGTAGTGTTTTTCATAAAACCTTTTCTTCACCACCGTGCCTTTAAATGTTTTCTTGCGTATTTGTATCTCCACCGGTGTGCCGAGAGTGGCATGCGTTGCGTCTATCAGTGCCATGCACACGCTCTTGTCTGTCGAAATGGTATGATATCCAGTTGTCACTTCGCCTATCTTCCCGCCGTCTTTCAACACCGTATATCCGTGGCGCGGAATAGCCTTGTCTGTCAGTTCTATGCCTACAAGCTTGTGGCTAACACCTTCCGCCTTTTGTTTCAGCAGTGCCTCGCGCCCTATAAATTCGGGCTTGTCGAGTTTGCAGAACATCCCGAGTCCTGCCATTAGCGGAGATATTTCGGCGGACAGTTCATCGCCGTATAGCGGCAGTCCCACTTCGAAGCGCAGTGTGTCGCGGCATCCCAAACCGCATGGCTTGCACCGCCCGCTGTCCATGAGCTTGTCCCACAGTGTACGTATGGTGTCGTGCGAACCGTATATCTCAAAGCCGTCTTCGCCCGTATATCCGGTGCGGCTGATTATGATGTCTGATGAAGAACTGATAACTTTGCATGTATAAAAAGTCATTTCGGCACACGGCAGGGCGAGCACCTGTTCCGTCACGCTTTCTGCCTGCGGTCCCTGTATGGCTATTTGCCCGTATGCCTCGGATACGTTGCGCATGTCTATGTCGAAACCAGCTGACTGACGCTGCATCCATTCCCAGTCTTTGTCGATGTTGGCTGCATTTATCACCAAAAAGAAGTTGTTCTCTCCCATCTTGTATACAAGCAGGTCGTCCACCGTTCCTCCGTCTTCATATAACATCATGCCGTAAAGAATTTTTCCAGTCGGGAGACCTGTCACGTCATTGGTGAAAATGTGGTTTACATAACGTTCGGCATCGGTGCCCCGCACCGTCACTTCGCCCATGTGCGACACGTCGAACACGCCGCAGGCTGTGCGCACTGCGTTGTGCTCGTCTTTTATGTCTGTATATTGTATCGGCATGTCAAATCCTCCGAAAGGACTTATCTGTGCTCCTTGCGCCACGTGCTTGTCGTAAAGGCATGTTCTTTTGTTTTCCATAGCTTTTTGTTTATTAAGGTTATGAAGCCGTTAACTTCGTTATTGTTTTCTTTCAGTCAGAAGTTTTATGAGGTCTTCGCGTCTGAGGTTCATTATTGTATCCTCTGTATGGAGGGGCAGGGCGGAAGCCAGTGCCTCGCGTGTCAGCGGCATACCCCTCAGCGGATTGATAATAGAACCGTCGATGTCGCCTGTGATAAAATAGTCGCCTACGATGTTCAGGCTTTTGATGACGTTGTTTTTCAGTTCCATGCGTATTTCCATGTTACCGACATCGTCTATCCGTCCACGCCTTATCACGGTATATTTCGGATTGTTACCGTATATAAAGTCGGGCGAAAGATATTCTTTCTCAATTTCTTCAATGGCGGCAATGTCGCCGGCATTCAGGGTCCGTTCACTGTCGCAAAGGTTGTCGTGCACAAATAGCTTGAAGCTCTCTATATCTATATTTATATAATCTTTCAGCAGGGCTATGCGCTGTCTTACGCTTTGTATCCCCTTGCTTGTCAGCTTCTCGCCGGTGGGAGTTATGCTTCCCACCATGTTTTCCATGTCGGTGTCGTAAAGCATTGTGCCGTGTACGATGCTGCGTCCCGGCAGTTTGTAGAACGCGTTGCCGGAAACCTTGCGGTCGCCGATCATGATGTCGTTTCTGCCGTTTGCCCTTGCATCTATGCCGAGACGGCGTAGCACGATGACAACCATGTTGATATATTTGTTGAATGTAAATCCTACGTTCTCATCGCTTGTGATATATGAGAACATTATGTTTTTCATGTCTGCATAAACACAGCCTCCTCCGCTTTTGCGCCGGTATGTCCGTATGTTGTGCTTATGGCAGAAATCGATGTTTACCTCATTTTCAATCAGCTGGTTGCGTCCGAAAATAACACTTGGCTCAACCTGCCACATAAAGAAGCAGTCGCGTTCTTCGATGTGACGTGCCACATACTCTTCCATGGCAAGATAGAAGGACAGGCGTCTTCCGGTATCATGAGGCAATGCTATGTAAAGCATGTTATTTCAGGTTAGTGTTCTTCTTTTGCAAATATACATATAATATATTTAAAAGCGGCAAATATAATTTAAATAAATATGCAGAAAACCGTCTGCCCTTTAAAAGGCAGTTTTCAAGAGACGGCATTTCGCTTCCTGAAAGACGGTCTTTTGGCTTGTAAAAGGCGGCATTTTGGAACGTGAAAAACCACCTTTTATAATGTAATATGTAATGCGCTTATTATTAATATGTTATCGAGATGCAGCTCTCCTTTGCCTTTTATGTGTGCCGGCGTATTTGGAAAGCAATATATATAATATGTGTTTTTATAAGTTTGTGTAATGTTTCAATATATCGCAGGTAAAAGATTGGGCTCATCCGAAATTTGGAGTGACATTCCGCCTTTACTTTCAGCCCGTAAAATAAGACGTAGAATTTCAATTAGTTTTATATCACTCCTAATTTCGGATGACCCAAAGATTTTTATGTGAAAAGTTTGGCAATGAAAGAAAAAATAGCTAATTTTGCAGGCGATTTGGAGGTTCCGTAGCTCAGTTGGATTAGAGCAACGCCCTTCTAAGGCGTGGGTCTAGGGTTCGAATCCCTACGGAATCACCTATAAAGCAAAAGAAACGCTCTGTTCAAAGGGCGTTTTTTTTGCTTTATAGGTATGCCTTATAGGGATGTTTTTCTCTATGATTACAGATTTAATTTGTAGTCAGCAATATGTTCACCGTAAATGTGTCTGTCAATGTTTCTCAGAGTGAAGCCTGCCGTTGGAACTCGGCACACGTAATGGCAGTGGCTATTGCAACGTTGAGGCTCTCTGCTGTTGCCCTTCCTTTGGGATAGTTCGGTATGAAGAGCCGTCTGTTAATTTTTGCCGCAACTTTGTCGGATATGCCCTTGCCTTCGTTGCCCATGACGATAATGCCGTTGCGGGTCAGGGACTGTCCGTATATATTGCTGCCGTCAAGAAAGGTGCCGTAGACAGGTGTGTTGTCTGGTATGTTGTCGATGAATGTACACATATCCGTGTATGTGACATTGACTCTGGCTATGCTTCCCATCGTTGCCTGAACGACCTTTGGATTGTAAACGTCGGCTGTATCCTTGCTGCAGAATATGTTTGTGATGCCAAACCAGTCGGCTATCCTTATTATTGTGCCGAGGTTTCCGGGATCCTGCACCCCGTCGAGGGCAAGACAGAGATGCCGGGAGAAGTCAGCCGTTGCATTCTTGTTGTCTATAAAAGGGAATATTCCGAGAACCTTTTGGGGATTTTGCAGAAAGCTTATCTTTTTCAGTTCACTGTCGTTTACCACAATGTCATCCCGACATGCCGCATATCCGTTGCCTGCGAACCATTCTTCCGTGGCTATTATGCGCTTGGGCTTGCAGATATGCAGCAGGTCGCCTACAACCTTCGGACCTTCTGCCACAAACACCCTGTCGTTGTATCGGTTTTTCTTCAGTTCAAGTGAATGAATGTATTTAGCCAGATTTTTACTTATCATGTCGTTTTCGGTTCTTTTGTGAGCAAAAGTACAAAAAATATATTATTTTTGCAACACTAAAAATGAGGAGATAAGTGACAAGAGTGCTTCTGAACATCATACGCCGGACCGTCGTGGTATTTGCTGTTGTTGTTATGACAGCCTGTTCGGCATCCAAATTTATTCCCGAAGGCATGTATATGCTTGACAAGGTTGAGTTGGAAATCGACAATAAGGATGTCGATGTGTCGTTGCTTGAGCCGTATATACGCCAGAAAGAAAATTCAAAATGGTTCTCGGCATTGAAGGTTCCGCTCGGAACATACGCCCTTGCCGGTGCGGATACGACGAAATGGATAAACCGTACATTGCGTAAGATGGGTGAAAGACCTGTTGTCTACGATACATTGCAGGCACAGCTTACTTGTGAGGACCTGTCAACAGCCGTGGGCAACATGGGATATCTCAATGCAAAGGTGGATGTGAGGACGCGGCTGAAGGGCAGGAACAGGCTGTCGCTGATATATCATGTGACGGCAGGCAAGCCCTTTTTCGTACGCTCCATACACCATGACATTCAGGATGACAGCATCGCAGCGTTTTTGAAGAGCGCAGGAAACTATGGCAGCAAGCTCAGGGACGGGAAGCTTTTCAATGTAAATGAGCTTGACGATGAGCGTAAGCTGG
>ERZ778514.561-NODE-561-length-33531-cov-6.887412_pt1 | contig 33531 bp, 28 predicted proteins | sample MGYA00510344_ERZ778514 | MGnify/ENA primary metagenome ERZ778514 (study PRJEB29527, sample SAMN07138968) | mouse gut metagenome | material: feces | host: mouse | place: China:Nanjing | collected 2016-01-25 ...
AGAGTCAACGAACCATACACGTTACCATTGGCAGCGGTAAACTTGGCAAGGCATTTTTCGCCTCTTGATGTGGTTTTTGCCTCCTCTTTTGTGGATTTGGTGACCTTATTCATCTTCCCATTCTCCATAATACGTTTATTTACAAGTAAAATCGTGCTCGTTTTGGTGACCTTCAGGTGACCTTTTCGCACGAAAACTGGTGCAAATATAGTGATTTTCCTGCAAACTGCAAAATTTGTTAGTCGCTGATAATCAGCGTAATTACATTTTATGTAATTACATGGAATACCCCACAAAAAGACTCATAATCTGGAGGTCCTAGGTTCAAGCCCTAGCTGGTCCACAAAAAATCAAGCACTTACAAAGATTTTGTAAGTGCTTGATTTTTTGTGGACCTTCAGGTGACTTTTTTTGAAACGAAACTCTACAATGGTAACCTTCTGAAATTGCATGGGATTGCAGAGAGATTTTTAAGTGAGAAGTGGTCAAATCAATCGTTTTTAAATTAACTCCTGCAATTGTTACTTTAGAGGGATGGCCATGATCACAAAGTATTTGTCAAGGAATTGCTTACCCCTACAGAAAATCAATGTCATATCCGATTCATGAAACAAGCGAGGTACTGTCACTCAATAAAATCACAACTACTTTTGGAGATTGAAAATCGCAACTCAGATTAAAGGACAATACTGAAGAGTTAAAACCAGCTATAAGATTACTTATAATCGTATGGCCAATTATGAGTTTTTCTGTTCTATGGCTCAGTCCCTAACGACCATGAGCCATAACCGTTATAATCGGTATAGTGAAAATAACGGTGCTCTGGGGTTTTATTATCTTTATTAAAAAAAGCAATCGTTTCAGGAAGATTACGACATGGCCTGCCTAAAAATCCGATATAGAGAGCATACTTCAAGTCATTGTACCACCACTCCAAAGAATACATAGACTCAAGGTTGACATCGAGTAGGAACGGAGACATATTGTAAGTAGTAAAGTTCGTCATATCACCATAAGTAAGCACAGCTGTGGCATCACCTTCATCTTGCTTTATTTTGGTCAGATTCCCATTGGTCCACTCCATTTCCAAAAAGTCCTCACCCCAATCATCAATATAGGTAACATGACCATCGCTGTCATAGTGGTATTTTATCATTCCACTTTCCCCCTCTACGTCTGTTTCGATGACCCTGTTGGCAAAATGGTTTTCTCCGAAAGCAAATGTGTAGGTAGCGGTTCCAAAAAAACCACTACAGACCATTACAGCCCGATTATCTTGGGGATATGAGATTGTCGCCACAGTAACAAGTTTTGTCTTTGTCGTGCCGTTGTCATCTTGTTTTTTATCAATACGTAAGATTTTTGTTACGAGTCCTTTTTCGTTATGCTCGTACTGATATCCAGCAAGAGGGATTATGTTTTCCGCCAACGGACAACCGCTACCATAGATTTCATCGAAATCCTCTTCCTTGTCGCATGAACACAGCATAAGTGCTGTAAAACAAAAGCATACAGACAGATGCTTTATAAATAAAAACTGCTTCATATTAAAATTGTTATACTTGTTGTCTATTCACTAAAAACGAAACCCTATATAAAAGCGGAGAGTGTTAGTTTTCATTTTTACTCCAAAGTTTTCAAATGGGTCATGAAAATTACCATTCTCATCGTAGATATCATCCAGTCTGCGCATTGCAACACCATCATAACTCGTTGCACCACACCATCGGTTTTCAATACCAATCGAGATGATTTTATAAGAGACAGAAAAACCGGCATTGAAGAATGTTGCATAGTGATGATACAACTCATGGTTTTGCATCATCAGTGAATAGGAGGGTGTCACATGAAAATAAAGACACAGTTTCAATTGACCAACTGGATTAACGGTCAGTGAGGGACCGACACCCATACCGGCTTCAATCTGCATAATACCTAAATTTGCCAATTCAATATCAGGTGAAGCCGAGGCGCTCTCTGACGTAGGGAAATCGGGGTATTTGGCAAAATTTACATCAAAATGGCTCCAATCCACCCCGAATTTCATTATTCCAGCAATCGGCTTCTTATGCAGGTAATATGTTCGTCCGATTGACAAGCCGAAAGCCATGTCACTTTTCATATCCGCGCGGTCGCTTTTCAACGTCTGCACACCGTAGGAGATATTGCGGTACTTGGCACGACGTTTCCATACTTCGCTCATACGTTTTTCGTGCATTGCACACTCATTGCTTACTTCAGTATCGCTTACCGTGTCTCGCAATGAATCAGCCTGCCTGGTAGCAATCTCAATGTCGCCACAAATTGAATCCGTCTTGATTTCTTGCGCTTGTGCCACATAGGGCAATAGGAACATTAGCAGCACACCAATGATAATTCGATTTATTTCCATCGTGTTGTTGTACCTCCACAGTTCCCATGAGGCTTAAAACTTACACATAGATAGCGTGGAACTGTAATGCCACGTCTTAATGCGAAGGTGGTAGGAATACCTTTATGAGCAGATGTGGAAATAACAGCCCCACGCTATATGCGTGGAGACCATTACGCCATTCTCTTGCTCATGTGATTAAAGTTTCCTACGCTTATCGCATACAAGAAGAAGACATAACGCCTCTTTTTCAAAATGTCGTGATGGGACTTCTCCCAATCAACGGCAAAGTTACGATTTTTTTGCGTTGCAAGTCAATAGGCTGTGCAAAATAAGTTTGGTTTGGTTCGGTTTTTGTCTACATATAGAACCAAACCTATACAGGTATATGGGGCAAAAGAGAAATGCCCTATTAGAATGCCCTATTAGAATGCCCTATTAGAATGCCCTATTAGAATGCCCTATTAGTAAAAACTGTGAGATCTGGGCATTTGTGCCTACAAAAAAATCGTGATGCATAACTCATTACGGAAATCAGCAGACATCCTTCATGTTCATGTCAAAATATGCTTTAACAAAGCAGACGGCACCTCAGGCGGCGAAAAGGTGATGTGCCAATGCCCTCAATCAAGGCTGAGGGCCGTTTTTAACATTTCTTGCATTCGGCCGTAAAATGTTGTATCTTTGTAACAGCGGAGCGGGACTTTCCTTAGAGGAAGTCCCGCTTTGTGTCTGTTTTCAAGGTTATTCCGAGGTAAAAAAACACCTTTTAGCAGGCTGAAAAGCATTACTTGGAATTTTTATTCGCCGTATTCGCGTCGGAATTCCAATACAGACTTTTCCATTTCCGACACTTACAACCTATATTTTAACACGCCGGAATGTTGTCGAAAGTTAAATATGTTAAAGTCAGAAAGCCTTCAAAAAGCCGGAAATCCATCAAAAAAACAGCTGTACTCATCCTCTACCACAAAAAAGACTGCCGACCGGCTGCTAACTCACGCGATTTTTTTTTATATTTGCTGCGCAAACAGTATGCACCTTTTCAAAGACTACCGTCAGAACAATGAAAATAGCACTTATAGGTTACGGCAAAATGGGCCGTATGATAGAAAAAGCGGCCCTCGGCCGGGGACACGAGATTGTCTGCATCATTGATGTTGACAATCAGAACGATTTCAAGTCCGAAGCCTTCAGGAGCGCCGATGTGGCCATAGAGTTCACCACTCCCACCGCGGCCTATGCCAACTACGTGCGGGCATTCGAAGCCGGCGTAAAGGTGGTCAGCGGCTCCACCGGCTGGAAAAAAGACCATGAGGCCGATGTCATGCGCCTCATAAACGAAGGCAACACCCTCTTCTGGGCGTCAAATTTCTCCTTAGGAGTGGCCATTTTCTCCGCCGTCAACAAACATCTGGCGCGCATCATGAACCGTTTTCCCTCCTACGACGTAACGGAAACGGAGACACACCACGTGCACAAACTTGACGCGCCAAGCGGAACGGCCATCACTCTGGCCGAACAGATATGCCGCGAAATGGACCGCAAGACCGACTGGGTGAAAGGCAGAGTGGTCAACGCCGACGGCACCGTGACAGAGGCCGAGACGGCAGCTCCCGACCGTCTGCGCATCGACGCCGTGCGCCGCGACGAGGTGCCGGGCATACACACCATCACCTACGAGAGCGAGGCCGACAGCATCAGCATCACGCACGACGCGCATAACCGCCACGGATTCGCACTGGGCGCCGTGCTGGCGGCAGAATTCACCGCCACACACTCCGGACTGCTCACAACCGACGACCTTTTCGCATTCTGACAGGCCGGAAGGCACATTGCCCGACCGTTTCCCAACCTCATGTCCCATCCGTAAAAACTGATCCGATGAATATTTCCACACGCCGGAAGGCGTACCTCAAATTCGGCATAGCTGTCGTCCTCTATCTCCTCTTCCTCCTTTGGGTGAAATCATGGTGGGGGCTTCTCGTCCTGCCTCTCATCTACGACGTGTATGTGACAAAAAAAATCCCCTGGACCTGGTGGAAGCGCTCCCAAAACCGGACCACGCGCGTCATCATGAGCTGGGTCGATGCCATCGTCTTCGCCCTTGTAGCCATTTATTTCCTCAACCAGTTCTTCTTCCAGAACTTTGTCATTCCCTCCTCCTCACTTGAAAAGACCCTGCTGACGGGCGACTATCTGCTCGTATCGAAACTCTCCTACGGGCCGCGCATTCCGCAAACTCCCCTGACAATGCCGCTCACGCAGAACACCCTTCCCGTAGTGGGCGGCAAAAGCTATCTGGAGCATCCCCAATGGGAATACCGCCGGGTAAAGGGACTGGGAAAGGTGGAAATCAACGACATCGTAGTTTTCAACTATCCTTCGGGCGACACCGTGGCACTCAAAAGTCAGGATCAGGATTTCTACGGCATGGTGTACGGTTATGGAGCGGCCCTGCTCGCACAGCAAGGCACCCTCGGAAAACTCACGCCCGACATGCCCTATGAACAACAGCAGGCGGAATATGCCCGCCGCTACGCCGCCGGACGGCAATACGTGGAAAGCTTTCCCGAACAGTTCGGAAAAATCATCTCCCACCCTGCCGACCGCCGCGAAAACTACGTGAAACGGTGTGTAGGCCTGCCCGGACAGACGCTTGAAATCAAAAACGACACCGTATACCTTGACGGCCGCCCCAACCCGCAGCCCGAAAACGTGCAATTCCGCTACGAAGCCCGTTTCCTCATGCCACTCGATGAAGCAACCAAGAAAGAACTCGGCATCACCGACGAGGAACTCGGCTACCTGCAGGCCGGAGCCGGCATGCCTATGACCGGCCGCGTGAAGAAAACCTTGGTGGAACGCGGCTTTATCGCCCCCGATCCTCCCCGCTCCCCTCTTTCGGGCGGCGACGAGCTTTATCCCCACAACATGGCTAAAGACTGGACCACGGCCAACTACGGACCGGTGTGGATTCCGAAGCGCGGTGCCTCCGTCGAGCTCACACCTGACAACCTGCCCGTTTACGAACGCTGCATCAGAGTGTATGAAAACAATAGCCTCGAAGTTAAAAACGGGCATATCTACATTAACGGCAAAGCCTCCTCAACCTATACCTTCAGACAGGACTACTACTGGATGATGGGCGACAACCGCGACAATTCGGCCGACTCGCGCTTCTGGGGCTTCGTGCCCGAAGACCACATCGTGGGAAAACCGCTCTTCGTATGGCTTTCGCTCGACCCTGACTACGGCCTTTTCAACGGCAAAGTGCGCTGGAACCGCCTCTTCAAATGGGTGGGCAAAATCAAATAAAGCAAAAAACTGCGGCCGGTAGTTTCGCCATAGGCGTGACCGGCCGCCTGACTTTTTCTGCGACCAACCACGCAGCAACAACGCGTCTCTCCGCCTATGGTTACCATTAAACGCTACATCGGCAAAGTGAAGAAACCGCTCCACTGGCGCGGCCGACGGCACTTCCTGCGCAATGTCGTACTGCCGTCGGTAACGGCGGTACTCCTGCTGCTGGCTGTGCGCACCTTGCTCCTCACACAATTCTCGCTGAGCGACAACCTACCTGCGTCAGGACTGCTGGAGGGCGACCGCATACTGGTGGACCGGACGGCATACGGCGTGCGGAATCCCCTTGCCGGCTTCTTCGGCGCCGACCGCTGGGGACGAGGCGTGCCGCAATACGGCGAAACAGCCGTATGGACTGAGACCCAAGGCGCCGGAGGCATGCGACTGGGACGCATCACAGCCTTGCCGGGCGACACGGTGACATGCGGCACACAGCGCTACGTGTTAGCGGCCGGCACCTATGCCGCCGGTACAGACATCATCATACACAGCCAGCTGGTGGGCCGCATTGTCTGCGTGACCTACTCCATTGACGCCCGGGCTCCTTTCTATAACTGCCTCAGGAGCGGGCGCATGTTCGTCAAACCATCCGCCACCGGCGGACAATAGTTTCTGACGGCCTGCAGGCCGTTATCATTTTCCCTCTACCTATGTTGCCTGTCATGCTTACTTCGGCCTATCTTGCGCCGGTGCAATATTACACGAAAATATACCGTGCCCCTTACATTATGGAAGAACGGGGCGATCACTACGTAAAACAGACTTACCGCAACCGCACGGTCATTGCCGGCCCTGACGGACCGCTGCCGCTCACCATACCGATAGAGCACGGCAGCATGGCGCGCCCCTGTACGCGCGACATACGCATAAGTAACCATGGCAACTGGCGGCGCCTACACTGGGCAGCCCTAGTAAGCGCTTATGAGAACAGTCCTTTTTTTGACTATTACGCCGAGGATTTCCGCCCCTTCTATGAAAAAGAATGCCAATATCTGGTTGATTTCAACGAAGCACTGCGAGAAAAAGTGTGCGAGTTGCTGGACCTGCAACCCGACATACGCATAAGCGAATCATACACAGATGTAACCACCTGCGCGGAACCCATAGATGACTTGCGCGAAACGATACGTCCCAAAGTGCCTTTCGCCCTCGACTGCCGTTTCCGCCCCGCAGAATACTATCAGGTCTTTTCAGCCCGCAACGGCTTTCTGCCTAACCTGAGCATGGCCGACCTTCTCTTCAATATGGGGCCCGAAAGCCGCCTTGTGCTACGCGCCTCGATAGTGGAGCCGGCAGTCTGAGTTTTACACCCGACGTTACATTTGTATAGAAGTACTCAATCCACACAGCAATCGCGAATATGCCTGTATTGACGAATGGTATATACTAAAACAATAAAGGACAGCGTATCAGCCACGAGCTGTGGACAGTGGTTTAAGTGTGCCGACGAGGATATAAAACCCGGCAAAGGTTCTCCTATATTTGAATTTCACGTATCCGTGTTCCGACTCTTCGATACGAATATGCGTTTAAGAGTGAAACAGATAACACCGGCTTACTGCATTTTTTCATTTTCACAGGACTAAACATACAAACATGCGAAAAAACACAAGAAATGCCATTGTTCGTATCAGCGGAAATAAGTATATTTGCCAAATAGTAACTTCACTTTTATAAATTAAAGCTAATCACCAATTTTTATGCAAGCCCCTCTTATTCCTGCAATTATTGCAGTCGGCGTAATTGTCGTACTGTCGGTATTTTTCTATTTCGTTCCGTTTTTCCTATGGCTATCGGCAAAAGTCTCAGGCGTAAAGATATCGCTCATGCAGCTTTTCCTGATGCGTATCCGCAACGTACCGCCTGGTGTTATCGTACCCAGCCTCATCGAAGCCCACAAGGCCGGACTTTCCAACATTACACGCGACAATCTTGAAGCACACTACATGACCGGCGGTCACGTGCAGCGGGTCGTGCATGCACTGGTTTCAGCCTCCAAAGCCAACATAGATCTCTCTTTCGAGAAGGCTACTGCCATCGACCTGGCCGGCCGTGATGTTTTTGAAGCCGTACAGACTTCCGTCAACCCCAAAGTGATAGACACACCTCCTGTAGCCGCTGTTGCCAAGAACGGCATCCAGCTCATAGCCAAGGCACGCGTGACGGTGCGCGCCAACATCCACCAGCTGGTAGGCGGTGCCGGACAAGACACCATTCTGGCACGCGTGGGCGAAGGTATCGTGTCGAGCATTGGTTCGGCCGTATCGCACGAAGAAGTACTCGAAAACCCCGACAGCATCTCGAAACTCGTGCTCAAGAAGGGACTTGACGCCGGCACGGCCTATGAGATCCTGTCCATCGATATTGCCGACATCGATGTGGGCAAGAACATCGGCGCCACACTCCAGATGGACCAGGCCAATGCCGACAAAAACATCGCACAAGCCAAAGCCGAAGAACGCCGTGCCATGGCTGTGGCACAGGAACAGGAAATGATTGCCCGTGCACAGGAAGCACGCGCCGAGGTCATTCAGGCAGAAGCCGAGGTGCCCAAGGCACTTGCACAAGCCTTGCGCGAAGGTAACATGGGCTTCATGGACTACTACAAACTGGAAAATCTTAAGGGTGATACCGCCATGCGCGACAATATTTCCAAAATAAAGCCAACGGATTTCTTCGACAAGAAATAATTACAAAACAATCCTCATTCACTTTATCCTAAACCATTTTCAACATGAAAAGAATCACCCGACTTCAAACGGTGCTGCTAAGTCTGTTTCTCGCGGCGGCCGCTTGGGCCGACGTGCCGTTCAAGGTGACTACCATCACCGATGGCAAATTTGCCATCGACACCTATTGGTACACCATGAGCATTGGCAATGGAAAATATCTTATTTCCGACAACGGAACGGCCGACCACATCGCACTCAACCGGCCTCTCAGCCCCGCTACTTTCCTGGAGGACAGCGACCTGTGGTGCTTTGTGGGCAATGAAACAACAGGTTATAGAATCTACAACAAAAAGACAGGTACGGCCAAAGTGCTTGCAGCACCCGCCACTGTCAGCGGCAACGGCAGCACAACCTATGTGGTGATGAAAAACGCCGCTGCACTAGGAGGATACAAGGACACATGGGACATTACCCCGTCAACAGACCTGCCAGGCATGTCCGGTTACTATCTGCTGCCACACGGAACGGCCAATGCCGTCAACAACTTCGGCGGCAATGGCAAGCTGGCCTTTTGGACAGGCGGAAAAGACCAGGGGAGTACAGTCGTTTTCGGCATAACGGAAGGCAATTACCAAATTGCCGCATCAACGGGAGCCCTCGCCGGCTCAGGCACATTCAGCAATATGTGGACTTCGGCGCAGGACAATCCCCGCCTGACACTGGACTGCGAAGCCAACAACATGAAATTTGACGGTGACAACGTAGCCTGCTTCACCGGTACTTCCCAAAACACGGCCTATCGCCTTTCCGTTCCTGCCGGATATTACATTAAAGGTTACAGTTTCGACTTTGTGAACACCGGCGACAATAGCGGCAACAAAAACTACGAGCTCACCCTGACATGCGGCAACCAGACATTCAAGACCTCGGGAACGAAGCAAAGTGTCAACGTGGAGGGTCTCGACAAGGCCACCGTTTCTTTCACGCTTTCAGGAAGCAATCAGGGTATCAGCCTCAGCAATTTCTATGTGGACGTATGCCGCTCAAACGAAGAGCCGGAGCCTCAATTCGAAATTTTCACTACAAAACCCGGCGATGTTGTCAATCGTATTCCGGCCATAGCAAAGGCACATAACGGCGATCTGATCGCCGTGGCCGACTATCGCTACAGTGGCGCCGACATCGGCATGAGCAGCGGTGCCGACGGCAAACTCGACCTCCGCTTCCGCACAAGTAGCGACAACGGCGTTACGTGGAGCGGCATCAGAACCCTGGCCGCCGCCAAGGGATATGCTTACGGCAACGCCACCGGCGACTCTCTCAACGCCGCCTTTGGCGACCCGTGTATCGTGGCCGACCGCGAGAGCGGCCGCGTGCTGGTTCTGAGTTGCTCGGGCATGGTTAGTTTTCCCAACGGCACACGCACCAACCACCAGGGCATAGCCCGTTTCTACAGCGAGGACAACGGACAAACCTGGAGTGCGGCCACCGATATTTCCGACCCTATCTATACGATGTTCGACAAACGCAAGGACGGCTCCATCCGCTGCATGTTTATCGGTTCCGGTAAAATTTCCCAAAGTTCTACGGTAAAAGTGGGCGACTATTACCGCCTCTATTGCGCCGCACTTGTAAAACTCGGCAACGGCGCCAATGTTAATTTCGTATTTTATTCCGATGACTTCGGAGGTACATGGGATGTGCTTGGCGGCGTAGACGTCTCGCCCATTCCCAGCGGCGGCGACGAGCCAAAAGCCGATGAATTGCCCGACGGTTCGGTAATCATCAGCTCACGCACCATGGGCGGCCGCCTGTTCAACATCTTCTCTTTCACCAACACGGAAAAGGCTGAAGGCTCATGGGGCACAATGGCTTTCTCAGGTGCATCCAACAACGGCACAACGGCCTTGTCAAATTCCTGCAATGGCGAAATAATGATTGTTCCCGTTACGCGCAACGCTGACAACCGGAAGATGTATCTGATGCTTCAGTCCGTACCATTAGGAGCTGGCCGCAGCAATGTGGGCATTTACTACAAAGAACTCGAAAGCCTCTCCGACTTCATTTCGCCCGACAGCATTGCCAAGGACTGGGACGGCAGCCATCAGGCCTCGTTCATGGGATCGGCTTATTCCACCATGACGCTCCAGAAGGACAACACCGTCGGTTTCCTATACGAAGAGTCCACCTACGGCCGCGATTACACGATTGTATATAAGAACTACAGCATAGAATACATTACTGACACGGCCTACAGCTATAATGCGGAAGTGGACCGCAACACCATCTTTGAGGAGACAAGCGCCATCCAGACAAAAGTGGACGAACTGTGCAAGTGCACCGGTACGAATGTGGGCAATCTCACGGAAAACGGTGCTGCCGGCATCAGAGCTGCTTTTGAGCGATACAAGGCCAATCCCTGCCAAACGGCTTACGAGACCCTGAACGCCGCTATTGCCGCCGCTGAATCCGTAGAAATCGAGGCGGGAAGAAATTACCGCCTGCGCAACAGCGAACGCCAGAGCGGAAAACTTTATATCAAAGTGAAACCCGGCGCCGCCGGCCTGACTGCCGCCACGCGCAATCCGGTTGACAAAGACCAGCTGTTCCATTTTATCCCCACCGAAGAGGGATGGAAAATCTTCAGCGACAAGCAGCAGGTATATATATGCCGTACAGGTGTGGTGGAATCTCCCATTCCGGTATCGAAAAACATCGCCCAGGCCGCTCCCTATGAAGTCCGCTCCACCCGCGACGGATTAAGTGCCCTGGTATGCCTCAATCCTGAAAGCGGATACCCCGCCATACACCTTTCGGGCGACAACACCCGTCTGGTCCCTTGGAATGCAGCCGGTTCGCCAGCCTCTCTATGGTATATCGAGCCAACCGACATCCTCACAGATATCGCTTATGTCCGACCGGCGGAGCAAGAGGACGCCACAATCTATTACAATCTGGACGGCCGGCGTGTAGAAAACCCTGACAAGGGTGTTTTCGTAACGAATAAGCGCCGCAAAGTCATTCTTAAATAAAATCCCCATCCAGCCGACAAAAATCCCGCAGAAGTGAAATCTGCGGGATTTTGTATTTACCAGACAATGCTCATCCGCCCATACTGATGGCACTGTTTATCCTCCCCGCAACCGGCCGAAGAATAAAAATGTGTGAGGGGAGCAGAGATGCACATATCGTGCCAAAATAAAAAACATCATGAAACAATGTCCGGAAGCGAGCCACGGACTTTAACGTTTTTAACTTTTAGCAACACTCCGGGGTGTTAAAATATAGGTTTGAAGCAGGGAAAGAAAAAAAGTCCGTATCGGATTTTCAACACGAATACTTGGATTTTAAACTGCAATACGGGGAATTTCTTTAAAGAATACGGTAAAAAACAACGCAAAAAGACCTTGAGAATAGAGAAAAAGCGGGACTTCCCAATGGAAAGTCCCGCTTGGCTGTTACAAAGATACTATATTTTCCGCCGGAAAGCAAATAATGTTAAAAACAGAACATGCAGATTCAGTTAAGATTTCATGATTCTGTAACCAACCTGTATACTCACAAAAGATCATCATTTTCAGTTTACAGAAAAAAACAGTCTAAATATTGCCCTATTGGGAATCATCGGAATGGTTGTCTTTTCATATATTTTCCGATAAATGAGAGGTTAAAACTTATATCCCATGGAAAAGCCATAACACCCGCCGTTCATTGGAGCGGCTACAGGGAAGAATACAAGGTCATTTTCCTTCTCTTTTTTTCGAAATATTTTTTGCCACAACCGGCAACTCCATTCGCCAACCCGTGCGCTCAATATGCCGACCCCCGCACCCGCCACGACATCATGAAGCCAGTGTCTTCCGTTGTACATTCGCATGAACGCTACTCCGGTGGCTATAGTATAAGCACCGGCACCATACCAACCACCGTACTCTATGCGTACCAGTTCCGCACCTATGAAAACGGTAGCAGTATGCCCCGACCGACGGAAAAGAATTGTGTCCTGCAAACTGCGGTCTTTTTTTCATCTATACAGAATTTCGGAATATTTGTAAGAACAGCCAGTGTCGCATAAGAGGTAGCAATGATAAAAAATCTATCGCGGAATGAGTGTTTCGCTTTGACATCTGCACAGCCCAACATTAGAGAACTGGCAACAGGCAGATACTGGATATAATCGTCAAATTCAAGCCGCTTGTTGTTTCCTCGTATATCAATCACTCTATTTGTGATACTACGGCTACCGTTTCTGATTCCTCCCGGAGCAAGTGCAACGGCACCAACCCCGATTAAAGATGCGGGCAGAACCGTTTGTCGCCACTCGAATTTGTAGTTTTGTGCACTTCTGTCGTTTACAGATAAAGAATCGCCATCCGTCTCTTTTGCCCGTGCATTTTCACTGGCAGGATTAGAGTCAGGGCAACTACCCCAACTATTAATTTAATATTCATGTGATTTGCTTAGCCTCACCAGTTCCCTTTCGGCTGATTTTTCAGATTGGTATTGAAACGTGGAACTATATGCTTACATCTGAGCCAGACTGTTGCATTAACTCGAAAATGAAAACAACAGCGCCATCCTCATCGTCACCATTGGAACAAGATGTAAAACCGAATGGCATAAGCAATAAAAGGCCTATTAACCACAAAAAATTAATTTTTCTCATAACTATTTCTTTTAGTGTTTTTAATATTATCACCACTTCTCTTGGCAAGAAAGCGTCAATTTAATACCGATAATATTGATTCTTCTTATACAAATTACCCAATAATACACTCATAATACGACTGCACTATTGGGTATCATCGAAAATCCTGTCATTTCATAGTTTTTCCGATAAATAACAGGTTAGATTTACCCTGGAAAAACCATAATACTCATTGTTCACTGAAGTTGCTATTCGGGAACAATATTATTTCTTTCCCTTTCAAGATACTACTACAAAAAACGCCCGAAGAATTGATTCTTCGGGTGGTAATATGACTCCTTCTGAGAAGGGCCATAAAATCAGTTTAATGAAAATCAAAGAGCTGAGAGTTCAGCGCCAGCTTTAAATTTCACTACTTTTTTCGCTTCAATTTGAATGGGCTGCTTGGTAGCAGGATTAATACCTGTACGGGCAGGACGTTCCGTAACGGCAAAGTTGCCAAAACCGAGAAGAGCTACTTTGTCGCCACTCTTCAGAGCGTCGGAAATAGCATTGAGAGTCACGTCAAGAGCCTTTTTGGCATCGGCCTTGCTCAGGTTGGCACCGGCAGCAATGGCGTTTACGAGTTCACTTTTGTTCATTTGATAAAGTTTTTAGATAAAAATATGTGCATTGGTAAAAGCCTCTGCGGAGAACCCATCGGGAAAAATCAGGGGCTTCAGTCAATCTTACGGACGATTGCCCTGCTGAAATTCAGAGGTTTCATTTCGCAAAAATAGCGGAACTTGAAGAGCTGCCCAAACTTTTTGGCGTTTTTTTATATCCTGAGGCTGAAAAAAGGTGGTTTTTCAATATTTTTGAAACTTGGCGGAGAGAGACTAACAGCCAGTTGGATTAAATCACAACAACTTTGGCAGCAATGCCGCTTTTGCCGTCGGCTGTAGCCACCATGATGTAATAAACACCCGACGCTACCCTTCCGCCGTCAGCCGCCCGGCAGTTCCACGTAAAAGTGCCGCCATTAGAAGTTCCGGCGGCAACAACGCGGCCGGCAGCAGTGGTGACTTTCACATCGGCCTCGGCTGTAAGGCCGCTTATCACCACGCCGGCAGCATGCTCAGGACGCACAGGATTGGGGTACACCTTGATATTCTTCCTGACGAGATTATCACTAGGAAGGGAGGCATCGCTCTGATAGGAACAAAGTCCCAGCCGGGTGGCTATCATGACCTCGCCGGTGGTTGCCGCAACGGCTACAGAATAAATATCATTGGAAAGCAGAGGAGAATTGTCGGCGGTAAAGTGACTGATGATTTCCGTCCCGTCACGGCTGACCAAGTAAAGCCCGTTGCCGGAGGTGCCGATCCATTTACGCCCGGCTCCATCGCGGGTAATGGCTGTGACAGCCACTCCGCTCAAAAGGTAATCGGCATAATTGGTGCCATCGTTACGGGGAACCTTTATTTGGGTAATCCGGAAATCGGGACTGCTCCATGTATCAGGATCGCTCACGACGAAAAGACCGGCATCCGTCCCCAACCATATAGCCCCATCGTCATCTTCCATCATGGCATAAGCCGCCTGCGAAAAATCACAAAACGCTCCATCCTGATTATAAGCACCATAGCGGAAAGTTGACAAATCGTCCTTCGTATTATCAATCGTACCGTTATAGTCAAGGCAAAGGAAACCACCGCGAAGATAGCTCGTCCAGCGCCGGGAGGTCATCCATAAACGGCCGCGGCGGTCGAAAAGAATGTGCTCGGGCGTAGAGACCAGCTTGACATCGCTGACATAAATGCCCTTCCAACTGCCATCGGGCTTGAGCACATGTAGCACGGTATCCGCCTCATAATTGACCATCCAAAGATTGCCGCTGTCGTCATAAGTCAGGCCGGAGGTCATGACATACTCTTTATTTCCGCCGGCTCCGCGGGCTATGGCAAGCGAACTGTTGCTGGAATCATAATGTCTCACAAACTTGAAATCACGAAATTCGTAGACTCCCGTCGAGGTCGAAACATAATGATGGGCGGCGTCTGAAGGGTCCTGAGCCACACTTGTGACATTCTGGTAAGGAATGCCATCGGCGGCCGAAATGCCCTCTTCCTGAAAAGTATGCCAGTCATTGCCCTCACGGAAGACTGCCGTACCGGGATAATTCTTTCCCGAATAGTCTATACGCCCACCGGCTACCAGCAAACGATCGCCGGCGTAGTTGAGCTTGTAGGCCAAATCGCGACGCGGCCCATAACCACCGATGCTCTGCCCAGTGGCAACAAGTTGCCCGCCAGCAAGATTGTAGGAACAAAGTCCGTTAAAGCCGTCTGAAACCCAAAACAGACCATTCGGGAAACGGGTGACGGCATTCCATGAATTGTTCTGCCGGACAGTGACAGACGGCACCGCCGGATTATCAGAGGTAAAACACAGAATTTCAGTATTCCCGCCAAAGACAGCCTGCTTTTCATCAGCATGTGCACAAGCAAAATAGGTGTCTGAGATTTTGGTAAAGACATGTCCCCCACCCTCCGATACATCAGACGCCAGCCGCCAAAGTCCTCTATCTGTCTTATCAGATGAAAGATAAAGCGCTCCGGCAAACACCACCATCTTACGTGCAGACAGACTCCTTACCGGTTGCCAGTTACTGTTGTCAAGCAGATTATCGGTCAAACGGCCACGCATTACGGTGGATGATGTGGCAGAATAAATATATCCGTCAAACACCGCAGCGGAGTAAACCGGTTCTGATGTGGTATAAACCGTTTTCACCATCTGGTTTTTCAAATCAAGGTGCACCAGCCCGCCTTGCGTCGACACAATAGCATCGCTGCCCGTAACGGTAACACCCGTAGCATCATGATTAGCGGCTGCACTGTTCTTTACTTGAGGAAGATTCACTACATCCCCATCATGGTAAAGCAAATCTATATTGCAGTTATCGTAAACAATAACCAGACATTTCTGATTTGAGGAATACGCCATGTGACGAATATTCTTATCGCTCAGTCCTGTGTTTTTTGAAAGGAAATCTATCTCCGTAGTCTCCGTATTATAAACAAGAAGATTACCGTCGTAAAGGCTGTATACCCTTTTACCAGCCGGAATATTGTCCGTCGCATTCTGGTAAGCCAAATGAAGAGTCCACGAGCCTATAGGGGCAGCCTCAGCGGACAGTATCAACAGGAATATTATGCCTATGGAAATAACTAAACGTTTCATTGTATGATTTTTTTATGAGATATAAAAGGACATTCCAAGTATCGGTGAAACAATTCTGCCAACAGGAAAGTCATGATGACGGTAACGAAAAAGAATGCCCATACCGGCAGAAGACCGCCTGATACATGGCGTAAGACTTGTATTACAGGAAAATGAACAAGAAATATACCGTAGGATATATTATGCCGGTTCAATATGTTCAGGACTGCTGCCAAACGGCCGTGCAAAGCAAATGCGGCGCAAAAAAGCAGCCATGAAATGACAAAAGGCTGCAATAATAAATCGTAACCATAAATGTCATTTCTCAACAACAGAATTACCACACACACTATCGCACCCGAAAAGCGGAAACGAACGAAAAAACGGTATTTCTCATAGAACAGACCTCCCAAAAGAAAAAGCAGGAAAAACCATAGATAGAAAAGGAGGTGACGGCCAATGTCAAAACAGACCTCAAGGACTGCTTGGTGACTAAGGAATAAGCATAAACCTAAAACCAGGAAGTAAACCAATAAAATACAACGGTCTACCCTGCATTTTCCGCCATCGGAGAAATGCGTTCTCTTACTTTTTGAGAAAAACTTATAGTCCGGAACAGGCCATCTGCCCGCTATTAAAAACAACCAAGGTACCGAAAGCGTGAAAACGATTTCTATTTTCATGAACCACAACGAACCGTTGATGACTGGAACTGACCAGCCGTCAAACACTCCGGGTAAAGTCGGCTGCAAATAGTTCAGAAAACATAGATTGGCTACCAAATATTTCCAAAAACCGGCATCCGTGAAATATATCCCCACAGAATAATCGGAAAGCAGAACCATAAGCAAAGCGCAAAACACTATAATCCCTGCATAAGGAGGATAAAGCCGCCGGATGCGAGCCTTCAGATACGCTCCGCCACTCGAAGTACGTCTGAAACTGCGGAAAGCGAAAAAACCGCTCAGAGCGAAAAAACCGCCGACTACCGCCCGAATATCCACGGGTGAATGGATATCAGTACCTGTCAGTCCGCCAAAATGGTGTAACACAACCATGAAAGCCAAAGCGTAGCGCACCAGTCCCACACCGTTGGCATGAAGTTCCGGCGACTGCTCGAAAGCGGAATATATGGTATTCTCAAAAGGCAATTTCATAGGCTGTCAGGAGCCAGGCAGACTAGAATAGAGACATCAGGCTTCTCCTTTATGAAATAACGTGCGAAACCATTCTTTATTGTTGTCATAATGCGGTTTCCCGTTCAATATGCTCACAGAGTTTCCTGACCGCTCTTGCCCGGTGACTTATACTGTTTTTCATAGCCACTCCCAATTCCGCAAAGGTTCTTCCCGTATTCTCCGGAGAAAACACAGGATCGTATCCGAACCCTTCTTTTCCACGTTCCTCAGTGGCTATTTCACCATCCACCCGTCCTTCAAAAACGTATTCCTCACCATTTTCGATAAGCACTATCACAGTACGGAATGCGGCACGCCGATCGTTTTTCCCTTCAAGCTCAGACAAAAGTTTTCGCGTATTGGCTTCGGGGTCATTGCGGTCAGCATAAGCATAACGTGCCGTATGAACGCCCGGTGCGCCTCCCAGGGCCACAACTTCCAAACCGGTGTCATCGGCAAAACAGTCAAGACCGTAATGCTCATAAACGTAGCGTGCCTTAATGAGGGCGTTGCCTTCAAGCGTCTCTGCAATTTCAGGAATATCCGTAGGACAATTGATGTCCGCCAACGACAATATTTCTATTTTGTCACCGATTATAGCGCGGATCTCACTGATTTTATGAGCATTATTTGTAGCAAATACGAGTTGTTTCATAAGAAAATAAACTTTTTTACCGGACTCATTCACCGGACTGTTCTAAGATAAATTTTATATGCTAACGCAAATATGTACCGGAAGTCAGTAGCGGAAAGTGCTGCCTCCCAAAAATTCACGCAAAAGCGAAGTCGGAGGCAGTCCGTCAGTAGCTATGGGATGAAGATACGACAGGAATTTACGCAACCTATAGGCTTCGGAATATTCCGGAGCATGCTCAGGCACTTGCTCCAGCAACGGCATAGCCTGTGTGCGCAAGGCGGCCAGTTCAAAGAGCAATGCGGTATTGATCATCACATCTGCCTGCTCCTGAAAAGGGAATATCCATTTAGCTTCACCGGCACGTACTGAAGGCCACCGGCGTATGGTTTCTTCAGCAGAGTATCCACGGTATTTATAGTCACGCACAATCCGCCGTAACAGTCGATTGTCAGATGTAGGTACATAATTATGGTCATCGAGAAGTATGGTAGTAAGTGCGGACGCGTATATTTTAAATTTGCGCGCATCGGGAATCTCGTGTGTAAGAAGAGGATTAAGAGCGTGTATGCCTTCGAGAATAAGCAGGGCATGAGGGCGCAACCGCAAACGACGGCCGCTAAGTTCACTCTTGCCTGTCATGAAATTATAATGCGGCAATTCCACTTCTTCACCGGCTATCAGAGCTTTCATCTGTTCGTTAAAAAGCGCGATATTCATCGCCGCCACGTTTTCATAGTCGTATTCACCATTTTCGTCCAGCGGCGTATCTTCGCGATTCACGAAATAATCGTCCAGCGACAGAGGAACAGGGTGCATGCCGCCGGCCATAAGCTGCACGGCCAAGCGTTTGGAGAAAGTGGTCTTGCCACTCGATGAAGGACCTGCAATGAGGATAACTTTCACATCAGGATTAGCCGCGATACGGTCGGCCAGCTGACTTATTTTCTTTTCCTGAAGGGCTTCCGACACGTTGATGAGGTCATTCACGCCATCATGGCGACACGCCTCGTTGAAATCGCCCACCGTGGTAACACCGAGAATCTCCTGCCAGCGGTGCTGTTCGCGGAACACATCAAACATTTTAGTCTGTTCGGCCATTGGGCGCAAGCGTTCCGGATGCTGCGGGTCGGGCAGACGCAATAACAAGCCATCCCCGTAAGGTATGAGGTCGAAGAGTTTAATTTGAGAAGTTTTAATGAGAAGCGAGCCGTAAAAATAGTCAGCAGTGTCGTCAAGGGTATAATAAGTCGTATAGAGTTCACTGTGCCCTTCAAACAGCTTAACTTTGTCTTCCAGACCATCGGCGCGGAAGCGTGCCACCGCCTCTTCCGTAGGGCAGGTTATCCGGTGGAATGACATATCGGCCTTGACTATTTCCTGCATTCGCCGACGCAGTTTGTCCGCCACTTCGGGTGTAATCCCTCCGGGCAAATTGAGGCGGCAGTAATAACCGTTGGATACAGGCGTATCTATGCGCAGGCGGGCACCGGGAAAAACATCGCGCACGGCCTTATAGAGTATGAAAAAAAGCGAGCGCGTATAAGTGCGCATGCCTGAGGCCGAAGTAATGTCAAGAAACTCCACATCCTTATCGTTGAAGAACATGAAATGCAATCCCTCCACCTTATTATTGACTTTTGCGCTTGTAGGGCCAAGCGGCATATTTATTTCCAGCATCTCATAGACCTCTTCAAGAGTGAAGCCTATAGGTACTTTGTGGCTGCGGCCTGTATTCTTGCAACGGATAGTGATAGTTTTTCCCATATCTGCGGATGTTTTATGAGTTGATTTAAAAGTCCGGCAACGGCAGCCGGCAATTCCGTCCTTACGACACCACCTCGCCTTTGAGCGTAGCCGATGACGCTTCTGTGATACGTACACGCACATAATCGCCGGGTTTATATGATCCACGGTCAAATACGACAACCTTGTTCTGTTCCGTACGTCCGAACAGTTGTTCCGACGACCGCTTGGAGCGGCCTTCAACCAGCACTTCATACTCGCGGCCTACGCAGCGCGCATTGCTCTGAGCCGACAACTCGTTCTGCAGAGCTATCAGTTCTTCGAGCCGGCGCACTTTCACGTCTTCCGGCACATCATCCGGCAAGTGGCGGGAAGCGTAAGTGCCGGGGCGCTCGCTATATTTGAACATGAAGGATGAGTCGTAACCGCACTCCCGCATGAGAGAAAGCGACGCCTGATGGTCTTCCTCCGTCTCAGAACAGTAACCGGCAAAGATATCGGTAGACAAACCGCAGTCGCCCACAATCTCACGGATAGCCCTTACACGTCCCAAATACCATTCACGGGTATATTTGCGGTTCATGAGCTGCAATATCCGGTCCGAACCGCTCTGCACCGGAAGATGGATGTGGCGGCACACGTTAGGTTCACCGGCTATGACGCGGAGCGTTTCATCACTCATATCCTTGGGGTGGCTAGTCGAAAAGCGGATTCGCATGCCCGGCACGGCACGTGCCACAAGACGCAACAGGGCTGCAAAATTCACCTCTCCTTCGTTGCCGCTCCCCAAATAGGAATTGACGTTCTGCCCCAGCAGGGTCACTTCCTTGTAGCCGCGCGCCTCAAGGTCCTTGACTTCGCGCAAGATGCTCTCCACATCGCGCGAGCGTTCCCGCCCTCGGGTGTAAGGCACTATGCAATAATGACAGAAGTTGTTACAGCCGCGCATAATGCTCACGAATCCTGAGATATGCTTGCCGCACAGGCGTTCGGGCACTACGTCGCGGTAGGTTTCCGTAATGGAGAGTTCGATGTTCATGGCTTTGACGCCGGCTTCGGCCTGAGCAATGAGGTCGGGCAGCGTGAGATAAGCGTCGGGACCGGCAACAAGATCGGCATGATGACGTTCGAGAAGTTCCTCCTTTACGCGTTCAGCCATACAGCCCAAAACGCCTATGATGAGACGGCGGCCTTTCCGGCGCAAAGCGTTGAGGGCTTCAAGACGGTGTATGATCTTTTGCTCCGCATTGTCGCGCACGGAACAGGTGTTGAGGAATACGGCATCGGCCTCATCAAGTGTTTCACACGGTTCGTAGCCTGCCATACGCATGACAGAGGCCACCACCTCGCTGTCAGCAACATTCATCTGGCAGCCGTAGGTTTCTATGTAAAGATGTTTCATTATCGTAGGTAAGGTTTGATATATTCAAGGGCGGGACTGACGGCGTGTTTCCGGCGACAAGAGCCATATCCTTACAACGCGCTGAAGATTAACGGTTGTAAAGCCGGTGTCAGTCTTCGCCATAGCCGGGTATTTCCAGTTCGTCAATCACGCGGAATATGCAGTCGGGTTCAAAACCGCGCCCGGCAGCGAAACGCATCAGTTTGCCACGCAGTTCATAGGCCGAGGCGGCCCGTATGCCGCGCATTTTAGCCTGAAGCAACTCACGGAGGGTCTGCTCGGAGTTTTCAGTTTCCAACGTTCCGAGCGCCGCTTCCACCACCTCGGCCGACAGACCTTTGAGACGCAGAGCCTGCTTTATTTTAAGCATTCCCCAGCGGTTATAAGCCGCCTTATCGTGTACAAAAGCGCGGGCATAGCGCAGCTCGTCAATAAAGCCTTCGCTCACCAGCCGCTCCACCACCTGCCGGCAGGCGGCATCTTCAAGACCGCCTGCAGCCAATTTGCGCAGCCAGTCGGCCCGACAGTATTCGCGGCGGGCGCAGGCTGCCGCAGCACGGGCATAGGCGGTTTCAACAGACTCATACATGATCTACGGAAAAGTAATGACGAGGATTTGTCAATGCCCTGCAAGGAAAACAGAGCCATACACGGGGCAGCGCTTCATTCTGCCTCAGGCGGGACGCCCCATTTTATTTTCTCACCATGTGGCGTACCAGAAAACGGGCATGTTGCAAAACGGTGAGCACCAAGCCGTAGTGGCGGGTCATGATGTGAAAACGCTCACGCAATGAAGCCTTGTGGTTTCGGGTGGTCATTCCTTCGCTCAGATAGTCGGCCACCACGACATGCGCGTTGGCCAAAGGAAGTTTGCGGCGCCGGGCTTCGCGCATGATGCGGATGCACCAGTCAAAGTCGGCCGAGAAGCGGTATTTCAGGTCGTAACGGGCCAGGCGGGCCAGATCGGTGCGGGCCAGGAATGCCTGATGGCATACGAGCATGCCCGACGAGAAAGAGCGCCACGACAGGCGTTGTGGCGGTGCCAGCCGGCGGTGATGCAGAAAATGTCCGTCCTCATCCACTATGTCGGTGTGACCGTAGACAACAGCCGGCCGCGTCTGTCCGTAGCGGGAGGCTGTGGCGGCCATTTCGGAGAGAGTGGTCGGCGCATGCAGTTTGTCGCCGGCATTAAGAAAGAGGATATAGTCGCCTGTGGCCATGTCGAGCGCTTTGTTCATGGCATCGTAAAGCCCCTCATCGGGTTCGGTGAGACAAGCCACTTCGTGGCGTACACCGGCCACGCTGTTGCGTTCCTGATAGTGATGTACCTCTTCCAGAGTGTTGTCCTGCGAATTGCCGTCAATGATGAGGTGTTCTACAAAGGGGTAGTCCTGCTCTTCCACACTGTGAATGGTCCGGGCAATGAGTTTTCCGGCATTGTAGGTAACAGTGGCTACCGTAATTTTAAGCGGGGGTTCTGACATTTTTTTGCAGAGATGTGAATAGGAATATTTATAGTTTTCAAATGAGCCGGTTGCTGTAAATGGCGGCGAAGCGCGACACTACCGCTTCTTCGGAATAGGCGATGAGCGCCTTTTGCCTTGCACGCCGCGAAAAGACATCGCGGTCAGGTGCGGTCAGAAGGCGGTGGAGGAGTTCGGCCAGATGGGCTGCATCCTTGTAGCGTGCCAGATAGCCGTTGCGGCCGTGATCTATCATTTGCGGCAGACCTCCGACGTCAAAGCCCACCACGGGAGTGGCACACGACATGGCCTCGGCTATCGTGTTGGGCAGATTGTCCATGAGCGTAGGCATGACCAGCACGTCGGCCGCACGGTAGTAATCGGCCATAACGGCCGAATCGGACACATATTCTGTCGCGAAAACCGGTACGCCGAATCCGTCGGCTATCCAGGAGGCCTCGCGGCCAACGGCCACCAGCGCCAGTCGCTTTGTCAGACCGGGATAATCGCAGCCCATGCGTTCCACCGCCTCACGCAGATAGTCGATGCCTTTCATGGGATTGGTCACCTTATAGGCTACGAAGAGCATCAGCAGTTTGTCTTCAGGCAACCCCAGCCGCCGACGGGCATCGAGCATCGGACCGGGATGAAAAAAATCAGTGTCGATGGGATTGGGAATGCTTTCCACCTGCTTGCCGTCAAGCAACGGGGAGCGGCGCGCCAGAGCCGTAAGCCAGTTGCTGCATCCCACAAAAGTGATGTCGCCGCCGGCATAGGCCCGCCGCTTGCGGGCAAAGGTGCGCCATGAAAGGTCCTTCGGGCCGCTCCGCTTGAGCAGAGGGCAATTGCCGCAGCCGTTGGTCCACCTCTGGCAGGCATCGGCATGATGACACACGCCGGTGAAGGGCCACATGTCGTGCATGGTCCACACCACCCGCTTGCCCGAACGGACAATGCGTTCCACGTCGCGGAGCGAAAGCATGCCCTGATTCACCCAATGGAGATGAATGACATCGGCACGGCGGAACTCCGGCAACTGCGTGATGTCAGCCCCAAAACCTCCGTTGTCGATATCGAAAAGCCGGTGCCGCGTAAAGCCGTTGGCCAGAAATATCTGCAACCGTTCCGCCGCAAACCTGAAGCGCTGGAGAAACCGGTGCGGAAGAGACGACACCCGCGGACTGTCGGTCTGCCTGTCGCGCACGAGGAGATGGGCCTCAATGTCGTTGCGGCTGAGGGCACGCAGCAGACGACCGGCGGCAATGGCCGCCCCGCCCACAGTTTCGGAGGTGTTGACTAAAAGAACTCTCATAATTTCGTTTCGCAAATATAGCAACTTTTACGGTAAGGGCTGTCATGCGGAATATAAAAAAACATTGTCATCCGCTAAAAATCATCAACCTTGCGACTGGCCTGCGACAGCCTGAAAAAGATGTCCGGCAAATGTCTGGCAGAAAGCGGCCACCCTCAAAAGGCGGCCGCTACCGGCACCGGCAGGAAAGCACGTCCCGTTTTTTTGCAAATAAATGTAAACATAAAGATCATACGGTGAGTTCAGACATTAACATTTTTAACTTTTCACGCCTGCAAAAACGGTCCTCCGAAAAACGGGAATAAGGATAAAAGTTACAACAATACTTGCATTTCAAACGGCAATACTTGGATTTTTTACGGCAATACGGACTTTTAAAGGCCGAAAACACACGAAAAAAGCCGTCCACAGGGACAGCTTCACATTCGGTAGGGCAAAGATACGACATAAAACGGCCGAAAACAAGAAATGTTAAATTTTCAGGTAACAACATAAATGTTTATTGACGTTAAAAAACGCCTGTAAAAGAACACCTTCATGCTTCGTCCGTTTCGAAATGGCAACGCTCCGGCGGCACCACTTTCAGGGTCTCAGGATTATACCTGCGCCCGAGACTGAGGTCGATGCCTGCCGCGAGCAACTGTACGGCCAGTTCCGGACCGCCACGGAAACCATGCACGGTCCATTGTGTTTTCGGCCGCCAAAGTTTGCAAAGATGCAGCAGGCGGTCGAAAGCCTTCACACAGTGCACCGTAACAGGCAACCCACGCTCTTCGGCCAATTCCACCTGACGGCGGAACAAGGCGGTCTGTATTTCCAAATCCGCCCCACGCAGACGGTCAAGGCCGCACTCCCCGACGGCCACCACCTGTGCATGTTCCGACAACTGCCTCAAACCGGCAAAAAGTCGGCCGGCATCTTGTGCTTCCCCCGTCCACCACGGATGAATGCCGGCCGAATAGAGCCCGCCCGGCACAGGACGGAAAAGTGCCGGACTCATCAGCCATTCGCGCGGCACGTTAACGATGGCCGTGCCGGGTACGGAGAGAAGATTATGTGTGTGGAAATCCATTGAAAAAAGCAGAAGGAGAACAGAACGGAAACTTTATGCTCCTAAAGCACACGAGGACTGCAAAGACGAAAAGCCGCCTGATTGTCATGCCTTCAAGGAACAGGGTCATAACCGCTGCCTCCCCACGGATGGCAACGCAGCAGACGGCGAATGGTGAGATACAGTCCGCGCAGAGGGCCGTGCTTGCGAAGCGCCTCAATGGCATATTGCGAACATGTGGGCGTGAAGCGGCACGCCGGCGGCAAAAGCGGCGAAATATGGCGCCGGTAAAAAAGAATGGGGGCTACCAGCAGAGCGGTGAAGAAGTTTTTCATTCCTTACAGTTTTTTTCGGCAATGCGGTGGAGCAACAAAGTGATGCGCTCACTCACCTTTTGAGAATCCACCGGCTCTTCGGCCAACCAGATAAACCCGAGGTGAAGTCCGACTCCGGAGGGCAGGGCCTCTACCAGCAAATGTTTGTTAAGACGATAAGCCTCACGCATCTGGCGCTTGGCCCGATTACGGTCCACCGCATGATGCAAACGGCGTTTTGCCACGCTCAGGAGCACTTTCACAACCGGTCCGTCCCCGTGAGGAACACGGCGGAATACGGCACGGATGGGATAGGCCGTAGCCGCCTGACTGCCGGCCGAGAAAAGCGCCTCGATGTCACGGCGCAAGCACAAGTGCTCAGGTTTCGGAAAGGTAAATTGCTTCATGCTTATATGACGTTACGGGTTGTCTGTCTGCCGGTATTTTTTCTCTGTCATTCAAAAGTCCTGACGACTCCCCTTCAGATGGTATAAAAACAAATAAGAAGTCTGGGGCAACGCTTCCGCTCTATACGGACCGCTCAAACCTCGGACTCCTTATTCCTATATTTACAATTCCCCGGCGGGAAATAATTTCTATGCCTTTTTACGGGTCTCTTCCAAATAAAGCTCGAGCGAACCTGTCATCGACGGCGCTTTAACCGACGGCGCCTCAAGTTCCAGCTCCAACCCGGCTTCCTCAATGGCTTTGGCCGTGGCTTTTCCGAAGCAGGCCAGTTTTATGCCGGTCTCTTTAAAGTCGGGAACGGTCTTCAAAAGCGATTCCACACCGGCCGGTGTGAAGAGAATAACCATGTCGAAATCAAACGCGCGGTCTTGCGGGAAAACATTGCTTACGGTGCGATACATCACACACTCGGTATGCTGCAATTTCTTGGCCACCAGCAACTGGCTCAACTCATCGCTGTGAACATCGCTCTGGGGGCAAAGATATTTCTCGTTCTTGTGTTTGCCCATCAGTGTGATAAGATCGGGCAACTTACCCGAAGTGGGATAAAACACCTTGCGCTTGCGATAGGGGACGTACTTCTGAATGTACAGGGACACGGTTTCGGAAATTCCGAAGTATTTCATGTCTTCAGGAATGGCCACGCGCATTTCCTTGCAAAGATTGAAAAAATGGTCGATAGCATGACGCGAGTTGAAAACAATGGCAGTGTGGTCAAGAATGTTTACCTTCTGCTTGCGAAACTCTTGCGCACTGAGACCTTCTACTTTGATAAATGAATGGAATACAAGCTCTACGCCATACTTCCGTTCGATGTCGAAATAAGGGGATTTCTCTGACGATGGTTGTGGCTGTGAAACTAGGATTTTCTTTACCATGAATACCTTCTTTTGCCTTTTTAGCTTAAATAATAGTGATCAAATATACGTTAGCCCGAAACAAAGTCCGCCATAGCGCAAGTGTAGGCACAATTTCGAGCGCACAAAAGTACAAAATTAAATGGAAACAACCCAGCCGGTAACGGAAAAAGATGCGAAAACACTTGTAAAACAAGAGTATTTTGATTGAAACAAATACAAAAATGAAGATAAATCGCAATTTGCCGTAGCCGAGGTCGAAAAAGACTACGAGCAGTGTGAGCGGGAGCAGACATGCGCCCAACGCCAATAAGGACATTACATACGTCTCATGCCATTCGCGGTTTTGCGCAGGCTGGAAGAATATGTTGTTGACTGAGGCATAAGCTGCCATCTTCAAAAAAATGTAGAGCAGGCACACCAGTATATTACATCCCAACAGCGCATAAGGCGACACAACGGCGGCCATATCGGGATACCTTATCTGTACGTGGTCATAATAAAGGAGGCCGGCCGCAAAGCATGTCAGAAGAATGATAAAGAAGTGCCCGCTGGCTTCGGCATTGGTGCGTTCTGTCGCGGTGCCGCTTTCCGCTGTGACGCGGAAGAAGTTTTTTAAATATCCGCGCAGACTGTGCCACGAACGGGTGATGATCCATACCATCATGAAGCATCCAAGCAGCAGTGCGCCGGTGATGTAGTCGTCGGTGCGGAAGGTGTGGGGCAAGAGCCGTCCGGTGAGTCCCGGAGCCTGAGGCGGTATGCAATCTTTCAGGGCCAGCGCCTTGAAGGAGGTGCCGGGTCGGTGGGTGGCCGTATCTTCCTGCGCGGCCACAAATCCTGAAAATCGGGGCCACAGACTGTCAGTTTTTTCGGCAGCATTGCGCAACGTCCCGTCCTGCCCGGCCATTACCGCAACAGGCGTGGCAACGGCGGAGTCGGGCACGATGGAATCGGCCGGTGTAGCGGTGATGGAATCGGATGGCAATGGCATTTCGAAGGAAAGCGATATAATATACTAAAAGGGTATCAGCGGCTGCACAGCCAGTACTGCCGTTATCGGGCTATCGGATCAAACGGCTGCGAACTTTCTGACGGAGACATCCCAAAGGGGTGTTTCCTCGGCCAGGTCGAGGGCTTCGGCCGGTGTGCGGGCCACGCGCCATATTTCCTTGTGCTGGGGCCTCATGAAGTGTTCCTCTTCTGCCTGATCGAGTTGACGGAGAAGATGGTCGAAGTAACCGCCGGTGTTGAGCACGACAATGGGTTTGAGATAAATGCCGAGTTGTTTCCACGTAATGATTTCGAGCAGTTCCTCAAGGGTTCCCACACCTCCCGGCAGGGCTATGCAGGCTTCGGAGAGCTCTGCCATCCGTTCTTTGCGGCGGTGCATGTCGGGCGTGACAACGAGACTTGTCATTGCCTCATGCTGCCAGCCTTGTTCTATCATGAACGCAGGGATAACCCCTATGGCCTCTCCTCCCGCCGCAAGGCAGGCATCGGCCGCTGCGGCCATCAGCCCGGTGCGTCCCGCGCCGTTGACCAGCCGGTGGCCACGTTGCGCCATGAGGCGTCCCAGTTCTTTGGCCGCACCGATATAAGCGTCAGGTACCTTGCCGCTTGAACCGCTGTATACGGTAATGGTCATAAATACAGACTGTATTAAAAGATTTACGCCCTGAGAGCAGTGTGGCGGCAGACAAGATCTTTGCCGCACTGCCTCAAAGCCTGATGTTTTTCTTCAAGTTCAAAGAGCGAACACTTCTTTGATTTTTTCAACATAATCGAGTTTTTCCCATGTGAAGAGCTCCACCTCTACGGTTTTCTCCTCTGCTCCCCGTGCGTGGAAGGTTTTCCTGACGATCTGCGAGGTACGTCCCACGTGGCCATAGCTGGCAGTTTCCTCATAGATGGGGTGACGCAGTTTGAGCCTTTGTTCGATAGCTGCGGGTCTCAGGTCGAAGAGTTCCGTAATCTTCCGTGCTATCTCGCCGTCGGTCATGTCTACGTGCGCCTTGCCGTAAGTGTTGACGTACACCGAAATGGGCTGGGCCACGCCTATGGCATAGCTCAGCTGCACGAGCATTTCATCGGCCACCCCGGCCGCTACCATATTTTTTGCGATGTGGCGTGCCGCGTAGGCTGCCGAGCGGTCTACCTTCGAGGGGTCCTTGCCCGAGAAGGCGCCTCCTCCGTGTGCCCCTTTGCCGCCGTAAGTGTCGACAATGATTTTGCGGCCGGTCAGTCCGGTGTCGCCGTGAGGGCCGCCAATGACGAATTTCCCTGTGGGGTTAACGTAATACTTGATGTCGCCACGCGTGAAGAGTTCCTTCACTTCGGGTGTGTTCACACGCTCCTGCAATACGCGGGGAACGAGAATGTCAATGACATCGCGGCGTATCTGGTCAAGCATCATCTCGTCGGCCTTCTGCTGTGAGCCAGCTTCGGAGGCTGTGATAAATTCGTCGTGCTGCGTGGATACCACAATACTGTCTATGCGCACGGCGCGGTCGTTATCGTCATATTCCACCGTAACCTGGCTCTTCGAGTCGGGACGCAGATAAGTCATCTGCCGCCCTTCGCGGCGTATTTCGGCCAGCACAATCATGAGGTCGTGAGCCAAAGACAACGGCAAGGGCATATAAGTGTCAGTCTCATTGTTGGCATAACCGAACATCATGCCCTGGTCGCCCGCTCCCTGTTCCATGGGGTCGGTACGCTCAACGCCGCGGTTAATGTCGGCACTCTGTTCGTGTATGGCGCTGAATATGCCGCAGCTCTCGGCCTCAAACTTATAGTCGGCCTTGGTATAGCCTATCCGGCTGATGGTGCGCCTGACGATGTCCTGCAGGTCGGCATAAGCGCCGGACTTTACTTCGCCCGCCACCACCACCTGCCCGGTGGTGACAAGAGTTTCGCAAGCTACTTTCGAATTGGGGTCATAGGCCAGCAATTCGTCAAGCACGGCGTCCGATATTTGGTCGGCCACCTTGTCGGGGTGTCCCTCAGACACCGATTCGGAAGTGAAAAGATATCCCATTTCTCGTCTTTCTGTTAGGATGATAAAAACTTATTTAAACAAAAAAATCTGCTCACGCAGTGGCGAAAGCAGAACGTACAGGGGTATTATGGCTGTGAGCATTTCCGGTGGTCGCTCCGTTTTTTCTTCCGACCACTTCCCATGAGCGGTTGTCGGCAGGCATCGACCGTCGTTTTAGCATTTTTTTGAGAGGTTGCAAGCAGCCAAATCTGTCCTCGTTCTGTAATTCCGGATGCAAAAATACGTCTTTCCCCCAAAACGGCCAAGCCCGCAGTTGTTTTTTAACGCTAAAGCCTGCCACAGAGTGCCGCCATCGGCGCCAGCAGCCGTTTTAACATTTCTTGCTTTTGCCTCCGAAATGTCGTATCTTTGCAACAGCGAAGCGGGCCTCTCCACACGGAAAGCCCGCTTTTTCCATGTTTGAGAGGCCTGAAGAGAAGAAAAAACACCCCTGTTTTTCCAAAAACTCCAAGTATTGCAATTTAAATTCCCCGTATTCGCGTTAAAATTCCAATACGGACTTTTCACATTCCCCTGCTTGCAACCTATATTTTAACACACCGAAGTGTTGCGGAAAGTTAAATATGTTAAAGCACAACCGATGCCCGACGGCTCACAAAAAGGCGCGCGACATGTTCATCGTGTCGTTGACTATTTTGTTGCGCGTCACTTGGGCATACATCTGAGTGGTGGTGATGCGCGAGTGGCCCAGCATAAGGCTCACCGTCTCGATAGGCACGCCGGCCGAGAGCAACAGCGTGGCAAAAGTATGGCGTCCGATATGAAAATGAAGCTGCCGTTTCAGTCCCATATTCAAACCTATGACATGAAGATGGCGGTTACACGTCCGGTTGTCGGGCACCGCGAGCATACCGCTACCGTCGGTGCGCCACCTCAACCGGTCAATCATGGCTACAGCCTCCGGCATCAGCCTCACCACGGCCACGCGCCCGTTCTTCTCGCGTGGCTTCGTGAGCCATCCTGTCGTGTCGCACCGTTCTATGTCTTCGCGCCGCAAACGCCGCACATCGGCATAGGCCAGACCGGTAAAGCAGGACAACAGGAACAAGTCGCGCACACCGGCCCTCGTGCCCGAAAGAGGTAAGGCCGACAGGCGGGCCACCTCCTCCTTCGTCAAACTGTAGTGGCGGTGTGCCGCCGGCGGGAGGTCGACTACGGCAAAAGGGTCGGCCTGCAGCAATCCCTGCCGGCACGCCAGCCGCATGAGCCGTTTCAGAGCCGTGAGATAAAGACGCGAAGTGCCCGAAGCCAGTCCAAGGTCCGTGCGGAGGTAAGTGGCAAAATCGCGCACAAAGCCTTCGTCCACATCAGTCAGCGGCCATTCCCTCCGGCATCGAGCGAGTGCCACGAAAGCAGTCAGATGGCGCAACAGGATTTCATATTTATACAGCGAACTGCGCGAGCGGCCATGCCCCACCCTTTCAGAAAACTGCCGGTTGTGCTCGCGGGCAAATTCCAGCAGTCCGCAACCGGCCTCCACCGATCCGGATTCTTCCTGCAAAGCCTGCCGCAGCACAACGGCCAGCTGGCGGATGTCCACACAAGCCTGCAGGTCAAAATATCCCTTCAAGATGTCCTGTTTCCCCTTGGCAGGGCACAATTTCAACGTAAATGTCAGCGTCTTTTCCATATCGGTGATTTTTTTAGAAGTGAAACAACAGTTTTCTTATCCCTGCAAAGATAAACCTTATGTCGCACGCAAAGAAACCGCCGGTAATGCCGCACGCAAAAAGAATCCCCCTGTTTCCAGAGAATGCTGCGGGCAGCAAACGGAAACAGGGGGATTCCCTTTTATAAGAGGCGGCACCGGAATGCCAACGGGCTTACTTCACATAAACCTTCTTGCCGCCAATGATGTAAAGACCGCGGACAGCTTTATCGGCGCGGCGGCCGTCGATGGTGTAGACAGCAGCCTTATTGCCGGCGTTGTCAGCCTCCACTCCGCCAATGGCAGTCGTCACTTGCTGGCCGTCCCAACTGTAGTCCACGGTATTTTTCAATCCTGCGGTGGAGAAGTAAGTCTCTATCTGACCGAGAATGTAAACTTCCTTGCCTACATTTTCAGGGTTGTCCTTGGGGTTGAGCGCTCCGCGTACGGTGGCTGCCTCTTCCGGCTTGGTGCCGAGCTGCACGGGTACGAAAAATTCTTCCGTTCCCAAAGCCAGGTTGGAGGCCGATGCATCTGCTATCACGCCGCCGTTGCCGTAAGAGCCGAGGATGGTACCTTTCACCCATACCTGCTCCTTCACCTTGCCGTTGTAGAAGCCGAGGTCGGTGGCGATGTAGGGATTTTCCAGCGTGCCTTCACCCTTGATGTTATAGAGCGTATAGCTGGCCTGACTTTCGAGGTACGTGTCGGTTTCGGCCGTATGGAGAGTGATGGTGGCAAAGCCGTAACCGGTAAAGGTAACGTTGCCATCGGCATCGACCGTAGCCACCTTTTCATTGGAAGAGGTGAAAGTTCTGGCGCCGTCGGAAAGAGTGGTGAATGTGTTAGGCACAAATGTCTTTCCGGGTTCCTGAGCGGCTACTTCAGCATTCCAGGCGGTTTCGGGATCAATGAGATTGGTGATAAGCTCTACGTCGTCGGCCGACATGACGTACATCTGCGGCGTGCCGTTGTAATAGGCCACATAACCGTTGACGTTGTATTCCTTGCCGGTTTTGAAGATAAAGTCACCCAATACATTGAAATTGTCGCGGAGTGCGAGTGCGGTGCCTTCGGCATCGACCATGTTGATGTTGCCGGAAGCCAGTGCCTCAGCGTCGAAAGCGATTTTTTCGAGACGCACGAAGAGGTTTTCGTAAGCCTTCGTTTCATTGTTCTTGAGAGTGGAGAGAGCCACGACAACGGGATTGACCTCGTTGTCCGACGAAGCCACGGTAACGGCGGAGTAGTCGGCGGCCTGAATTTCGGTGAGTGTGCGGAACTGGATGAGTTCGCCGGTGAGCGTACCGTTGATTTTGTCACCTTTCTTCACGTTGGGTTCATTGGTGCCGTAGAAGAGCATGCCTTCCGTGCCGTCCGTCACGTAAACGCTGTAGTTGTTGTTTTTCTTGGCCACGCCGGTAACGGTAAGGCCGGTAAACTTGTAGCTGACGGGCACAGCGCTGGAAGTGGCTGCAGCCTTCAGGTCGGCAATGCTGGTATATTCGGGATCGGCGGGGGCTTCTTCGCCGTAAATAACGGTAACGGTGTTGATTTTGAGCGTACCCGTGGCGGTAACGACCAGTTCGGTTTCGCTGCCGGTCCAGATGCCGGTGGCAATTTCCGTTTCGCCGAATTTGGCCTTCTTAACGTCCGACCCCCCCAAAATGACTTTTACGATGGGCTGGCCGGCCGGAGCGGTCAGCGTCAGCTTAGTGCCATTGTAGGCGCGCAGGTCGTAGGCAGAAGTGCCTGTCCAGAGTTTGCAGCCGTTTGTGGAGGCAGCGGCGTCGACGGCCAGTTTGATGTCGCCGGCAGTGAATGTGGTGGCATCTACGCTTACGCCGCTTGATGCCTTGTCGCTTGCCTCAACGGCCGGCGTCAGTTCGGCCGGCTTAGTAAAGTCGAAAACGACTTCCTCGGCCATTGCGAACAGTGTGCAGAAGAATGCTGCAAAGGAAAGTAGAAATTTCTTCATACCTTGTAATTTTTATAGTTGAATAAATAATTGTTTACGGGGCAAAGTTACAAATTTAAAATGATTGGCACACCTGCCGCGGCTGGTAATAAAGATTAAGTTGCGGGCAGACGCCTCCTTATCGGTGCTTTTCAACGGGGAGGAGGCGGAACGGGCGCCAC
>ERZ778514.562-NODE-562-length-33455-cov-6.146078_pt1 | contig 33455 bp, 33 predicted proteins | sample MGYA00510344_ERZ778514 | MGnify/ENA primary metagenome ERZ778514 (study PRJEB29527, sample SAMN07138968) | mouse gut metagenome | material: feces | host: mouse | place: China:Nanjing | collected 2016-01-25 ...
TGCCTTGAAGAATACAGCATAAGATAGTTGTTCTTTCAAAAAGAATCACATTTTTAAAGGTCAAATGTTATTTCGCTTTTGTATTTTGCACTTTTTGTTCTTTAATAGAACCATAAAGCAAAAGAAAGTTGAGAAATATGGGAATTAACAATTTGACCGAGAAGTTAGTGGGGGGAAATCACTATGAATGGAGAACAATTGTTGATTCAATTTACAAAGGAGAATTTTAAAAAGAAAATTTATAAAATCGCGGATAACGTGTACTATTTTGTCGGATACGGCAACAGCAACGCAACGGCCGTGATCGGAAAATCTTCGGTGATAATGATCGATACGCTGGATTGTGATAAATATGCACAGGCTTTGAAAGACGATCTTGAACAAATTACGAATAAACCGGTGCGTACGATAATTTACACGCACAGATGCCCTGATCATATCAGTGGTGCGGGCGTATTTTCAGATACTGTCCATGAAGTGATCGCTTTCGCAAATGCGAGAGAAGATCTGAAATATTATGAACGTCTTGAAGATGTGATCAACATGAGGAAAATTTTCGCAAGGGGGTACGGCTTGTCCGATGAGGATGCGATCACTCATGGTCTTGGGCCTCGCGAAGGCTTTATCAAAGCAGGTGCCGAAAGGGTGCCGCTCGAGCCGACAACCGTATACTCGGGAAAATCGGTAGAAAGAGAAATTGACGGAATTTTGTTCAGGCTCATCAGTATGCCTGGAGAAACAAAAGATTCGATTTCTGTCCTGCTGCCTGAACCGAACATTCTTGCGGTAGGAGATAACTTTTATAACGTATTTCCGAATATGTATAGCGTGAGGGGATCATCTTATCGCGATGTGGCAAACTGGATCGATATCCTGGATGAAATCATGGCTCTGGACGCAGACACCGTTCTTCCGGGCCATACGTGGCCGCTGATCGGCAAGGAAGAGGTTCGCTCTTCGCTGCAGAATTTCCGGGATGCCCTGGAATACGTGCTTTTTGAAACGCTGGACTGTATGAATCAGGGAATGTCCTTGAACGAGACGGCAGAAGCTGTAAAGCTTCCTGAGCGCTTTAAAACGGAATCCCTGGGTGAATACTTCTCTTTGGTGGAATGGGCCGTAAAATCGATCTATACGGGCTATCTGGGGTGGTTCGACGGAACAGCCGCCAATCTGATCCCGATACCGGAAAGCGAATACACCAAGGAAATGCTTGATCTGATCGGAGAAAACAAACTGAAAAAAAGGATCAAAAAAGCAATCGACGAGGAAAATTACCAGCTGGCGATCCAGCTCAATGTTTTCCTGAAAGATCCGCAGCTGGAAAAAGAAGCTTTAAAAGGGCGCGCATCCCAGATGATCAACGCCAATGCCAGACACTATTATTTATCAAGAGCAAAAGAACTATGATGATCAGGTGCTTATATAGGCACCTTTTTTTTGGCTAACGATCGAAGGGAAAGTTCAATATTTGCGCGTTACGAAAAAATTTGCAGCTAAAGAATCGAAAAAAACCGATGCACCAAAAATGCACCAGATCTGATATTTTTAAAATATGAATATTTAATAGATATATTATGAATTATGGTGTGGAGGAGAACAATGTATTCAGATATAATATGAAATATAAATTACTTCGCATAATATATATTATGTAATTTTTATGTGGATTTTTTTGCATGATGAGCGTTTTGTCCTATATTGTGTTCTGGATCGTTCATTGATCTGTATTTCTGTTCAATCTGCAGATTCTGAATATTCTCTGTTTCTTTGATCAGAGATTTCCGACTGTACGGGATCGTTTTATACGGAAATCATCCGATCATCGAAAATGCTTTTTTTCAATTTGTATTTTTCATCAAAATCTATTGAATGATCCGTATTTTCGGCTTTCATTATTGTTCACACAATTGTATTCGAACGATGAACAAAAAAAGAAACCTTGCGGTTTCATTCATGGCTGAGCTGCTGCCCGTCACAAGACTCGAAAGCATCCATTCCCTTCATGAGCTGGAACAGTTCTTCCACATCGTTTTTTTTCAGATCCGGATATAGGGTCATATAATCGGTAATATCGGAAAATGTTACAAAGTAACGCACGCCATCTTCTGTTTTTTCAAAATCGGCCACGCCATCCGTGTTATTGAACATTTCCTTGAGCGCATTGAGATTGCTCTCGATCATCTGGGCACTGTAGTTCCCTTTAAGATCCTGCGAAATGACCAGGCTGCTGATCGACTGTCCGTTTTCCGTATTGATCGTATAGGTCGTTGTCACGTCGTTCTGCACGACATCGCAGGCATGGGCGGCATGCTGCTGGCTTGCTGCCTTGCGGGCTGCAGGCTCTTCCGAAGCGTTTGCCACGCTGGCACATCCGCTAAGCAGCAGACATAATCCAAAAAGAATATATTGAAAGCAGGTTTTCATGTCTTTCTCCTTTATACAAACCAATTTTACGGAATCGAGCAGCCGGGCGCAAACGACGTACTCAAAAAGAGTTCCTGCAGGAACTCTCTCGTTTTAGTATTTGATATTGATCGTTTGCGAATAGCCAAGCGCCGCCGAATTGAGATCGATCTGGATCGCTTTCGGATTATAGTTCGAAAAATCAGGAACCGCGTGTTCGAAAGTAAAACTGATCCTGCATGTGACCGCTTGTTCCGGCGTCAAATAGAAACACTGGTAGCCGGTCGCTTTGCCAGGAATGTCTTCCGTGGCCGGCGCCATATCGTTCGTCTTGAAATCGGTTTTCCGAATGTCTTCCAGGCTCATTTTGGAAAAATCGCCACGGTCTTTGTAGTCGTTCAGATCTATTCCCTTCAACGTAGCCACCGGCGTGATATACGGAACGACCAGACGGCTCTTTGTTTTATTGGTATAAGTGATCAATAAATTTTTGACGACCGAGCTGCCGTTTTCAAAGCCGTACGTTACATCTGAGGCATCGACATCGAACTTGAACGCGCTGTCTTCATACAGCGTGAACTTTTCCTCATTGGAATAATGGACACTTTTATCATCGATTTTCCGGATCTTCACCTTGTCGAACGACAGGAACTCTTTGTTTTTTGGAAAATAGATCCCCATGTTTTTCTGATTGTTGTTCGGATAGCCGACATATCCGTAAACAAATGTCGAATCCCCTGCCGGAACAGCCTGCATATTCGTCGCCTGATCGCGGTCGATCGCATGGACATCCTGATTGCTTTCGTCGGTCACATTGTAGGAAAGCTCGCTCATGCTGTAGGAACTGCCGCTGTTATTGGTCAAAGTGGCCAGAAAATAATAATATACTGTATTCGTGGTATTGTTGCGTACCTGGAGCACATCGAGCAGCTCGAAATCGATATTCTCCTTGATCTGAACTTTTGCACTGCCGCCTGAACAGCCTGCCAGCGCAATCGCCAGGCAGAAGCAGCAGATCATAGATAAAATTTTCTTCATTTCTAATCACCATTATAAATTTTATCAGAAATCAGAGCGCTCTCCAAACAAAAAAGCGATTCCCCAAAAAACTTTCCGCCAATTCTTTTGAAAGCGATTTCATTCTTTCGAAAACTCTTTTATAATGAGAACAAGGAAGAAAAAGGAGATCGTATTGATCATGAAAACACTGAATTCGCGTTATCAATTTATCAATGTATCCTATTTTGCGATGATGGCCGCCATGCTCGCATTTGCCTCCAATTATCTGCTCGATCTAGGATACACCAATTCTCAGATTGGCATCATTCTTGCCCTTTATTCGATTGTCTCGCTGTTCCTGCAGCCCGTCTGCGCTTCTTTTTCGGACAATCATCCCGACATTCCGCTGCAGCGGTTTATCCAGGCCCTCCTGGCATTCATAATGGTCGGCTCGCTGATCATGTTTGTTTCCGGAAAGATCTGGGGCCGCAACCTTCTCTTATCCGTCATGACCGTTCTGATCTTTGCCTGCATGATGAGCGGATCGCCTCTGATCAATACGCTCGCATTCATCTATGAAAAATACAACATCCGGATCAATTACGGGATGGCTCGCGGGCTCGGATCAGCCACATATGCAGTCATCAGCATGGTTCTCGGCTATGTGGTCGACGCTCTGGGCGCCGGCATCCTGCCGATCACTTATATCCTGTTTGCCGCGCTCAGCTGCTTTGCGGTGCAGACCTATCGTCTGAAACTGTCGAACAAAAGAAAAAGACAGGAAGAACAATTCGAAAAGGAAGAAAAGAATTCCAATATTTCCTTTTTTCAGTTTCTGACAAAATATAAGATGCTAACGATCGTTTTGACCGGCTATATGCTCGTATACACGACCCATGCCATCATCAACAACTTTTATATCCAGGTCATCCAGAATGTCGGGGGAACCAGCTCGAATATGGGAATTGCCGTATTTATCGCCGCCCTCGTCGAACTGCCAGCCATGTTCGGTTTCGAAAAACTCATCAAACGTTTCCGGATCGAAACCTTGATGAAAGTATCCCTGGTCATGTATGCCCTCAAGCATATCGTTACTTTTTTCGCCACGAATGTGTGGGGCATTTATATCGCCTCCTTTCTGCAGATCGGAGCCTATGCTGTCTTTACGCCAGCCAGCGTGTATTTTGTCAACCAGATTGTATCGAAGACCGACGTGCTCATGGGCCAGACCGTCAACATGATGTTCATCACGATGGCAGGCGTTCTCGGATCGCTGCTCGGAGGGATCCTGATGGATGTATTCAGCGTGCATATCGTGCTCGGGATCGGGATTGTGCTTACGCTTGCCGGAACCCTCCTGTGCTTTGCCGGAATGGCACGCCGCAAGGAAGAACAGCCGCTCGTTCTAGACGAGGAATTGTGATCAGCATATCAGCAGGGCCGGAGCATTCCGGCCTTCTGCACAAAAAAAGCCGGAAAGTTCCGGCATCATTCATTCAATGATCCTGATCGCCTGGATCGAAACGCACTTTGGACCGCCCTGGGCAATAAAAGACGGAGAAAGAGGCATGATAATGATCTTTGCTCCCGGGAATCTCTGTTCAAAATACGCATGTGCTTTCTGGGCATCTTCCATATTATTTGCATGCGAAATAAAAATGTAATATCCGTCCGAAACCCCGTCGCGCTCCATCTGGTCCGCCATTTTCATAAATGCTTTTTTCATGGTCCTGCATAGCGCAAAATTCACCAGATGGGATCCTTCCTCGTTTTTCTTCAGCTTTCTCATCATGACAGGGATCAGTTTCAAAAGGCCCCCCATTCCAGCCTCGAAACCGGAAACCCGGCCGCCCCGTTTGAGAAAAGAGAAATCCTGAGGGATCAGGAAAGAGATTTCCGTCGCGATTGATCGGGAGAGCATATCCAGGATCTCATCTTTCGATTTTTGCGACTGCGCCATCTTGAGCGCCATATCGACCAGAGCACGCATCGGACCAGCCAGAGTATTGGAATCTACGACCGTGACCCGTTCCGGATGGTCGCACTCCTCTTTTGCCATCAGAGCAGACTGATAGGCGCCTGATAATCCGCTCGCAATCGTTATATCGATCACTTCGTCCCCTTTTCCCGTAATTTCATTGTATAGATCGATCCGTTCCCCCACACTAGGCAGCGATGTGGATGGCACCTTTTTCTGATCGATCATCTGCAGCAGTTCCGTGCTCGTGATGTTTTCCATATCTTTATAGCTTTTATGGTCAACAATAACCTGCAGCGGGATCGTATACAATCCTTTTTCCTTTGCCTGTACCTGCGTGTACAGTGTTGCTGAATCAGAGATGATTTGAATCATTCCGTTTACCTCGTTTCTTTGTTTAAAGTAATTATACAACCCAAAGAATTCATGAGCAATGTTCGTACTATGTTTTCCTTTTGCACACCATCCTCTTCATATAAAAAAGCTCATCGAGACCAATGAGCTTAAATCGTATTTCATTTTTCAAGTTTGGAAAGGATCGCCTCTCTTGCCTTGTTCTCCCATACGTCATCCAGCTTTCTCAGATCCGTATATTTAAAATCCGGATCGTCTTTCTGGAGCGATCTGGCGATCACGAAGTCAGCCACTTCAGGATTTTTCGGCAGCAGAGGACCATGAAGATAGGTTCCAAGGATCCGCCCGTCGTAAAATCCTTCATAACCGGCATCAAAACTGTTGCCGCAGCCTTTGATGACCTTTCCAAGAGGCTCGTCCACATTGACGGTCTGACCGCCATGATTCTCGAACCCGACGATCTTTGTTTCCAGACCATCGAGATTCGCCTCGATCACCACATTACCGATGCATCGCGCCCCTTCCCTGCCCGTATCTGTATGATAATCATAAAAACCGAGCCCGGGAATTTTTGAATGGTCGGCCGCCTCATAGTAACGGCCGAAAAGCTGATAGCCGCCGCAGATCAGAAGCACGAAGGTCCCGGAAGCCATGGCCTGCCGGATGTTCTCCTTGCGCGAAAGCAGATCCGGAATGATAGACATCTGTTCCTTGTCCGCTCCTCCTCCCAGAAAGATCAGACTGTAAGCCGAAAGATCCGCCTCCTGACCAATTCCGATCGTATCAAGGACAAATTCGATGCCCCGGTCCTCGCACCGTTTTCTGAGAACCATCATGTTTCCCGTATCTCCGTACAGGTCCATGATATCGTGATACATCCATGCCACCCTCATTTGTCTAGCCATAATTTTTCACCTGCTTTTCGATCACGCTGCGTGCCGGCAGCAAAGCCGTATAGGTCGCGATCACATAAATATCGTCTTTATCGCGGACCGCTTCATTGAACGCCTCCTCGATCGTATCCTTCTGTTCAAGAATTCCTTTATACCCGCCGTAATACAGGCGAAGCGCCATATCGAAACCGCGCTTTCCTGTCGTAATGATGCGGGTCGTCGCCTCATTCATGAGTTTTTCGAAATGCGTATCGTAGATCCAGCTCACATCTGTTCCATCCTGGTCGTTGTCGTTGAGCACGATCACGATCGTTTTCTTGTTCCGGTCTTCCTCGATGACCTTCATGACCTCGTTGGCGCCGGTCGGATTCTTTACAAGATTCAGGATCACATTGCGCCCGTCCAGCGAGAACTTTTCGTTGCGGCCTTTCGGCTGCGGCGCATTCGCAAACACCTCTTTCACATGTCTTGTATCGATATTGTACAGGTCAGCGACCGCAAGAACAGCCGCGCAATTGTACATCGAATACATTCCGTCATACGGATCTTTGAATTTTTCGCCATGCAGCGTAAACGTATGATCCTTCAGATCGATGTTTTTTAATTCGACATTCAGGATCGGAGTGCGGAAATGGCATTCCGGGCAGCAGAACGAACCAATATGAGAATACTGGTAATAGGAATACACGAGACGGTGTCCGCATCGCGGGCAGAACTTACCTTCGCTTGCTTCATTCGTTTTTTCGACACTGTATTTATTCTTTGCCAGGCCGAAATAAACGATATGGGCTTTCGGCGCTTTCAGGGAAAGCCGCACGACATTTGGATCATTTCCGTTCAGGACAAGAGTCTGACGGTATCCTGGCAGCACGTTTTCGATACTGTCGATCAGCTGCTCCATTTCTCTGGCACGGTCAAGCTGATCTCTGAAGAAGTTGTTCACGACCAGTGTGCTGACCGGCAGATTCGGCAGGATATGTTTGATATTGAGCTCGTCCACCTCGAGAACGATCGCATCCGCATTCACCTTCCCGGACATGTCCGTATGGGTGAGCAGCGTCGTCACGATCCCTTCGCGAAGATTATCGCCTTTGCGGTTGGAAATCACATGATATCCGGCAGCCTCGAACATGCTGGTGATCATATTGGCCGTGCTCGTCTTTCCGTTCGTTCCGGTCACAAGGATGACGGGAGCATGGATTTTCAGTTTTTTCAGGATCTGCGGATCCAGCTTCAGCCCGATCTGGCCAGGCATGCTTCCTCCGCGTCCGAGCCTGCGAAGAATGGCAGCGCTCGATTTGGTTGCTAAAATAGATAAAAAGCGCATGATTCGCTCCTTTCACCCAAACATTATACCTTAAGCATACAAATTTTGCTTGCCCAGTTTCTTTTATCTTGTGTTTTAAGCTTTGCACCTGTGCATGAAGCCGGTCTGCAGCAGCGATCCAGCCGCCAAAAACAGCCCAATCACGGAATTCGCACCATTTTTAGTAGAACCAGTCAATAATTCAGGTATAATAAGAAAGGATAAAATGGAGGATGAAAATGAAACAACTGGATATGATTTATGAAGGTAAAGCAAAAAAAGTATTTGCGACAGACGATCCGAATGTCGTTATCGTCGACTACAAGGACGATGCCACCGCATTCAACGGATTGAAAAAAGGAACGATCGTCGGAAAGGGAGCGATCAATAACCGGATGACCAACTTTCTCATGAAAAAGCTGGAAGAACAAGGCGTTCCTACGCATCTGGTCGAAGAAATCGATGACCGCAGAACGTATGTAAAAAAAGTAGATATCGTGCCTCTGGAAGTTATCATCCGCAACAAAGCTGCCGGATCGTTTTCTAAACGGCTTGGAATTCCGGAAGGAACAGAGCTGAAATGCTCGACCCTTGAATTTTCCTACAAGGATGACGATCTGGGCGATCCGCTCATCAACTCATATATGGCAAAAGCCATCGGCGCCGCAACGCAGGAAGATATCGACACGATCACGAAATACGCTTTCCAGGTCAATGATTATCTGAAAGAGTTCTTCAAGGAAATCGGGATCGAACTGATCGATTTCAAGCTCGAGTTCGGAAAAACAGCAGACGGAACGATCGTTCTGGCAGACGAGATCAGCCCGGACACATGCCGTTACTGGGACATCGAAACCGGCGAGCATTTAGATAAGGACCGCTTCCGCCGCGACCTGGGCGATCCGGAAGGAGCCTACAAAGAAGTATTCAAACGTCTAGGATTTGGTGAGTAAAATGGCAGATACATCAATCTACCAGTCGCCTCTTTCCCAGCGTTACGCTTCGAAAGAGATGAAGGAGATCTTCTCCAACGACAAAAAATTCCGTACATGGCGCCGTCTGTGGATCGCTCTGGCCCAGGCCGAACAGGAACTCGGGCTCGACATCACAGACGAGCAGATCGACGAACTGATCGCTCACAAAGACGATATCAACTATGAGGTGGCGCAGGAACGGGAAAAGATCGTCCGTCACGATGTCATGTCCCATGTATATGCCTACGGACAGCAGTGTCCCGGCGCGAAAGGGATCATCCATCTTGGCGCCACAAGCTGTTACGTCGGCGACAATACCGACCTGATCGTGATGCATGAAGCGCTCGAACTGGTCAAAAAGAAAATCGTCAATGTACTGGCCGAACTGAAAAAGTTCGCGCTCGAATACAAGGATATGCCATGTCTGGCATTCACTCATTTTCAGCCTGCCCAGCCGACCACGGTCGGTAAAAGAGCGGCTCTCTGGGCCCACGATCTGATGATGGACTATGAAGAGATCGAATATCTGCTCGAACACAAGAAGCTGCTCGGTCAGAAAGGAACGACCGGAACACAGGCAAGCTTTATGGAACTGTTCAGCGGAGATACGGACAAGGTCAAGGAAATCGACCGCATTATCTGCGAAAAACTAGGGTATGACGCCTATTTCCCGGTTTCCGGACAGACCTATTCCCGCAAATACGACACCCGTGTCCTTCATGCGCTTGCCGGCATTGCCCAGAGCGCTCATAAATTCAGCAACGACATTCGTCTGCTGCAGCATATGAAAGAGATCGAGGAACCGTTCGAAAAAGGACAGATCGGCTCTTCTGCCATGGCGTACAAACGCAATCCGATGCGCTCGGAACGAATGGCTTCGCTGGCCAATTATGTGATCTGCGATACCTTGAACCCGGCCCTGACAGCCAGCACGCAATGGTTCGAACGGACGCTCGATGATTCAGCCAACAAGCGTATCAGCGTTCCGGAAGCGTTCCTGGCAACAGACGGTATTCTTGATCTGTATCTGAACATTACAGACGGACTTGTCGTTTATCCGAAAGTGATCGAGGCCGACCTGCTGCGCGAACTGCCGTTCATGGCCACCGAAAACATCATGATGGATGCGGTCAAGGCGGGCGGCGACCGGCAGGAACTTCATGAAGCCATCCGTGTGCATTCCATGGAAGCCGGGCGTCACGTCAAAGAAGAAGGAAAACCGAACGATCTGATCGATCTCATTGCCGCCGATCCGAAATTCGGCATGACCAAGGAGCAGATCATGGAAGTCATGGATCCGAAAAACTTCGTAGGCCGCGCTCCGCAGCAGACCGAAGAATTTTTCAAAGAATATATCGACCCGATCCTGGAAGCCAACAAGGACGATCTGGGAATTCACGCCGATATCAACGTATAACATGAAACAGCCCCTGGTGCAAATACCGGGGCTTTCTTTTTATTTAATGATATCATAAAAAAAGGAAAAGGACATCGCTATGGAAGAAATCAACATTCGTTCAAATTATTTCATGCTTGATCCGCAGAACTGGGATGATAATCCGATCCTGTGCGAAGTGATCGTGAAGAAAGATGAAACCAACTATTACAATTACGTACTATGGACTTTGTCGGGAGGCCTTGATTTCCGCCTCTTCAAAGTGCCGATGTATGATTTCCTGAGCGCAGGAAGCGCCAATGAATCGATCGAACAAGCAGCCGAAATGCTCAGCTGCAGCTTCGAGATCGACAAGGATGCGCAGCCAGCCTTATATAAGCGTCTGATGAAATACTGTACAGAAAAAGCACTTCCTGTCATTACGCAGATCGCCAAAGAAAACGAGCTGATCGAAGAAGACGACGAAATTGAAACTTTGCTGTAAAAAAAAGAATGTGCGGCAATACACATTCTATGCACACAACCGGATCGTTGTGTGCGTTTTTAAATACTTGATCAGTTCCGTTTTTGACTTTTCGCCAAGCTTCTTAATGTCCGAAAGCGCATCGTAATCGAGATCCATCACGTCCCTGACACTGATGATCCCGAAAGACAGAAGAGAATTTTTCAGCCTTTTGGAAACATTCATCTCGTCGATCAGACAGTCTTTGACAAATTCTCCATCCTTGTTCTGGATGACCATTTCATATTTCCGGTTCGTCACCGTTTCCGGATAAATAGCATTGATGACCGTATAGCCCGATCCATCAGGCTGGATGCCGAGCCTCTGATTGCAGCGGACCTCGATTCCCTGCTTTGTCCATTGATCCATTAAACGTTTGAAAGAAAGGATCTCGTCAAGGATCTCATCGCGGATCCCGTCCATCGAAGAGATCTGTTCTTCGGACATTTCGATCAGATGATGGATCGTGTCGATCCCGCTCATCATTAAGAATGTTCTTGTCTGTGCGCAAAACGGAAGCGCTTCCACTAAAATATAACTCATAATCAACAACCTTCCCGTTTTTTTAACAACTTCTTAACTATAACAGAACAGGATAGAATATTCTATATTTTTTATAACAATATCGTTAGTGCCGGCAAACAGAAACAGGAGATTGCCGGAAAAACTGTAAAAACCAAAAAAATTTGTATTATTTGCGATAAACAAAGGAAAACATTTTCATAAAATAAAAAAGAACTGAATAAAAGTTTGACAATTATCCGGTTCATTCATAAAATAAAATTGAACAAAGAAACTTTGTTCACAGATTCACGGTTTTACCCAAAATTTAACGGAAATTAAAGAAGGATACAGTCGTGATCCTTCTTTTGTGGTTTACCGGCACTAATTTTGAAGTTGCGTGGAGATGGTGTTCAAAGGCTGCGGAAGGATATATGGATATACCCCCTATCCTATAGCCGGAAACAGAGTCTGGAGCATCAGATCATATGTATGCGGTATCTTAAAGATACCGCTTTTTCTATCGCCTGCCGGCAAGACAGTTGATCGAATGAGCCATATATCCGGCCCCGAACCCGTTGTCTATATTCACGACACTGACACCGCTCGCGCACGAATTGAGCATGGAAAGCAATGCTGACAAGCCGTTGAAATTAGCCCCGTACCCTACAGAAGTCGGTACGGCGATCACCGGCTTGTCGGTCAGTCCGCCCACCACAGAAGCGAGCGCCCCTTCCATGCCCGCCGCCACGACGATCACGTTCGCTTCGTTGATCCGTTCCACTTTGTTCAACAGACGATGAATGCCCGCCACGCCGACATCGCATATAAAATCCGTTTCGTTTCCGAGAAAGCGCGCGATCAGCACCGCTTCCTTAGCGACCGGCACATCGCTTGTTCCTGCACAGATTACGCAGATCGTTCCGTCATTGACCAGATCCCATGAGCGTTTCCACACGAAAACCCTGGCGTCGCGATCGTATTCGAACTGAGGAAAACGCTTCAGCAGATACGCCGCCTTCTGCTCATCGACACGCGATACGTAGATCCCGTCCTGATCATGCCGGATCATATCGTCAATGATCATTTCGATCTGTTCTTTTGTTTTCCCGGCCCCGTAAATGATCTCGGGCGCGCCCGTCCGTTTTTTTCTATCGTAGTCGATCTCAAACAATGTATCCATTTTTATCAAACCCTCCCGAAGTAATTCCATTCAGATCCAGCGTGACATACCGGAATCCCAGCTGTCTGAACGCTTTTACGATCCTCTCTCTTTGCCCGATCATTTTGTCCATATCGCCTGGCTCGCATTCGATCCGCGCCGCCAGAGCCATATCACGCACGCGCACATGCCTTATACCGCAGTCGTGCAGTATTTTCTCGGCCCGGTCGATCCGCTCCAGCTTCTTCCGGGTCAGATGGGTCCCGTATTCAAAGCGGGATGCCAGACACGCATTGGCCGGCTTGTCAAAGGTAGGAATGTTCAGTTCCTTCGAATACGCTCTGATCTCGTCCTTTGTCATTTTGACATCCGCCAAAGGAGAAAGGATACCAAGTTCCCGGCACGCTTTCGATCCCGGACGGTATTCGGACAGGTCGTCCACATTTTGTCCGTCCAGCACATCCGTGATCCCGTGCTGAAAGGCCACCCGTTTGATTTCCGACATGATCGACTTCTTGCACCAGTAGCACCGTTTCTTGTCGTTGTATTCAAACTGGGGGATCGAAAAAACATCCATATCGATCACGACGTGATCAAGACCTTCCAGATAGCCGAGGGCTTCGTCCAGATCCTCCTGCGTGACCATGGCACCACGTACAAAGACAGGGAGCACATTGTCCTTTCCGAGCACGTTCAGGCAGACGTGCAGAAGAAAATTGGAATCGCAACCGCCGCTGTAGGCGATCGCGACTTTCGGGTATTTTGCGATCTGCGCGCAAAGCTCTTCGTATTTCGTCATTCTCGTTCTCTCTTTCTTAAGGAATGGAACAGCTTCTTCAAACCGTTCTCTTTTGTTTTATAGATCGGATCATGCTGCCGGGCAGCCCGCTCCAGCTCGATCTGCTGCGAATTGAAGGATTCCTTTTCATCGATGATCTTTTCATAGTTTCCGCTTGGTGCAAGGCGTCTGCGTTTGACATTGTCATGCAGCAGGTCGTCAAAATACTGTTCGATATCCGCTTTGAGCAGCGGATCGGTGATCGGGACCGCCACTTCGACCCGGTGATCCGTGTTTCTCGTCATAAAATCGGCCGAAGCAATGTATATTTCCCGCTCCTCTTCGGGACCAAACATATAAATGCGGGAATGTTCGAGAAAGCGGCCGACGATCGAATATACTTCGATGTGCTCTGTTTTGCCGGGAATGCCAGGAAGAATGCAGCAGATCCCCCGGACGACCATCGTGATCTTCACGCCCGCCTGGCTCGCTTCGCTCAGCTTTTTCATGATCTCGATATCCGAGATCGAATTGATCTTGAAGGCGGCCTCTGCCGGTCTGCCAGCTTCTGCACGTCCAATCTGTTCGTCCAGCTTTTTCAATATGGTCTGCTTCAGCGATACAGGAGCGACAAGAAGCGCGTTATACGAACCTTCCACGTTGGCCAGCGCCATGTTCTGGAAAAAGGCGACCGCATCCTTGCCGATCGTTTCGTCGGCTGTCATATAGCAAAGATCCGTATACTGGCGGGCCGTTTTCTCATTATAGTTGCCTGTGCCGACCTGCGTGATCATCCGCAGGCCTTTTTTTGTTTTCAAAGTGATCAGGCATATTTTTGAATGGACCTTGAAGTGCTCGAAACCGAACAGGACCGTGCACCCCGCCTCTTCGAGCCACTGGCTGGCCTGAATATTGTTGTTTTCGTCAAAACGGGCCCTCAGTTCCATAAGGACCGTCACTTCCTTGCCGTTTTCCCTGGCACGGATCAAATAGTCCAGAATGCGCGAAGGCGTAGCCAGACGATAGATCGTGATCTTGATCGACATGACGTTTGGATCGGTGCTGGCCTCCTTGAGCAGATCGAGGAAGATATCCACGTTCTGATACGGATAATTCAGCAGCACATCATGGTCGAGCACCTGGTCGATGACCCTCTGCTGCGGATCGATATATTTGGAAGGCTGCGAAACGAACGGCTTGTATTCGAGCATTTCCTTCATATTGTCCGGCGCCCGGGAAATCAGCTTGAAAAGGTATTTCAGTTCCAGCGGGGTCTTCGAAACAAAAACCTGGGCTCTTTCGATATGGAGCTGTCTGCATAAATAATCCAGCACCGTATCGGAAATGGACCGGTACACTTCCAGACGCAGCGCGGCCAGACGGGATCTTTTCTTCAACGTATTTTTGACAAAGTCGAGATAATCCTCGTCATCGCGGGCCCGCTCGTCATCGATATCGATGTCCGCATTGCGTGTCACCCGGATCACCGTGCTGCTCTTGATGGTGCTTGCCGTAAAGATCTCTTCAAGATTGTGACAGATGATCTGTTCAGCCAGCACATAGTTGTTTTCAGAATCAGGCAGCTTGATAAAGCTGTCGATAAAGGACGGGATCGGAACGATACCGAACTTTTTCTTGTCTTTTTCGGTCAGTTCGACAAAAATATACAGCTGCTGGTTGACCAGATGAGGAAACGGATGATGAAAATCCATGATCTGAGGAGAAAGCAGGGGCAGGATCATTTCCCGGAAATACTTTTGAAGATATTTCTTTTCCTTCCGGTTCAGGCTTTTCCAGGAACGGTCCGCGATCTGCAGATCGGTCAGGGTCTTGTGCAGATCCTTATACACCGTATCCCGCATTTCATAAAGCTTTTTGGTTTCCCTGAATATCGCGTTCAGCTGCTGCTTTACGCTCAGTCCGCTGCGCTTGTCGACAGGATCCTGCTCATTAAAATAGAGGTCGGTGAGCGTTCCGACCCGGATCATGAAAAACTCGTCAAGATTACTGGTGAAGATAGATAAAAATTTCAGCCGTTCGAACAAAGGAACGTTCGGATCGCTTGCTTCTTCAAGAACTCTCTGATTGAATTTCAGCCAGGAAAGCTCCCGGTTCTGCATATATTTGTTATTATCGGTCATGGATCACAGGAGGCATGCTGCGCAGCCCCCTTTCCCCCTTTCTTTTATTGCATTATATTTAAAATTATAGCACAACAAAAGAAAAGATGACCGCACATCATCTTTTCTAGATCGCTTTGAAGCGAAGCCATTTTCCGGAACGGTACCGGATGACAAAGGCGATGGAACGTCCAAGCCAGTCTGCTCCCATGGCTGTCCATACGCCATAGATCCCCCAGCCCATCACGACACCGAACAGCCACGCGCACCCGAGCCGGAAGAGGATCATGGACAGGATCCCGACCCACATCGTGTATTTCACGTCGCCGGCAGCCCGGATCGCGTTCGCCAGATTGAAGGAAGTCGGATGCAGCAGGATCGCCAGGATGTTGTGAAACAGGATCAGATTGTATGCCAGATGATACGTTTCCCCGCTCATGTCGTACAGATCCAAAAGCAGAGGCAGCGCGATCCATACGAGCATCGAAAGAAGCGTGGTCGCGATATAGGAAATCTTCATCAGTTTTTTCGTATAATATTTTGCCTGTTCCTGCTCGTTAGCGCCGATACACTGACCCACGACCGTAACGATGGCCAGGTTGATCGAAGTCACGACGACGATCGCGATCGTGTTCAGCGAATTGGATACGCCGTTGGCTGCGATCTGCGAAGTTCCGAACATAGCTACGATGCTCGTGACCAGCACTTTTCCAAGCATGAACAGACCGTTTTCGATCCCGTTGGGAACAGCGATCCTGAAGATGCGGCCGATTATGTCCGGATGCCAGGAAAACACGCTGTTCATCCTGACCTGGATCGGCTGTCCTTTCCTGGTTGTCAGGATAAAAATAAGGATCGAGCCGATCAGCCTGGAAAGCAGGGTCGGTATGGCGACACCAGCAACGCCCATATGCAGGAGGAATACACCGATATAATTGCCGATGATATTGATGATATTCATGATCATGGAAATGATCATCGTGATATTTGTTTTCTGCATGCTGCGGAATATTGCTGCTCCTGCATTGTACAATCCTAAAAACGGGAAGGAACACAAGGTGAACAGGAAATAGGTGGCGCAAGCCTGCATGACATCGGGCTCGACGCTTCCGTAAAACAGGTGCAGCATCGGCATCCGGAAAATGAAACAAAATGCAGCGATGATCAGACCGATCAGGCTGGCGCTCATGACAAGCTGCGAAGCGCTCAGGCTCGCGTTTTCCGTGTTTTTCGATCCAATATACTGGGAAACGATCACGGCTCCGCCAGTCGCCACCGCGCTCAGTACGGTGATGAAAAGATTATTGATCATATCGACCAGAGCGACGCCGCTGATCGCCGCTTCGCCCGCAAAGGAAACCATGATCGTGTCGATCATGCCTACGAGCATGACAAGGATCTGTTCGACAACAAGCGGAACGATCAGATTTCTCAGATCTGTATTCGAAAAGAGCGTTCCTTTTATTTTTGATGTGCTTTGATTTATTACGTTTTCCATATCTTTACCCTTTCTTTTTCTGTGCTTTCATTTTAGTAAAAACACCCGGAGAAATCGAATACCTTGTCCTTATATACGATCATGCGTTTGAGGCATGGTGATAAGTTACAAATTTGTAAAAGTGTACTTTATTGCCGGCAGTGAGTTTATTCAAAATTTGAGTTTAGTTATAATACAGTAAGATAACAGCACAGCAAATCAGCAAATTTTGTTACAGAAGCATCAATCATTCAATTTTGAACTCGCTTAGAAAGGGAGAGGAAAAAATGGTCAAAAAGAAGAAATCGAACCAATTTCTCAGAAGTTGCATCTTTGAAGCTCTGATGATCTTGCTCCAGCAGAAAAAGTATGACGATATTACTGTGTCTGAAATCACGAGTAAAGCGGGAGTATCCCGCATGACGTATTACCGGACATATTCTTCCAAAGAAGATATTGTTATTCAGCATTTTAAAGAGATGGTGACCGAATTGAAGGAAAAAGATCCCGAGATCGGAAACCAGCCTTATGAAGTATGGTACAAAGTTTTACTGGATTTTGTTTACAGCGAACAGGAGCTGATGGCGTATATCCTCAGGACCCCCGTTCTGGCCAATGCGTGCGAATCGTTTTTGCTTGATCTTGGCCAGTACTGTCTGAGAAAATATCGCGATCTCGACCTCGATGATCCGTATGTGTTGAACTGGGTAATGTACAAAGCGGGGGCATTCAGCTTTGTCGAATCCCGATGGATCAAAAATGGTTTCAAGGAAACACCGGAAAAAATTCTGGAATGGATAGTTCATTATGAAAACGAAAGCGTTTTCGGGTGACTGCGCAGGCAGTCATCTTTTTTTTGCCCGTTTTTCTGTTTCGGTATTTTTTGCTTTCTCCGAAACATCCGTCGTACTGTAGAATCATGTAGAATATTATGTCTACTTTCAGTCAACAAAAAAAGCGGAACGATTTCCGCTTTTTATCAGAACTTCGGTATATACGCTTCTTTGAGCCGCTCGATCCGTCTGTCGTAATCCGGCATGCAGCGTCTGACCTCTTCGTAAAATGCTTTCGAATGGTTGGCATGCTTCAAGTGGCAAAGCTCATGGACAATGATCGCATCGGCACACTCTTTCGGGACAAAGGCGAGATTGAGACTGAGAGAAATATGGTGCCTGGCCGGCGTGCAGCTTCCCCACCGCGAGCTGTAGAAGCCAAACCGCAGCGTGACGGGAGGATATCCAAGCGCAGTGCGCAGCTGTTCAAAGCGTTCCCGCAGTCGTCCTGCGCTGTAATGCCGGATAAAAGACTTCCACTGCTGCGCGGAACCGTTGAAATACAGGATCCCGTCTTTGATGCATACTTCCTTCCCTTCCGTAAGAACAAACGGCTCGCCAAAAAGATAAAGGGTCTGCCCTTTCTTCAGAGCTGTCTGTTCCTCTTTGACACATTGTTCTTCGATCCACTTTTCGTTTTCCGCAATGAACCGGCTGATCCTTTCATCCGAAACAAAAGACGGTGCCGTTACGATCACAGCACCATCTTTATAACGCATATACATCTTTTTGTTGTTTTTCTTTCGAATGATCTTCACATCAAATCTACTGGATATCTGCATATACGGCTTTCGCGATCTGATCCATCGTTTCCAGGGCCTGCTCCTGCTGCCTGAGATCATAGGAATCGTAGCGATGGACATTGCGGATGAGGTCTGTCATCGGCAGCGTGCCATACAGCTTCGTGTTCGATTCCTTCAGGAATTCGTTGAGCTCGTCCTCGTCGTAGAACCCGACTTTTTCATTGCAGTTCGGACACTGGAAATACGCCATATTCTCGATCACGCCAAGCACCGGTACATTCATCTGTTCGCACATTTTGACTGCTTTGGTCACGATCATTGAAACCATCGGCTGCGGAGTAGAGATCATAAGGACCCCCTGTACCGGCAGCGACTGCAGGATCGTCAGCGCCACATCGCCGGTTCCCGGCGGCATATCGATCAGCAGGACATCCAGCTCTCCCCATACGACATCGGTATAAAACTGCTTGACCACATTGCCAAGGATCGGTCCGCGCCAGATGACCGGATCGCTTTCGTTCTGCACGAGATAGTTCAGGGACATGATCTTTATTCCATCCACCTCGACCGGGATGATCTCGTTTTCCTTTGTCGCATACGCATAGCGCTCATGCGCATTCATAAGCCGCGGAATCGACGGACCGGTAATATCCGCATCCATGATCCCGACGCGCAGGCCCTGCTTTGCAAGCGCGCGCGCCAGCATGACCGTAATGGTCGATTTGCCGACACCACCTTTTCCTGAAAGGATGGCGATCACGTGTTTGATCTTTGAATTTGCGTTCGTTTCAACAGAGCACGAACCGGCATCCTTTGAACAGTTTCCCTGATTAGGGCATCCTTCACATGACATATTAATTTCCTCCCTCGTCCAAGCCTGGAAAATACTTATCATACGCATCGCTCAGACGTTTGTTTTGAATATGCGTATAGATCTGGGTCGTCCGGATATCGGAGTGGCCGAGCAGCTCCTGGACCGCCCGCAGGTCCGCTCCTCCGTCAAGCAGGTGGGTCGCAAACGAGTGCCGGAAGCTGTGAGCCGAAATATCGGGGTCCATACCGAGCTCCCCGACCTTTTTTTTGATCAGCCCGTGCACAGACTGCCGGGTGATCCTTGTTCCCCGCGAACTGACGAACAGGGCGCTTTCCTTTGGCACGACATATTTACCGCGCACATGGCGGATATAGTACTGGATCTGATCCGCCGCAGTTTTTGCGATCGGCACATACCGCTCCTTGTCCCCTTTGCCGTGCCGTACCCGGACAAGCTGTTCTGCAAGCCGAACATCCCCCAGATCGAGACTGCACAGTTCTGAGACACGCAGGCCGCACGCATACAAAGTTTCCAGCACGGTCCGGCCAAGCACATCGCCATCTTCATGCCCGAAGGAATCGAATATGCGCTGCACCTCTTCCCTGCTCATATACACGGGCAGATGATTCGATGAGGATGACTGCCTGAAGTGCAGGGTCGGATCGAGGCATGAATCGTTCCGGAGCGCGATAAAGCGGTGAAACGAGCGGACAGCCGACATCATCCGCGCGCACGAGCTCTGGGCATGCGTCCTGCGAAATCCGCTCATGAAGCGGTCGATATCGACCACATTGACATCGCATACGTTGTGACGGCCCCGCTCCTCCATGAACCGCGCGTACGTCTGAAGATCGTTCATATAGGCATCGAGTGTGCTGGCCGATTTGTTCTCGATGACCTTCAGCTCGATCTCATACGCATTCAATGCCGATTCCCAGTTCAGATCCATACGCTGTCCTCGATCCTTGTTTTTGTATGGCCGTCCTTGATCGCCTCGACAAGAAGCGATTTGGCTCCCCGGGAACGTGCATCGTAGGCGACCTGGATCCGTTTGACACTGAACTTGTATTTGCCCAGCATCAGAAAGATCTCGAAAATGCGGTCCGGACGATGCACAAAATAAAACCGGCCGTTCGACTTCAGCAGCCTGGCCGCGCTCGATATCAGCTCTTCGAGCGTACAGTTGATCTCGAAACGCCCGAGAGCCCGTTTGGTGATCTTCGTGTCCGGATGCAGCTCCCGGATTTCGAAAAACGGCGGATTGCTCAGGATCACGTCGACCGGATCGATCGATACGTCCTGGATGGGCGCATGGATGATCTCGCATTCCTGTTTTATGAACTGCCCGGCATTGAAGCACGCCAGCTCATACGAATGCTCGAGCACCTCGACACCGATCAGCTTTTTTGGTGCGAACTGCGAAGCGTACACAAGGAGCACGCCGTTGTTCGTTCCGATATCCAGAACGGTTTCTCCTTTTTTTATGTGCGAAAACTGCGCCAGCAGTCTCGTATCCGTATTAAAACAGAAATGCTCCGGATCCTGAAAAACCTTCCTCTGCGGGTCTATAAAGTAATCCAGCCGCAGCTCCTTTTCATTGATCATCTTTTTCCTGCTCCTTCTTCTTCAGCAGATCCGCAGCCGTCATGAACACTTTCGTATCCAGCGAACGGTTCAGGCTCGCTACGATATCGCGCGTCGTATTGACCGGTTCTTCAAAAATCGTAGGCTGCACGACGATCTGATCGCTTGTCCTGAGCGAGCCGATGCTCACCCCGATGTGACGATATCCGACTTCCTCGAAATTGTCCGTGAGCAGCTCGGAAACGGCCGACCAGATCACAGGATATTCGTCGCTCATCGCCGGCAGGGACATCGAGCGCATCTGATTGTGAAAGGCGGTATCCCGTAAAATGACCGATACGAGTTTTCCCTTCTGTTTTTCCTTCTTCAGTTTCGCGCAAAGCTCGCTGACCATTGGCTGGGTCTGGGCAAATGCCTCGTCGAGCGTATAAATATCGCTCCGGAAAGTCCGGGATACCGAAACGCTTTTGGGCGTCGAGGAAAACTCCAGTTTTGCCGACGACTGTCCGTTGGCCCGCTGCATATGGACGAGCGCATTTTTTCCCAGGATGCGCTTTACAGTATTTTCGTATCGTGGATCGACCAGATCGCCGATCTTTTCGATGCCTTCCTTTTTCAGCAGAGGAACGGTCTTTTTCCCGATCCCGTACATCTGCTCGATCGGCAGCGGCCACAGCTTGTTCCGGATCTCCGATTTGCGCAGGACCGTTATGCCCATCGGCTTTTTCATATCGCTGGCCATCTTTGCCAGAAACCGGTTCGGACCGACACCGATCGAACACGAAAGTCCGATTTCCTTCAATACGCCCTGCTGGATCTGGACCGCCATGTCGAGCGGACGCGGGTATTTTTTGATCTGCTCTGTCACATCCAGAAAGCATTCGTCGATCGATAAAGGCTCGAGCTTGTCGGAATACCGCCGCAGATAGGCGAAAAACCTGGAGGAAAGCTTCCGGTAGTATTCATAGTCTCCGGGCACGATCACCAGTCCGGGACATTTTTCTTTCGCCTGAAATACCGGCATGGCCGAATGGACCCCGAATTTCCTTGCTTCGTAGTTGGCTGTCGCGAGCACGCTTCTGGAAGACAGGGATCCTATAGCAAGCGGCTTTCCTTTGTATTCGGGATGACGAAGCATTTCCGCGTTCGCGAAAAATGCGTTCAGATCAATGTGGAACAGCACACTAGCCATGACGGACTTCCTTTCGAAGTTCTCTCATGGATTCGATCGCGCTCTCTTTGGCGCTTCCGCTGGCCATGACGGCAAGCTCTTTGAGCGATTCCTCTTCGTCCAGGCGCCGGATGGATGTTGTCGTTTCATTTTCATCCTGCGATTTGGACACGTAGTAATGGGAATCGGCCCAGACAGCGACCGAGGATAAATGGGTGATGCATAAGACCTGATGCGTCTTCGACAAGGAATACATCTTGCTTCCCATGGCCAGCGCGACCTTTCCGGAGACGCCGGTGTCGATCTCGTCGAAAACGATCGTATCGATCCCTTCCTGGGTCTGGAATACGGTCTTAAGCGCCAGCATGAGCCGGGAGAGCTCGCCGCCGCTTGCCGATTTTTTCAGCGAGGAAAACGGCTGCCCCGGATTCATGGAAACCATGAATTCGATCTCGTCGATCCCGTCGGCTGCCGGCTTCTTCTCTGTATCCTGCACTTTGAATTTTGCGTTTTCGAGCATGAGATCCTGGCAATGTCTTTCGATTTCTGCTGCCAGAGGCTCGAATACCTTCTTTCGCGATCGGCTCAGCTCGTGTGCCGCGTCGAAATATGCTTTTTCGCTGACCAGAAGCTGTTTTTCAAGCTTTTCGAACACATCCTGGCGGTGAATGATCCGGTCGATCTTCTCTTCCATTTCTTTTGCCTTGTCCATCATGGCCGGCCAGCTGCCGCCGTATTTGCGGTACAGCTTTTTGATCTCGTATTCTCTTTCCTGCAGCGCATCCAGGTCTTCATGCGAATTGAGCAGCGTCTCCCTTTTTTCCTTGATCGTTTCGATCACGTCCTGCATGCTGTAGTAGGCCGAATTGACCGATTCGCTCTCCTCTTCAAGGATCTCGTTCTTGCGGATCGATTTGTACGCCTCGTACATATTGTCCAGGATCCCGTTGTCTTTTGTGAACAGAGAAATGCATTCCTGCATCTCGTCGAGGCTCTGCTGGGCGTGCGAAAGCTGGCGGATCTTTTCCTGCAGCTGAGCCAGTTCGTCTTCCTTCACATCGGCTGCCGTGATCTCGTTGAGCGAATCGGTCAGATGTTCGAGCTCGTCGTCGGAAAACGTTTCCTTCTGCGCTCTGGCCAGCTCTCTTCTTGCGCTGCTGTACGTTTTGTAGGCGGCCGCCGTCTTTTCCTTCAAGCCGCTGTTTTTCGCATACTGATCGAGAAGATCGAGCTGGATAGCCGGATCGGCGAGCTGGATAGTATCCATCTGCGAATGGACATCGATCAGCCGGGACATGAGCTGTCTGACAAAGCCGAGCGTGCTGACCTGCTGATTGATCCGGACCGTGCTCTTGCCCTGGCTGGTCACGGTACGCTGAATGATAAGCTCCTCTTCGATATCGAAGCCGTTGTCCTCGAGCAGGGCGAGCACATCGTCGCCGGGACGTGATAGAACCATCTGCAGGATGGCTTTTTCTTTCCCGTGCCGCACGATATTGCTCGTGATCCGGTTTCCGGACAAATAAGACAAGGCATCGATGAGCAATGATTTTCCGGCACCCGTTTCACCGGTAATGACGGACATATCTTTTTTGAAATCAATGAAGGCATGATCAAATAATATGTAATCTTTGACCATTAACTGTTCGATCATTGTTTCACCTCTTTTCTTTTCCCCACAGCAACGCTTCCAGATTGCCGCTCCGTCCTTCGATCGGCGAATCGATCAGCCGGACATGACGATAATACTGGAGCATGAACTGTTTCATATCTTCTAATATCTTTGTTCTTAATTTCGGGTTTTTCAGGACCCCTTTTTTATTGAGTGCCTGCGGCCCGCATTCGAACTGCGGCTTGACAAGGACGACCAGTTCGCTGATATCGAGCTCGTCGAGCACATGTACGAGGATCGTTTTCGCGGAAATGAAGCTGACATCCATGCAGACAAAATCGATCGGCTCGTCAAACCATTCCTCTTTGATGTCTTTCGCGTTGCGCCCTTCCATTTTGACGACCCGGCGATCGGCCTGCAGTCCTGGATCGAGCTGCAGATGCCCGACATCGAGCGCATAGACTTTTTTTGCGCCGGCGATCAGGCATGCCTGCGTGAACCCGCCGGTGCTTGCGCCGATATCAAGGACCACTTTGCCTGTCAGATCGATCGAAAACGTGCGCAGCGCCGCTTCGAGCTTTTCATAAGCCCGGGAAACAAATTCGACCTCTTTTTTCTGGATGTCGACCGTATCCGCTTCGCCGACAGGATAGGAGCATTTCGTGATTGTTTTCCCGTTCACGGACACACGTCCGTTCTTGATCGCATCCTGCGCTTTGGTCCGGGTGCCGAAATAATCCTGGCAATGCTGATCAAGCCGTTTCATTGGATTCGAGCCTTTCAAAAACAGTTTCCAGATCGATCCCTTCCTCTTTTCTGAGGATCCGGATCGATCCCTGCGGAACGAAATGATCCCCGATCCCGATGATATCGAGCTTGCGGTCGATCCGGTTCATCGCTTCAAGGATCGCGTCCGAGAGCGATCCGATCTTCGCGTCGGTCTCGAATACGGTGATTGGCAGATCCTCCTTCAGGATCGTATCGAGCATCTTTGTATCGACCGGTTTGAAGAAGCGGGCGTTGATGACCATGATCCCGAGCGAATTTTCGCGGGCTTTTTCGATCAGGCGGTCGACATCGGGCCCGTACGTAATGACGACCTGCTCCGGAATGCCGACGATATGACATGTCCAGGTGCCGATCTCGATCGCCTCGTACTTCTCGTTCCGGACAAAATGCACGTTGCCGCGCGGGTAACGGATACAGAACGGCCCGTCATACTTGAAGGCGGTATAGAGCAGGTTCTGCGCCTCCCTGGCGTCTTTTGGCTGGCTCAGGATCAGATTCGGAATGCTTCGCAAAAAGGAAATATCGTAGATTCCCTGGTGTGTTTCGCCGTCGTCCCCGACAAGCCCGGCCCGGTCGATGCCGATCACGACCGGCAGATTCATGCGGGCCACATCATGATTGACCTGGTCGTACGCTCGCTGCAGGAACGACGAATAGATCGAGATGAACGGATGCAGTCCGCCGGCCGCCATGCCGGCTGCCAGTGTCATGGCATGCTGTTCGGCGATGCCGCAGTCAAAGAAGCGGTCCGGATACAAATTCGCAAATTCAAGCAGTTTCGATCCCTGCGCCATGGCTGGCGTGATGGCGGTGATGTACGGATCGCGCGAAGCCAGATCGATGAGCGTGTCGGACATGACCTGGGACCACGACAGCTCCTGCACAGGAAGCTTCATGAGCGGCCGGCCGGTTTTCGGATCGAACGGGCCGACACCGTGCCATTTGCCGGTCTTGTCCTGTTCGGCCAGCTTATACCCTTTTCCCTTTTTCGTGACGACATGGACAACGATCGGCCCGTCATGTTCTTTCGCGGCCGAAAACACCTTGATCAGCTCGGAAATATTGTGGCCGTCGACCGGTCCGATATAATCGAGCTCGAATTCCTTGAAGAGGGGCGCGTCGACGATCGTGTTCTTGATCGAGTCCCGGATATGGCTCAGGGAATGAAGCAGGTTCGTTCCGGCTCTGGACTGGTTCAGGTTGTTTTTTACATCATGCTTGACATGCCGGTATATGTTGGAGGTGCGCAGACTGGTCAGACGTTTTTCGACAGCGCCGGGATTCCTGGAGATGGACATGTTGTTGTCGTTGAAAACGATGATCATTTTTCTGCGGCTCGCTCCGATGTCGTTGAGCGCTTCGAAGGCCATGCCTCCGGTCAGCGCCCCATCGCCGATGACCGGGATCACATCGTAATGCTCATGCTTCAGGTCGCGGGCGATGCACAGGCCCAGAGCGGCAGAAAGCGATGTCGAGGAATGCCCTGCCTCCCACGGGTCGTGGATGCTTTCGCTGCGCTTCTGGTAGCCGGACAAGCCGTTGAATTTTCTCAATGTGGAAAACCCGGCTGCCCGGCCGGTCAGTATCTTGTGCGTGTAGCTTTGATGTCCGACATCAAACAATATTTTATCTTTTGGCGAATCGAACACATAATGCAGAGCAATCGTCAGCTCGATCACGCCGAGATTGCTCGATAAATGTCCTCCGGTCCTGGAGACAGAATCGATCAGAAAATACCGGATATCTTCAGCCAGCTCATCCAGCTGCCTGACGGACATATTCTTGATCTGATTTGGTGAATGAATATCTGTGATCTTCATTCCGCAGCTCCTTTCTTTTTAGTTTGTTCGGTCCTGAAGGGTCCTGATCGTACGCCTGAGGCTGCTGCTGTCCTTCAGATCCATTTGTGCGAGCAGATCTTCGATTTCCTTTGTATAGGCTTCCACCTGTCTGCGCGCTTTTTCAAGTCCGAGAAGCGTGACAAAGGTGGCTTTATGATTGCGCTGATCGCTCAGCGATTTTCCCATTTCCTCTTCGGTGCTCGTGATGTCGAGGATATCGTCCACGATCTGGAACTGGATCCCCAGATCGGTCCCGATCGTGATCCAGCGCGGAATATCCTGCATCTGTCCGGCAAGGATCGCTGCGCTGACCAGAGGCAGGATGAGCAGCTGGCCGGTCTTGTAGCGGTCGATCTGCGTGATCTGCTCGAGCGTGGATGAAGGGCGTTTTTCGGCCTGAAGATCCAGGGACTGTCCGAGGATCATTCCGTCCGCTCCGGCATACTTTGACAGATTTTCGATGAGCATGACTTTCTGCCGGCTGCCTGTCTGGCTGCGCAGGGCCTGCGCGAAGGCGCGGGTGAGCAGTCCGTCGCCGGCCAGGATCGCGGTCGCTTCGTCGAACGCTTTATGGCAGCTTGGCCTGCCGCGGCGCAGATCGTCGTCGTCCATGGCTGGCAGATCATCGTGGATGAGCGAATACGTATGGATCATTTCGATGGCGGCTGCCATCGGATAACCGGCTTCCTTTTTATATCCGTACGCTTCGAGCGCGTCGAAAAGCAGCTGCGGACGCACACGTTTGCCCCCGTTCATGAGCGAATACTCCATGGCGTCGCGCACAGGCGAAGGCGAGCATTCTTCGATCTGCTCTTTGAGATATCGTTCGAATTCACTCATTGGTCTTGTCTCCTTCGTCGACGAGCAAGGTATTCATTTTATTTTCGAATTTTTTCAGTTGGTTATCGCATTGTCTGGACAGCTTGAGCCCTTCTTCGAAAAGTTTCATTGCCTCTTCGAGCTCGAGCTGATTGGAATTGAGTTTTGTCACGATTTCATCCAGGCGCATCATTGCCTGATGAAAAGTCAGTTTTTCAGCCATTTGATTTCTCCTTTTGTGTGATCGTGGCTTGTAAGAGTCCGTCCTGCATGCGGATCGTCACTTTTTCGTCCACTTCCGCCATCTCGACGGATGAAACAATATGATCGTCGTGCAGGACGATCGCATAGCCGCGCGACAGGATCTGAAGCGGAGAGCACGCGTTGAGCAGTGCTGCCTGACGCCTGAGCTGCTCTTTTTTCGAGTCGGTATAGACACGCACGCTTTGTCTGAGCCTTTCCTGCATTCCATGCAGGGCCAGCCTGTGTTTTTCGAGCGTATGGGCGGGCGAATGAGAATAAAGCTCGTTTTTCAAAGCCTGCTCTCTTGTCTTCGCCTCGTTCATGGTCCGGGCCATGGCATGCTGCATCTGGGCATCGAGCTGGTCAAGACGCAGCTGCTTTTCAATGATCCATGTCAGCGGATCGCGAAGATACGGATTGTTTTTATAAGTTGCCAGCAGTCTTTGATCCTGACGGAGCATCGCCTGCATCGTGTCGGTCATCAGAGCCTGCATGCCTGCGATACGCTGCCGCACTTCGTACTGATCCCTGGATACGTGCTGGGCGGCGTAGGTGGGTGTAGCAACGCGCACATCGGCTGCCAGCTCGGCCAGGGTCGTATCGACTTCGTGCCCGATCCCGGCTACGATAAACGTTTTCAGCGAGGCGATCGTTTTGACGAGCCCGACATCATTGAAGCAGAACAGGTCTTCGAAGCTTCCTCCTCCGCGCACCAGAAGAAGCGCGTCGTGCCCTTTGGCATCGGCCTGCTTTAAAGCGCGGATGAGCGAAGCGGGCGCATTCTGCCCCTGTACGAGCGAAGGATACAAGGTGACCTTCATCATGGGCCAGCGCTGCTGCAGGGTGATGAGAACGTCCTGCAGGGCGGCGCCTTCCCTGGCGGTAATGATCCCGATGTTCCCGATCCACGCGGGCTGCGCTTTCTTGCGCGAGTCGTCAAAGTATCCCTGCTCTTCGAGCAGCTTTCTGCGCTGTTCGAATTCAAGATACAGTTCGCCGATCCCGGCCGGGCGCATGCTGCGCACATACAGCTGCAGGGAGCCGCGCTGTTCGTAAATGTTCACGCTTGCGCTTACGAGCACTTTCATTCCTTCCTGCACATCGAATCGCAGCCGGCTGACATACGATGCGAACATGACGCAGCTCATTTCGCTGCGGGCATCCTTGATGCTGAAATAGTAGTGTCCGCTGCGGTGCTTGGTCAGGTTGCTGATCTCGCCCTCGATAAATATGCCGTCAAGGATAACGTTCTGCGCGATCAGGTTTTTCAGGCGGCTCAGCAGCGCGCTGACACTGACGACCCTGGCGCTCATATCTGATCCAGGATGCCGTTGATCAGCTTGTAGGAGTCGTCATCGCAGAATTTTTTCGCCAGTTTGATCGCCTCGTTGATCACGATCGGCTTCGGGATGTCGTTTTGCAGGATCTCCTGAAGAGAGATGAGCAGGATGCTTTGCTCGAGCACGCTCAGCCGGTCGAAATCCCAGTCCTTGCGCAGATATTTTGAAATGATATCGATGTATTCCTGTTCGTGTTCGACCGTTCCGATCGTCAGGGAATACAGATATCCGTCGACTTCATTGTTCCCTTTCATCGCTTCGTACAAGCATTTGCGAATGTCCTTTCCTAAAAGAAGATGCTGGTATACGCACCGCAGCGCGATTTCCCGCATGTCATGTCTTGTCAGCTGTTTTGACTGTCTTTCGCTCATTGTAGTTCCTCCTTATGCGAAAAAAGGAAATCTCTTTTGAAGATTTCCTAGAAAATGAATCCGACTACATCGATCTGAATTTCTTCCGGTTTATGATCGGTCATATAAGAAATGCTTTCAAAGATCTTATTTTGAAGATTTGCACATACGTCGGTAACGTTTGCGTTATAGTCGATCTTTACCGGAATGTTCAAAAAGAGCTTGTTGTCTTCGATCCGGGTCGTGATCCCGTTCTTGAACGGTTTGCTCGATTCGAAAATTTCCACATGGTCCACTTCTTCGACCACGTTGGCCGCGATCGTCGAGAAGACGCTTTTATTTAAGGAAACTGTTCCAAGATCATCTTTCGATGAGAGTTGAATAAATTCTTTTGCCATAATTATCACCTTTTCTTTTACCATTATAACAAATCTCTTATGAAAAGCACCAATCTTTCACGCTGTTTTTTGAAAGAATGCTTCTCGTGCTCATGATATCTCTGTGCAGCTGCTCCTTCAATGCCTGAACAGAAGGGAATTTCTGTTCGCCGCGTATGTAGTGCGCGAAAAGGAACCGCACTTTTTCGCCGTAAATATCCTGATCGAAATCAAGGATGTGCGCTTCGATCGTGCGCTTCGTGTTGTTGAAGGTCGGATTGCTGCCCACATTGATCATGGCCATATGATACCGATCGCCGATCTTTACGTAGCCGGCGTACACGCCGGCTGCCGGAACGATGACATCCGGGGCCACTCTTAAATTGGCGGTCGGAAAGCCGAGCAGCCGGCCTCCGCGCTGATAACCTTTTTCGACCGTTCCGTCAAGCGAATACATGTAGCCGAGCAGTTCATTGGCCAGGGCGATCTTTCCTTCCAGGACATACTCCTCGATCGTGCTCGAGGAGATCTTGTGGGACGGATCTTCCATATACAGATCGACAGGAACAGCATGCAGCCGGCGGTCGTTCTTCAGTGTTTCGATACTGCCGGTATTGCGGCAGGCGTATTTGAATTCGGTGCCGCAGATCAGATACCGGACATGCATCTGCACGAGCACATCGTGAAACGCTTCGACCGGCAGGGCGGCAAACTCTTTCGTGAAACGCAGGATATAAATAAGATCAAAGCCTTTCTGCCCGATCATTTCCAGCCGCTTTGGCAGCGGGGTGAGGTAATCGAGCTCCTGTTCCGGATGAAAGATGGTCCACGGGTCCGGATCGAACAGGATGACGCCGCTGGCCAGCCCGTGTTTTTCGGCGGTCTCGAGCGTTTTGTCCAGAAGTAGCTGATGGCCTTTGTGCAGCCCGTCAAAATAGCCTACGCAGCAGGCGCTCGGGACAAGAGCAGGGATCTTCTGATGGCTGATCTCGATGACTTCCATTACCAGAGCCCCCTTTTCGAGCGGAACACATTGTCGTGGTCGCGCTCGTAGACGGCTGCGATCTTCCCTTCGTGCATCACGGCGATACGATCCTGTTTGGCATCGCATTCGATCTTTCTGCCGTTGAGGATATCAGCAAACGGCTCGTATTCGACATGTTCCATAGGCTCAAAGGCACTTTCGAGTGGATAAAGGGTATGTTCGGGCGCGTCAAGCTCTTCGGCCTGTTCGATCGTGAAGCCGCCGGCTTCGATACGCTGCAGAGCGGTCATCATTCCGACATTGCCGGTTTTCAGCGCGATGTCCCGGCAGATCGAACGGATGTAGGTGCCGCTTGAGCACGAGATCTCGAATTTCATTTCGCTTTCGTCCAGCACCTTTGCCGAATAGATCTCGATATCGGCATACACTTCGGGCACTTCTTTTCCGGCCCGCTGATATTCATACAGTTTTTTTCCCGCGATCTTTTTCGCGGACGTTTTCGGAACGAGCTGGCTTTGTTTTCCGACAAACGTGTCGAGCACGGCCTGCAGATCTGTGATCGGCACGACCGGTTTTTCCTGTTCGGTTTCGCCCCAGATGTCGTCGGTCGTCGTCGACTGGCCGAGCTTCATCTGCGCGATATATGTTTTATCGGAGTTTTCAAGGAACTGAAGCGCTTTGGTCGCGCGCCCGCACAGAACGACGAGCACGCCGCTGGCGTTGGGATCGAGCGTTCCGGTATGTCCGAACTTTTTCTGTTTGTATTTTTTTCTCAGCCTTGCTATGACATCAAAGCTTGTCATACCGCATGGCTTGTTGATCACAAGAATTCCATCCATTTTATCACCGGTATTATTGTAAAGTGTTTTTTTTGGTTTCGCAACTTTGTAAATCGGCCGAGAAGACGTATAATCCTGTTATGAAAATTCAGTCAGTATTAAGAGCTATACGAAATGCCGATCGGGATTTTGGCCTGATCGAAGACGGCGATCATATCGCTGTAGCGCTTTCCGGAGGCAAAGACAGCATGCTGCTGTTCGTCGCACTGGGAATGTATCAGAAGTTCAAAGGAAAGAATTTTGAATTATGCGGGATCCATGTGGATGTAGGGTTCGAAGAGTTCGAGCACGAGCTCATGAAACAGTTCGCACAACAGTACGGTCTGAACCTTTATATCGAAAAGACGCGGATCTACGAGATCCTGCAGAATGAAAAGAACCTGCACAACGGAAAGATCCAGTGCTCGCTTTGTTCCACGCTGAAAAAGGGCGTTCTTTTCGAGAAGGCGAAGGATCTTGGATGCAATAAGATCGCGCTGGGCCACCATGGAGACGATGCGGTGGAGACGCTGTTCCTGAATATGATCCACGGCTCCAAGATCGCCACCTTTCTGCCCATACAGTATATGTCGCGCATGGATATGTATATGATCCGCCCTCTTGTTTATATGAAGGAAAGCGAGATCGTCGGCGTAACCGCAGAAAATGATATCCCAAGCGTTCGCCGCGTATGTCCGAACGACGGCTATACGCAGAGGCAGGAAATGAAAGAGCTTCTCGATGTGCTGTACGAAAAATATCCGATGGCACATGACAACTTTATCACTTCCCTTTCCAATACGAAGCAGGTTTCTTTGTGGAACAAGGAAAAATAAAAAACGGCCAATAAAGAAACAAAGAAAGACGATCTTGAGAGTGATGGGCTCCAATGATCGTCTTTTTCTTTTTATCGTTCCGGCAGCAAAAAAGGAAGGAACTTTGTATTCCCTTCCTCCTTACTGCTGCTTAACCAAGCGCAATATCAAGCATCATCATGACGGTAAATCCGGCAGCGAACAGGATCGTGCCGATATTGGAATGCTTTCCCTGCGCCATTTCGGGCACAAGCTCTTCGACGACCACATACATCATCGCGCCAGCCGCAAAACTGAGCAGATACGGCATGAGAGGAACGAGATGTTCGGAAAGCAAGATCGTTATATAGGCGGCTGCCGGCTCGACGATCCCCGAAAGAGCCCCGTATACGAACGATCTCGATTTCGACATGCCTGCTGAACGCAGCGGCATCGATACGATCGCTCCTTCCGGAAAATTCTGGATCGCGATACCGATCGAAAGCGCCAGCGCGGCAGCCAGCGTGATCGATCGGCTGCCGGATACAAAGCCGGCAAACACGACACCGACCGCCATCCCTTCCGGGATATTGTGCAGGACGACGGCCAGCGTGAGCATGGTCGTTTTCTTCAGATGCGCCTTCACGCCTTCCGGCTCGCTGCTTCCCGGATGCAGATGCGGGATCAGCTCATCGAGAAGGAGCAGAAAGAGGATCCCGGCCCAGAACCCGATGAAGGCCGGAAGAAACGACAGTCTGCCAAGCGTCCTGCTTTGATCGATGGCCGGGATCAGCAGGCTCCAGATCGATGCGGCGCTCATGACACCGGCCGCAAAGCCGCTCAGTCCTTTCTGCACGCTGGCGCTCAGCTTGTTTTTCATGAAGAACACGCATGCGGCACCAAGCAGCGTGCCGGCAAACGGGATCATGATTCCCTGAAATACGTGGATATTCATAACATTCTCCTTTAGTAGTTAATGACTACTAACTATTTTACCTTTTTTCCTGCGCTCCGTCCATCCTCCCGATCTTCTCAGATCAGGATGCCATGCAGATGATCGATCTCGTGCTGGATGATCTGGGCAGCCAATCCTGAAAACTTTTTCTTCTTTTTGATGAACCGGAAGTCGCGGTACTCCACTTCGATCAGATCATAGCGGATACAGGAATGGGTCCCGGCAACCGAAAGGCACGATTCCTGTGTTTCATACGGCAGCGCAAACCGGATGATGTGCGGATCATACATGATCACGAATTTTCCGTTTTCATTGACGGCAATGATGCTTACCGGCTCGCCGATCATATTGGCGGCCATGCCGACGCACGAATCCTGATGCGCCTTCAAGGTGTCGAGCAGGTCCTGCGCGATCGCACGATCCGCCTTTCTGGCAGGTCGTGCCGGAATGGAAAGCTGCTGCTTGTCATGGCAGATGGATCTTACATTGACATCCTCCCACGGTTGAAACCGTGGGATTCCCGAAGACAGGCGGTTCATCG
>ERZ778514.564-NODE-564-length-33404-cov-4.701640_pt1 | contig 33404 bp, 31 predicted proteins | sample MGYA00510344_ERZ778514 | MGnify/ENA primary metagenome ERZ778514 (study PRJEB29527, sample SAMN07138968) | mouse gut metagenome | material: feces | host: mouse | place: China:Nanjing | collected 2016-01-25 ...
AGCAGAAGCCGCCGAACAACGCGAGATAGCCGAGCAAGCGAAAGCAGAAGCCGTCAAACAACGCGAGGTGGCAGAGCAGGCGAGAGCGGAGGCCGTCGAACAACGCGAGGTAGCCGAGCAAGCGAAAGCAGAAGCCGCCGAGCAACGTGAAGCAGCCGAGCAAGCGAAAGCAGAAGCCGCCGAACAACGCGAGGTAGCCGAGCAAGCGAAAGCAGAAGCTGCCGAACAACGCGGAGTGGCAGAGCAGGCGAGAGCGGAAGCCGTCGAACAGCGAGAAGCCGCCGAGCAAGCGAAAGCAGAGGCCGTCGAACAACGCGAAGCAGCCGAGCAAGCGAAAGCAGAAGCCGTCGAACAACGCGGAGTAGCCGAGCAAGCGAAAGCAGAGGCCGCCGAACAGCGTGAGGTAGCCGAGCAAGCGAAAGCAGAAGCCGCCGAACAACGCGAGATAGCCGAGCAAGCGAAAGCAGAAGCCGTAAAGCAGCACGAAGCAGCCGAGCAAGCGCAAAAGGACGCGACAGAATTCCTACAGGAGGTAGAGCGTTACGATGCGGAAGCGAAGGAAGCGCAGGCCCGGGCAGAGAAAGCTAAGGGTGAAGCAAACAGTTTACGGGGCGAAATCATGCGGTTGCAGGGAGAGGTAAGCCAAGCGGAAAAGGAAGCGTCGAGGCAGCAGGCGGAGCGGATGAAGCAGGCGGAGGAATCAAAGGCCGCGGCTGAAAAGATGCAGAGGGATGCAGATGAGCTGAAAAAGAAGATCATACAACTCCAGCAGCGTCTGGACCGCCGGCATATCAAATGAGCATAGAGCTGTTATCACCCGCAGGTTCACCGGAATCACTGCGGGCGGCGGTGGAAAGCGGAGCAGGGGCGGTATATTTGGGCTATGGCAGCTACAATGCCCGGCGGAGCGCAGCGAATTTTACAGAAGAGGAGTTCAAAGAAGCCCTGGCCTTCTGTCACGCCCACGGGGTTCGGGTATTCCTGACGCTGAACATCCTCCTGACGGACCGGGAGCTTCCGGAAGCGTTGGAGACCGCGCGTCAGGCTTGCCGTGAGGGTGCAGACGCCGTTCTGGTGCAGGATTGGGGCCTCTTGGACCTGCTGCGCAAAGCCTTACCGGACCTGCCCCTGCACGCCAGCACCCAGATGAGTATTTTTACCAGCGGCGGGGCGGAGGAAGCGGCGTCCGACGGCTGTGAGCGTGTCGTCATAGCCCGTGAATGCACAAAAGAGGAAACGGCGGAGATCTGCCGGAATTGTCCCGCTGAAATCGAGGTCTTTATCCACGGCGCGCTGTGTATGTGCTACTCCGGCCAATGCGGGATGAGCGCCTTGATAGGAGGCCGTTCCGGGAATCGGGGCCGGTGCGCACAACCCTGCCGGCTGCCGTACGGAGTGAACGCCCCCGCAAAGGACCGGCGGCCGTTAAGCCTGAAGGATAGCTGTTTATCGGACCGTCTTCAGGAAATGGAAGAAATAGGGGTCGCGTGCGGGAAGATCGAAGGCCGTATGCGTCGCCCGGGTTACGTTCGCACAGTGACTGGAATTTACGCGAAGCTGCTGAACGAAGGACGGAAGCCTTCCAAAAAAGAGCGTCAGGCGTTGGAAGAGGCCTTTTCGCGTTCGGGTTTTACGGAGGGCTACTGGCTTGGCAGAACGGGACCGGAAATGTTTGGCTTCCGTCCGGAGGGAGAAACGTCGGGCAGGAAGGAAGAGGCAAAGACCGCAGTCCTGACAACGACCTCTGCAATTCAGGTGAAATTTGTCTGCCGGGTCATTGCGGGAGAACCGTCGACCCTGACAGCGGAAGACGAGAAGGGCCGCCGGGTAACGGTAACAGGACCAGTACCGGAAGCGGCGCGGACCCGTGAGCTGACGCCGGAGGAATTGACCGCGCGGCTGAAAAAGACAGGCGGTACAGGCTATGAATGCGTGGAGGTGAAGGCGGAGACAGGCGCGGGTTTATCACTGCCTGCGTCGGCGATCAACGGCTTGCGTCGTCGGGCGTTGGAAGCGCTGGCCGAGGCCCGGAGGGAGCGCCGGGAAATGGAAGCGCCGCCTATGCCGGAGGACTTGTGCGCCCGGAAGGGAAAGCCGGCGCTGACGGTCAGCCTGACAGAGACGGGCCAGCTGACGGAGCGTTTGCTGTCAGAGCGTCCTGCAAGAATTTATCTGCCATTGGAGAAGCTGAATGAGCTGGACACGCTGCCGGATGGCCCGGAATGGTGCGCAATACTGCCCCGAATCTGGCGCGATCGTGATGAGACGGAGCTCAAATCAATGCTTCTGCGGGTGAAAAAACAGGGCGTAATGTCCGCGCTGGCAGGAAATATAGGCCATTTGCCCTTATTGCGGGACAGCGGCTTGAAGGTCTATGGCGACTATGGACTGAATCTGTTCAACAGCCGTTCATTGGGCTTTATGAGAGACAAGGGGCTGGCCGGGGCGTGCGTATCATACGAATTGCGGTTCGCGCAGATCCGGGACCTGCGGAAGCCTCTGCCCATCGAAGCGATTGTCTATGGACGCCTGCCTTTGATGATAACGGAAAACTGCATCATAAAGACCGGAACAGGGGAGTGCCGGTGTGAAATGCGGAACGAACTGTGGGACCGGACCGGCGCGTCATTTCCGATGCTTCCGGCTTATGGGCACCGGACCGAGATCGAGAACAGCCGGGCGCTTTGGCTGGCGGATCGTACGGATTGGCACAGGCTGGGATTGAGTTGCGGCCGTCTGCGGTTCACCACGGAAAGCGGTCTGGAATGCGCCGAGATTTTCCACAAATACAAAGAGAATGTGGAAAATGGGAAGCACGCTGAGCCGCCGCGGGACTTCACAAGAGGTCTGTATCTGCGGGGCGTGGAGTGATTTTGAAAACGGAATGTATTCTCCAACTGAAAAATAACGGATTGGAATTTTAGATATGAGTAAGCAAGTGGAAATTAAGATAAAATATTTTGCGGAGGGACTGGAACCCATTCAGACGGCGGCAGGCTCGGACTGGATAGACCTGCGGGCGGCGGAGGAGGTCCATATGGAAGCCGGGGAGTACCGGCTGATACCGTTGGGCGTCGGGATGGAGCTTCCGGACGGCTGGGAGGCGCACGTGGTGCCCCGAAGCTCTACCTTCCAGAATTACGGCCTTTTGCAAGCAAACGCTATGGGGGTCGTGGACGGGAGCTACCGGGGTGACCATGATCAATGGCACTGGCCTGCCTACGCGACAAGAGAGATCGTGATACCAAAGAACGCAAGAATCTGTCAGTTTCGGATTATAGAGAACCAGCCGCGGATAGAATTCCGGACAGTGGAGCATCTGGAGGGTCCGGACCGCGGCGGCTTTGGTTCTACAGGCCTTCAATAGAGGAGGAAGCGGAGTATGTCGAAAATTATATTGGCCTCCGCGTCGCCCCGCCGGAGAGAATTGCTGGAGCGGATCGGCGTGACGGACTTCGAGGTGCGGGCGCCGGAGGTGGATGAGAATTTCCCGGAGGGTCTGAGTCCGGAGGAGACCGTTCAGTTTATTTCCCGGGAAAAGGCGGAGGCGGCCCGGGAACAGTGGGGACTTGAGCCGATTATTATCACTGCGGACACAATGGTTTTTTTGGACGACCGCCGTCTCGGGAAGCCCCGCAGCGAGGCGGACGCGTTGGAAATGCTGACCGCTTTGCAGGGCCGGCGTCATACGGTCTGCACAGGGGTGACGGTAAGCCAGGGGGAGAAGATCCTGACGGAGGCGGAGTCAACAGGGGTCATTTTCCGGCCCGCGGAGAAACGGGAGCTTCTTTCGTATATCGCTACGGGAGAACCAATGGATAAAGCAGGGGCCTACGGCGTGCAGGGAAAGGGCGCTTTGCTGGTGGAGCGGCTGGAGGGCGATTTCTTTAATGTGATGGGCCTTCCGGTGCTGCGGCTTTCGCGGATGCTGTCTGAATTCGGGGTGTGGCTGCTGTAGGACGTCCGGATTCGGCTGCGCGGGCTTTGAAGTAAGAAAAGACAGAATTGCTTGCATCCTGGAAAGAAAGGAGCGGGTAAGCGGTTTGAAGAAATTCTTGAAAAACCATGGATTATGGATACTGTTTGCGGCGGCGGTGATATCGGTGCTTCTGGCGGGAATGTCAGTGCTGAGCGTGAACTCATCGCCGCTGACGGACGCCGTGAACACAATGGTAACACCTCTGCAAAACGCGTTTACGGCAATAGCGGAGCGCTTCAACGATATGCAGAATTACTACAAGGATACCACGGACCTCCAGGCGGAGAACGCGGAGCTGCGGAAGAAAATCGCGGAAATGCAGGAGGACGTGCGGCAGGCCGAGGCGGCGCTGGAAGAGAATGAGCGTTTGCGGGAGCTGCATAATTTCCGTGCCCAGCGCAGGGACCTCAGCGATATGGAGCCCTGCACGGTAACGGAGCATATGGTGACAAACTGGACCAGTTCCCTGACGCTGAACAAGGGGACTTCAATGGGCGTCGAGGTCGGGGACTGCGTGCTGGATGAGACGGGGGCTTTGGTAGGAATCGTCAGCGAGGCGGGCCTGAACTGGTCCACGGTTTTGACGGTTGTGGATACGGATACTTCCCTGGGCGCTATGATTTTCCGGACAAAAGAGCTTTGCGTGGCGAAGGGGGACTTTTCCCTGATGGGCGACCGGCGTCTGCGGCTGGATTATCTCCCTGCGGACAGTCAGCTTCTGGCGGGGGATCTGGTGGTAACGTCGGGCTTGGGCGAATTCTACCCGTCGGATTTAGTGATCGGCTCGGTGGAGGAAATTCAGGTGGACGACAGCGGCGCGGCTTCCTACGCGATCTTAAAGCCGGAGGTGGATTTTGACAGCCTGACGGAGGTCTTTGTCCTGAAATCCTTTGTTATCGTGACCTGAGGAGGCGCGGGATGCTTGCAAGAAACGAGACAATTATCAAATGGCTCTTATACGCGGGGGCGGCTTTGCTGTGCTGTCTGGTACAGGGCGGCCTGCAATATTTCACCGTCTGGGGCGTGATCCCTTTCCTGTACCCCTTGGCAGCTGTCATTCCGGCTACCTACGAGGGACCCACGGCCGGAACAATTTTTGCCATAGGCGCGGGTATCCTCTGCGACCTGCTTCTGCCTGGCCCTATTCCTTGTATTTACACGCTGATTTTCCCTTTGGCGGCTTTGTGCGGGGGCCTGTTGTCCCAGAGCCTGCTGCCGGCGGGAATATTCTGTTCGTTGGCGGCGTCGGCGGCGGGATTCCTGCTGCTGGACGGCTTTCACTGCGTTATCCTGTGGGCCAATGGAAAAGCTGCATGGGAAGCCGGGGGCTGGGTCATGGTAAGGGAATTTTGCGTCACAGCGCCGTTTGTGATACCGGTGACGCTGCTGTACCGGGGCGTGTACCGGCACACGAGATATGACGACTGATAGCGATAACAGTTATGGTTTGCAAAAGAAAGGAGTTACATGGACCGAAAAGAAATGCAGAACACACGGCTTTATCTGCTGGGGGTCCTGCTGATCGTGGTGCTGGGGAGCTATTTCGGGGTGCTGTACGACACCCAGGTGACCCATCATAAGGACTACGAGGCGCTGTCGATACGCTCTATCGTGCGGGAGGAGAAGGTGGACGCGTCCCGGGGCATCGTCACGGACCGGAATGGGAAAGTGCTGATCAGCAACCGTTCCTCCCATAACCTGACCTTTGACGTAAGACTGATCCCGGCGGAAGAGGACGTGAATGACGCGATTTTACGGCTGGTACAGCTCTGCCAGAAAGAAGGCGTGGCGTGGACGGATAATCTGCCGGTAACGAAGACCGCGCCTTATGCTTATACCATAGACGAGATGGACAGCGTGCAGAAGGGCCGGTTCCTGACGTACCTGCAAAGCGTGAATGAATTCAAAACGGCAATCGGCTCATATATATTAAGAAATCCCACGGCAGTAGCGGTCGAGATCCCAAAGGAAGTAACGGAAGAGGGCGAAGAAGAAAAAACGCTTACATTCACAGAGCGGGCAGGGACAATGGCTAAAAATCTCACCGCTGAAAACCTGTCCGCATCCCTGTTGAGCAGCGCCGGAATCACGCCGTCCCGGCTGGTAGAGGTCATGCGGAAAGAAATGGAGCTTCCGTCGAGTTTGAGTCAGGACGAGGCGCGGCTGGTCATGGGCGTGCAGTACGAGCTGTCTCTGCGGAAGATTATGGATACCTTGGAAGCGTATGTGTTCGCGGAGGACATCGATACGGACTTCATTTCGATACTGGCGGATGGCCGGTACAGCGGTGTGAAGGTGACGAATTCTTCTGTGCGGGAATATCAGACGAAGTATGCGGCCCATATCCTGGGTTATATGACGAAGCTGTATGCCGAGGACTACAAAGAACTGAAAAACGAAGGCTACGATATGGACGACTGGATTGGCCGCGATGGAGTGGAACTGGCCTTTGAGAAGTATCTGAAGGGCACCGACGGCTATCGGATGGTTTCTTCTAATATGGACGGCAAGATTACTGGGGAATACTACAGTAAGGAACCCAGGCCTGGCGATATTGTGGAGCTGACAATAGATATCAATTTTCAGCAGCAGGTAGAGGAAATCCTGGAGGACACCGTGGGCCGTATGAACGCGGCGGACGGCGACCCGAAACGTGGCGGCGCGGCGGCGGTGGTTAAAGTCGGCACGGGAGAGGTACTGGCGCTGGCGTCCTATCCCACGTATGACCCGGCCACATTCCGGCAGGGGGAGAATTATCAGGCGCTTCTGAATGACGAACACAGTCCGCTGCTGAACCGGGCGACAATGAGCGCGTATCCGCCGGGTTCTACGCTGAAACCCTTCACGGCGGCGGCGGCTTTGGAGGGCGGTTACACGACATTAAAGGAGAAAATACGGGACACCGGCAAATGGTATTATCCTGGAGATAAGAACAGCTATTTCTGGTGCTGGAACCACGCGGGACATGGCTATCTGAATGTGACGCAGGCAATTACAAATTCGTGCAATATTTTCTTTGGCGAAATGGGCTATCGTATGAAAATGGAAGGCCTGCGGGAATGGCTGGTAAAGTTTGGCCTGGGTGAAAAAACGGGCATCGAGATACCAGAGTCGGCTGGACTGCTGCCGGAGAACCCGGAAGGTCAGAACCAAGCGCCATGGGCAGGCTTCGGGCAGTCGACACAGTTATATACGCCTCTCCAATTGGCGAATTATATTGCTACGCTGGTCTCCGGCGGGAAGCATTGCCAGGCGCACCTGTTAAAGTCGGCAAAGGCGTATGACAACAGCGAGGTAACGGCTGTAGGAAACACGGAACCGGTAAATAACGTGAACATCAGCGACGCAAATTTGCAGGCGATCAAGCAGGGAATGCACGGGCTGGCCCACGGAACCTTGTGGCCCTACTTCCGGAACTGTGTCGTGGACGCGGGCGCTAAAACCGGTACCGCTCAGATTTCCAGCAAAGTCAAGAACAACAGCGTTTTCGTCTGCTTTGCGCCCTACGACGAGCCTGAAATCGCCGTTGCCATTGCCATAGAGCGGGGCGACGCGGGCGCGAAATCGGCTTCGGCGGCAGTAAACATCCTGAACGCCTACTTTGCGGAAGAGGAGACGGAAGCGATGGAGATAACGGGTGAAAATCAGATGCTTCCGTAAGAGAATGGCCAGATGGGGAATGTAAAATTTTTGACTGTCGGGGAAATTTGCACACCGAGGCTGTTCGCTTAACACAAAGGACTGTAGGCGCATCTGAAAAACTTGCAAAAGAGAAAAAGTCCCCGCGCGGCAGTAAAAGAACAGAGCTGGCAGGAAATACCCGGAGATAAACGAAGCCGGCGACGGACATTTTCAGAGGAAGGGCTTTTATGAATTGAGAGGGCATAGAAGTCTGGAGAGGGAAATGGGGAGGGCAATCAACAAAGTAAGGAGGTTCCTGCATGAGAGAACCGCAGGTATTTGACCCCCGGTCGAAGGCGTACAAGGAACCGTATGGAGCAGTCATATGTGGCGGATCGGTAACGCTGACGTGCCGGCCGCTGGCAAAGGATGAATTTCAGCATTGTTCAGTGATCACAAGAGAAGAGTTTTCAGGCTTGGAGCAGGAGAGGGAGCTGCGGCCAGAGGGAATCGAGGATGGGCGGATGATTTTCCAGGGAGAACTGCCCGTGCCGCGAGAGCCGGAACTGGTGTGGTATTCCTTCCGATTCTGGCGGGACGACGGTAGTTGGTGCTTTCTGGACCAGACGGGATATCACTGCAAAGAAAAAGCGGAGGCCCCTTGGCAGATGACGGTCTACGAGGACAGCGCTTTCCCGGAATGGTTTGGCGCGGGCGTGACGTACCAGATTTTTCCAGACCGTTTCTGCCGCCTGAAAATCCCCAACGCGGATGGACTGGTGGGGAACCGGTGGGTGCATCAGAATTGGGACGAGGGGCCTGCATGGTGGCCGGACGAAGATGGGGAAATCAGAAACCGTGACTTTTTCGGCGGCTCCCTGGAGGGCGTGATTTCTCACCTGGAGGACCTTGCCGCTATGGGAGTTACAACGCTGTACTTCTGTCCCATTTTTGAATCCGCGTCGAACCACCGGTACAATACGGCGGATTACACGAAGATTGACCCCATGCTGGGCAGCGAGGAAGATTTCCGGGACTTATGCGAAAAAGCAAAAGAGCAGGGAATCCGTGTAGTCCTGGACGGCGTGTTTAACCACATAGGCTCCCAGAGCAGATATTTTAACGCCGACGGCTTTTATGACACCGTAGGCGCGGCCCAGAGTTTGGAGAGCCCCTGGATAGAATGGTTTGATTTTACCCGCTGGCCGGATGAATACGCTTCCTGGTGGGGCATCCGGACCTTGCCGAACGTGCGGGAAGAGTGTCCCAGCTATGTGGAGTATATGATTACCGGCGAGGATTCGATTGTAAAGCGCTGGCTGAGAGCGGGGGCGTCCGGATGGCGTTTGGACGTGGCGGACGAGCTTCCGGATAGTTTTATAGAGAAGCTCCGAAAGGCCGTGGACGAGACAAAGCCGGACGCGCTGCTATTGGGGGAGGTCTGGGAGGACGCCAGCAATAAGATATCGTATTCTCAGCGCCGCAGGTATCTTCTGGGCCGGGAGCTGCATGGCGTTATGAACTACCCCTTCCGGAATGCTCTGCTGAGCTATCTGACCGGCGGCGGCGCGGAGGGCTTTCAGGAGGCCATGGAGACCTTACGGGAGAACTACCCGCGCCCGGCATTCTACAGCTGCATGAACTTCCTGGGAACCCACGATACCTCCAGAGCCTTGACGGTGCTCAGCGGGGAGGGAATGCCGGAGGGCCGGGAAGCACAGTCGAGATTCCATTTGAGCGCGGCAGGCCGTGAACGGGGCTTGACCCGCCTGTTCCTGGCCACGGGCGTTCTCTTTACGTTCCCCGGTTCGCCGATGATTTACTATGGCGACGAGGCCGGAATGGAGGGCTGCACAGACCCATTCAATCGCGGGACGTACCCTTGGGGTTCCGAGAACCGGCGGCTTCTGGAATGGCATACCCGGCTGGGAACCTTGCGGCAGCAGCGGCCGTCCTTGCAGAAAGGCGAGCTGTACTGGCTGAAAGCGGAAGGACCAGTGCTGGTTTATCTGCGGGAGTACGAGAAAGAGGTGACGATCACGGCAGTAAACGCTGGCCCGGAGGAACGATGGATAACGCTGCCTATCATGCCGGATCTGGTGGACCTGATGCGTTCACAGGAGCTGCGGGACGAGGATGGCGGAATCAGATTGGTGCTCCAGCCGAACAGCGTGAGAATTATCGGCAACTGAGTGCCTCTGTCCGATAGAAAGAAAGAATCAGAAAAACGTGAAACGAACCCCATCTGACGGAATTGCAGCGCCGCATGAATTGACGTCAGACGGGGTTTTTCTTTTCTGGAACCGGAACAGGGGGGAGACGTCTTCCGGTATTGCTGATGTTTCACGTGAAACAAAGCGGAATCGGGGTGCATGATTTGAATGATAAGGGCCAGAAAACGAAAAAAGAAGGAAAAGCTGTAAAAATTTTAAGATATGGCTTGCAAGGGTTGGGTATGCTTGATATAATGGAGAACACGTACGGCTCTGGAGAGAGGGAGAACCGCCCAGAGAGCCGGATTTTGCGAAAAAGTAGGTGCTCAAGTGGCTAAAATCATCGCAATTGTGAATCAGAAGGGCGGAGTCGGGAAGACGACCACCTGCGTAAATCTGACCGCGGCGTTATCGGATGCGGGACAGAGGGTGCTGCTGTGCGACTTCGATCCCCAGGCCAACGCTACGTCAGGGATGGGGATCGACAAGACGATTTCCAAGGGCGTGTACACGGCGCTGATTGGGGAGACAACAGCAGAAGAAGCCCTGGTAGAGACAAAGTATGGAGACGTGCTGCCGTCAAATAAGGCGCTGGCGGGAGCGGGCATTGAACTGATCGGGATGGAGCGCCGGGAGTTTTTGCTGAAAGATGCTCTGGAACCCCTGCGGGAACGGTATGACTATATGTTGATAGACTGCCCGCCTTCCCTGGAGCTTTTGACCTTGGACGCCCTCTGCGCCGCTGATGGACTCCTGGTCCCGGTGCAGTGCGAATACTTTGCTTTGGAAGGCCTGTCGGATTTGATGAATACCGTCCGACTGGTGCGCCGTTCCCTGAATCCAAGGCTGGAGCTGGAGGGCGTGCTGCTGACAATGTACGACGCCCGGACAAATCTGGCCATGCAGGTGGCGGAGGAAGTGAAGCATTATTTCCCCGGTAAGGTCTACAGCGTCGTGATTCCCCGGAATATCCGCCTGTCCGAGGCCCCCAGTCATGGCAAGCCCATCACCGCCTATGACCGTCTGTCCCGCGGCGCGGAGGCTTACAGCGCAGCCGCAGCGGAGTTCCTGAAGCGTCAGGAGGCGTAACGGCATTGTGGAAAACTTTCGATAATTCGGGCAAATATTTTTGGGACTTGCCTGCTGAAAGTTTGGGAGTCTTTTTGAAAATGCTTGATTGACCCTTGTTTTGCCCGCTGAAAGTACAAAAAGGTAATTGTTGATAAACCTGTGGAAAATGCAGAGAGGGACGGCTGTCAATCTGTGAAAATGGCTTGAGAAGATGCCGGTAAAGACGCTTGCCGCAGGTCCGGGGGAGAGAAGACCGCGCGGCGGCACTGGAACGTGAACCTTTGCAGTGAAAGGAGTTTATGCGATGGCGACAAAGAAGCCTTCCGGTTTGGGCCGGGGACTGGGCGCTCTGCTGGGCGAGGACGTATTAAAGCCTGAGAGCGCGGGTAATCTGTATTTACCGATCTCGCAAGTGGAAAGCTATTCAAATCAGCCGCGGAAGTCCTTTGACGAAACCGCATTGGCAGAATTGGCCGATTCCATTCGGGAGCACGGGATCATTCAGCCCCTGACGGTACGGAAGCTGTCCTCCGGTTACTATCAGATCATTGCCGGTGAGCGACGCTGGCGTGCCGCGCGGATGGCTGGCCTGACAGAGGTGCCCGCCGTGGTGGTGGAGGCCGACGACCGGAAAGCCGCGGAATTGGCATTAGTGGAGAATCTTCAGCGGGAGGATCTGAATCCGATGGAAGAAGCCGCCGGTTTCCAGGCCCTGATGGAGGGTTACCATATGACACAGGAGGAAGCGGCGCAACGTGTGGGGAAGTCCCGGAGCGCCGTAGCCAATGCGCTGCGTCTTCTGGGATTGCAGCTTTCCGTGCGCGAGATGGTGGAGCGCGGGGAGCTTTCCGCCGGTCATGCCCGCGCGCTGGTGCCTCTGCCGGCCGCGATGCAGGAGAAGGCCGCCTCTGCCATTGTCGCCGGAGGGCTTTCCGTACGGCAGACGGAGGCTCTTGTAAAGCGAATGTCCGCCGAATGGAAGGAAGAACCCGAAAAGGAGACAAGCGCCCCGGTGAACTACGCTGCGGAAGCCCAAAAGGACCTTGCCGCGAAGCTGGGACGGGGTGTGCGCATTGTCACCGGCAAGAAGAAGGGCCGGATTGAATTGGAATATTACGACCTGGATGATCTCAACAACCTGCTGGAGGCCCTGAATCTTCTGGCAGAGCCACAGAATTAAGAAAGGAAATTCAGAATGAAGCTCGAAAAACGCTGTGAAGGCCAGCCCTCCGCAGTGCCCGAGGAAGCGCCTTCCAAGGGCAAGAAACCGGTTTTGATTTATATTATGATACTCTTTATCGCCGCGTTTCTGATGATGGCACTGTCCTTTGCAGCCCATCAGAGAAGCAATACCGAGGCCCTGGGGGAGCTGCAAAACTCCGTCAGCGCCATGCAGGAGGTGCAGGCGACACAGGAGCAGATTATTCTCCTGCAAACAGAATTAGCCGACGTGCGGAAGGAGGCAGAGGAACTGGAGGACGCCGCTGCCGATGCGCAGAAACAGATTGACGCGCTTCTCGCCCTGTACAGTCTTCAGCAGCACTACTCAAACCGGGACCTGGAAGCCTGCCGCGCCGATCTGGAGGCTTTTGAAAAGCAGGGATATCAGGACGCGCTGCCCGATTCCGCCGGAAAGTCCCTGACGCCGCCGTCTGTACGCTTTCAGGAGCTCAAATCCGCTGTGGAGGCAATGGAGACGGAAGAGAATCCGTGACAGCCCGCTGTTTCACGTGAAACAATTTACTGGACCGCTTGGATTGATTGAAAGCGGCCTGCAAGAAAGGAATGTTTGATTATGTTGGATATGCGCTTCGTTCGGGAGAATCCCGACGCAGTAAAAGAAAATATTCGGAAGAAGTTCCAGGACGCCAAGCTGCCCCTGGTGGATGAGGTCATTGAGATTGACAGCAAACGCCGCGCCGCCATTGCAGAGGCCGACCAGCTCCGTTCGAACCGGAACCAGATTTCAAAGCAGATTGGGATCTTGATGGGACAGGCAAAGAAGGACCCGTCCAAGCAGAAAGAAGCGGAAGCGTTCAAGGTCAAGGTCAAGGAGCAGGCGGATCGTCTGGCTGAGCTGGAGCATCTGGAGACCGAGCTGGAAATTGAGCTGCACCAGAAAATGCTGCTGATTCCCCAGATGATTGACGATTCTGTGCCCATCGGAAAAGACGACAGCGAAAATGTGGAGGTCCAGAGATTCGGCGAGGCCAAGACCCCTGACTTTCCTGTGCCTTACCATACTGAAATCATGGAGTCTTTTGATGGTATTGACCTTGACGCCGCGGGCCGGGTTTCCGGAAACGGCTTCTATTATCTCCTGGGGGATATCGCGCGGCTTCACGAGGCGGTCCTTGCCTACGGTCGGGATTTTATGATTGACAAGGGCTTTACCTACTGCATCCCGCCCTTTATGATTCATGGCAACGTGGTGGAGGGCGTGATGAGCCAGACCGATATGGATGGCATGATGTATAAGATTGAGGGCGAGGACCTTTATCTGATTGGCACCAGCGAGCATTCCATGATTGGACGCTTTATCGATCAGCTTCTGCCCTCTGAAAGACTGCCCCAGACCTTGACCTCTTATTCTCCCTGCTTCCGGAAGGAGAAGGGCGCCCATGGCATTGAAGAGCGTGGTGTTTACAGAATCCATCAGTTTGAAAAGCAGGAGATGATTGTGGTCTGTAAGCCGGAGGAATCCAAGGACTGGTACGAAAAGCTCTGGCGGTACTCTGTGGAGCTCTTCTGTTCTCTGGATATCCCCGTCCGTCAATTGGAATGCTGCTCCGGCGATCTGGCGGATCTGAAGGTCAAGTCCTGCGATATTGAAGCCTGGTCCCCCAGACAGCAGAAATATTTCGAGGTCTGCTCCTGCTCCAATCTTGGCGACGCCCAGGCCCGGCGGCTCCGGATTCGCTACAAGGATGAAGACGGGAAGACTCAGCTCTGCCATACGCTGAATAACACCTGTGTCGCGCCGCCCCGGATGCTCATAGCCTTCCTGGAGAACAACTTGCAGGTTGACGGCTCTGTTTTGATTCCGGAGGTCCTGCGGCCTTACATGGGCGGAAAGGAAAAGCTGATCCCCAACAGATAATACGGACTGTATACCGTCGATTACAGAGCGTTGTCAGCCTGATCTGCCCGATATCGGGTTTTGTGCCGCCGGTTGAGTTGAAGGACTTTTTTCGTTTGGCCTTGCACTTGGTTCCGTTCTCTGTTAAACTGTTTTTATGAAGGAGTTGGTCTGTTTGAGTAAGGCGTCCGGTTTTCTGACCGAGTTTAAGACCTTTATCGCCCGCGGGAATGTAATGGATATGGCCGTTGGCGTGATTATCGGCGGGGCGTTCTCGAATATTACGAATTCCCTGATTGATGATGTTGTGATGCCTTTTCTTGGGATCTTTACGAATTCGATTTCCTTTGCGGACCTTGCGGTGGAAGTGGGGCCTGCCGTGGTGAGGTATGGCAACTTTATTCAGGCCGTTCTGAACTTCCTGATCATGGCTTTCGTTGTCTTCTGTCTGGTGAAGGCGCTGAACACGTTTCATAAGAAGAAGGAAGCAGCGCCGCCACCGCCTCCCGCGCCGACCAGGGAGGAAATTTTGCTGACAGAAATCCGGGATTTGCTCAAGGAGAGATGATTGATGGAGGCTTTGCTGCGTGACGGGCTGTCTCAGCTGGGACTCCCTCTGGATGCCATACCAGCTTTCCTGAAATACGGCGAACTGCTTCTGGAGACGAACCGCGTCCTGAATCTGACCGCCATCACGGAACCCGACGAGGTAGCAAGGCTCCATTTTCTTGACTGCGCCGCGCTGCTGACTCTGGAACGCTTTCAGGGGAAGTCCGTGGTGGACGTAGGAACCGGGGCTGGGTTTCCGGGGCTGCCCCTGAAAATTGTGGAACCCTCCATTTCCCTCACCCTTCTGGACGCCCAGCAGAAACGGGTCCGCTTTCTTGAATCCGTTTGCAGCGCCCTGAATCTATCCGGCGTGAAGTGCTTCCATGGGCGTGCGGAGGAGTTGGCGCGTCAGGAGGATTTGCGGGAACAGTTTGATTTTGCGGTTTCAAGAGCCGTGGCGGATCTACGGGTGCTCTGCGAGCTGTGCCTGCCCTTTGTCAAGACCGGCGGACTCTTCCTTGCGATGAAGTCCGTCTCCTGCCAGCAGGAATTACTGGAGGCCCGTTCCGCAGTCCGGCAGTTAGGGGGCGTGCTGGAGGATACCCGGGACTATCAGATCCCCGGTTCCGACGTTATCCACCGCGTCCTCCTGATCCGGAAACTTGCTCCCATGCCCGACGCCTTTCCCAGGCCATTCGCCCGTATCAAGAAAAGACCGCTCTGAAATGGAAGCCCGTCCTATGCTGAACGGCTTTCCGTGTCAAATATTGCTTCTTTATCGTCCCCATACATCCAATCTGTTTTGTTTGTCTGACGCAGGGCGCGGATGATCACAGCACCCTTCGTCTTTAGGACAGAAAGCGGCTCCCGGCTGTGGGACTGCTTTCCGCTTACGCCCCTTTTGCCTTTTGGATTTTTGCGTTCAGCTTGCTTTTGAAAGGTGGGATTGCTTATGGATGGTCAATGTCTGGCCGTCGTTTCAGGAAAAGGCGGTACTGGGAAAACTTCCTTTACCGCCGGCGTAGGCTGCGCTTTGGCATTACAGGGTCTGCGCGTGCTCTGCCTGGACTGCGACGCCGGCCTTCGAAATCTGGATATCGTTCTTGGTTTGTCCGACCTTGCTTTTATGGATTTTTCCGATGTCATACAGGGCCGCTGCTCCCTTCTTGATGCCACTGTAGAACATCCCCGGGTGCCCGGCCTGTTTCTTCTGACCGCGCCCGCCTCTCTGCGCAGGAATCTGGCCACTGAAAAGCAGATGCGCGCGCTATTGGATTCTGTGCGTCAGTCCTTTGATTTCTGCCTTTTGGACGCCCCCGCCGGTCTGGGACACGGATTCCGGCTGGCGGTCTGCGGAGCTGACAGGGCCGTCGTCATTACCACATCCGACGCGGCATCGTTGCGGGACGCGCAGCATACCGTAATGGAGTGCAGTCAGTTTCCCCGGGAGTCCCTTCATCTTGTGGTCAACCGCGTCCGAAGGAAGCTCCTGCGCTCTATGCACGCATCCATTGACGACGCCATAGACCAGGCCGGACTCCCGTTGATAGGCGTGGTGCCGGAAGACGATACCCTGCCCCTTGCCATGAACCTCGGCGTGCCTCTTCTGCTAACCGCGAATTCCGGCGCCGCTGCCGCATACCGCAATATTGCCAAACGCATACAGGGCCAGAGAGTGCCTTTGATGCGGATCAGGTAGCAGCGTATTTGCGAGCGCAGAGCCCACACCCTTGCCCCGAATTCGATAAACCAGTCAGCACAACGCGGCTGGAGAAAGGATGCGACCTTCTATGAACATCGCTTTGATGGCCCACGATAATAAAAAGGAACTTATGGTCCAGTTCTGTACCGCTTATGCCGGAATTCTTACCAGACACCATATCTACGCTACCAATACCACCGGCCATATGGTCGCCGACGCTACCGGGCTTCCTGTACACTGCTTTCTCACCTATGCCCATGGAGGCAGTCAGCAGATCGGCGCCCGTATCGCATACAATGAATTCGATATGGTCATTTTCTTCAACGACCCGGAAAATGAAAGCATGGCCGGCGACATTTCCTATATATCCCGTCTCTGCGACCAGAACCGGATACCCTTTGCAAGCAATATAGCCACCGCGGAAATGCTCGTCCTGGGGCTTTCCCGCGGCGACCTAGACTGGCGGCTGATTGTCAATCCCTCCAACCGCCCGATTGCCTGACCTGTACCTTCCGGGATGTTCGCTCTCGTCCCTTCTTCAGCACAGGGGCGAGAGTTTATTCCGTTCTATTTCTTTTTAAGGAGTCATTGCCATGGCGAAAGTTGCCCCCAGAACCCTGTCCGGTTTTATGGAACTGAATCCCGCGCCCCAGGTCCAGATGGAGACCATGATGGACGTGCTTCGAAAGACCTACGCGCTTTACGGCTTCACCCCCCTGGACACCCCCGTGATCGAGTCCAGCGAGGTGCTCCTGGCCAAGGGCGGCGGGGAGACGGAAAAGCAGATTTACCGTTTCCAGAAGGGCGACGCGGACCTCTCTCTGCGTTTTGATCTGACCGTTCCCCTTGCCAAATATGTCGCCCTGCATTATAATGAACTTTCCTTCCCGTTCCGGCGCTTCCAGATTGGGAAGGTGTACCGGGGCGAACGGGCGCAGAGAGGGCGTTTCCGGGAATTCTATCAAGCGGACATAGACGTGATTGGTGATGGAAAGCTGGATATCATCAATGAGGCAGAAATCCCGTCGATTATCTATAAGACCTTCTCGGCCCTGGGCCTGAAACGCTTCCGGATCTGCGTGAACAACCGGAAGATACTGAACGGCTTCTATGCGATGCTGGGACTTACGGAACAAGCGTCAGAAATCATGCGGACTGTGGACAAGCTGGATAAAATCGGCGCGGAAAAGGTCTTCAAAATCCTGACCGGGGACGTCAGCGTCAGCCCGGAGAACGCCCACGAAATCCTGAATTTCATCCAGATCAGCGGAAGCGACCAGCAGGTTTTGCATGAGCTGGATGCGTACAAGGGCCGGAACCCGGTTTTTGACAGCGGCCTGGAGGAACTGACGACAGTAGTGCGTTATTTGTCAGCATTCGGGGTTCCGGAGGAAAATTTCGCTGTAGACCTGACCATCGCCCGTGGACTGGATTATTACACCGGCACCGTTTACGAGACCACGCTTCTGGATTATCCCGAGATTGGTTCCGTATGCTCCGGGGGCCGGTATGATAACTTGGCGGAATATTACACCGAAAAACAACTGCCTGGAGTGGGGATTTCCATTGGATTAACACGTTTGTTCTATGTCTTAGGCGAACAAAAGCTCCTGAATCCGGACCTGAACACCGCCCCCGCCGATGTGCTGATACTCCCCATGACGGACGACCTCTCCCACGCCGTAGCCCTTGCGACCCTCCTGCGCGAGAACGGCGTACGGACCCAGCTGCACTGTGAACAGAAGAAGTTCAAGCAGAAGATTTCTTACGCGGACAAACTGGGCATTCCCTACGTGATATTCCTGGGCGAGGACGAAATCAACGCCGGGGTGGTCGCCTGCAAGGAACTGGCCACCGGTGAGCAGACCAAGCTGGACGCGAAAGCCACCATCTACCGGATCAAAGCCGGACTGGACGCAAAAGCAGGCGGGACGGTAATTGTAGAAAGGTAGCATTATGCGGAAGATTTTCAGATCGAGACGGTCTGTGATAACATTGGCTGCAGTGGTTCTGCTGGCGGTTTGGTCACTCTGGTACGCAAGGCCCCTGAGCGTCCGTGACCTGATGGGCGGCGCGAACCCGGAGACTGCCCACGCCCTTATAATAGTTAACGCGGAGCTTCAGTCAGATTTCAAGTGGAAGACGGAAACCGGTACCTTTGCTTGTGATGAGGGGCCTGTGATGGACGAGCTGTTTTCCCAACTGGACGGGCTTCGGTTCCATAGAAATCCGTTGGAAGTGGTTCTGCAATTCCTGCCGCGGGACGGAGGAGAAATTACCGGGAAATCCTTCAACCTGTACGCCTATGACCAGTCCAAGAAAGAAATTCTGGAACTTTATTTCAGCGGTGAGCATTGGAGGCATCAGGACAGGCTGCCCCTGTATACAAGCCACAATGAGGAAGAAGCCGGCAAATCCCTGGGCGCATGGCTTTGGGAGAACCGGGACAAAAACTGATTGCTGAATGTTATAAATAATATTATTTATTCCAAGATGTATTTAACCTGCTTTATCAGGAGGCTCTCGACTGTGAAATTTCTACGTCAAACCCTGGCTGTACTGCTGGCAGTTCTGATGCTGGCCGTACCCGTCACCGCCACGGAATCCGAAAACTGGCTGATCCCCAAAATGCGGGAGGACCCTGAATTTACCGACACAGCCGGGACCATCTGTCAGGAGGCGGCGCGAATCTGCTGTGAAGCGGGCCTGATGACGGGTGTGGACGCAAAGCATTTCATGCCGGAGACGGGGCTGACCAACGCGCAGATTATTGTAATTTCGGCCCGGCTGCACCGACTGCTGAAAACCGGCACCGTAGGCGAATTTGACTCCTACCATTTGCCGAGGGACCAGTGGTGGAACCCGTATGACAAGTACCTCCGTGAACAGATACCGGCGTTGGCAGACAGTAAAAAATATGCCTGGATGTGTGAGTCTCCGACAACGAATTGCTATCGGGAGACCTTCTTCCTGATGCTGGCGGATATACTGGAAAGCGCGGAGACAGAACTGCCTGTCATCAACGACGTGGACGCGGTGCCGGACTGCATGGACCCGAAGATTATCCAGTTCTACCGAGCGGGCATTCTGGGCGGGAAGGACGCTTACGGGACCCTTGTGGGGGACGGTGCGCTTTCCAGGGCCGCTGCTTCTTCTATGCTGGCCCGGTTGATTGCCCCGGATCAAAGATTGCACCTGAATCTGGAGACCTGGGATCTCTGCAAGCTGCTGCTGGACGTGGAGACTGATGCGCCGCTGATGGTAATCAATGGGCAGACCATCACGGCGGAACAGTTTATTGTGCCCTATGTGCTTGACCTTTCCCTTTACAATCATAACCATTTGGGCAATATGTTCAATTACAGCTGGCCAGGCGATGATTCAGTAGGACTGATGGCCCGGTATGTTCAGTTAGAGGAGATTGCGGCAGAACTTGGGATGGACCTCCCGGAATCGGAAGAGACTTATTACGACGGCTATCAAGGCTTTACCGCCGCAGGACAAAAGTGGAACGCGGAACATGAGCAGTTGTTTGAAGACGTGCTTGCGGTTCTGGGAAAAGAGGACCTGCCGCCTTTGCCTGAAATCCAATATACTGAGTATTGGGACCGTGACCGGCTGATAGCTCGTGACTACCTGCTCTATCAAGCGCCTGTCTGGGGCGGCGGGATGTGACAGCTTACGCAGTTTTTGTATTTTACTATATTTTTACTATATTAGGAGATGGTTATCATGACCCAGAATCGAACCCACACCTGCGGGGAACTTCGGATAGAAGACGCAGGGAAGACCGTCCGTCTTTGCGGATGGCTTGAAAATGTCCGGGAGGTCGGCTCAGAGCTTGCGTTTGTAGTCGTCCGGGATTTCTACGGCATTACGCAGATTGTAGCGGAAACGGAAGAGATGGTAGGGGCGTTCAAGGCGATTACGAAGGAATCCACCGTAGCGGTTGACGGCGTTGTCCGGGAGCGTGCCAGCAAGAACCCGAAAATTCCCACAGGCGAGATTGAAGTTGTACCCTCGAAAATAGAAGTCCTGGGCCGCTGCCGTCATGGGGAACTTCCCTTCCAGGTCAACCGCAGCCGGGAGGCCGATGAAGCGCAAAGGCTGAAATATCGTTATCTGGACCTCCGGAATCCTGCCGTCAGGGATAATATCGTCCTCCGCTGTCAGGTGGTGGCGGCGCTCCGGAATGCCATGACGGAACACGGCTTCCTTGAGATCACGACCCCCATTCTGACCGCCTCATCCCCGGAGGGCGCGCGGGATTACCTGGTCCCGGCCCGGAATCACCATGGGAAGTTCTACGCCCTGCCCCAGGCGCCCCAGCAGTTCAAGCAGCTTCTGATGACCTCCGGCTTCGACCGTTATTTCCAGATTGCGCCCTGCTTCCGGGACGAGGACGCCCGTGCCGACCGTTCCCCCGGCGAATTCTATCAGCTGGATATGGAAATGGCATTTGCGTCCCAGGAAGACGTTTTCGCGGTGATTGAGGACGTGCTGCCTCCGATTTTTGCGAAATACGGCAAGTACAACAAAGCCAGCGGCGCGCCCTTCGAGAGAATCCGCTATACCGACGCGATGGAGAATTTCGGCACGGACAAGCCCGATTTACGCATAGACCTCCGGGTAAAGGACGTGACAAACGCGCTGGGGGCCTGCGGTTTCGGGCCCTTTGAAGGCAATCCGGTGAAAGCCGTGGTGGTTTCCGATTTCCATGAGACCCGGAAGTTTATCGACAAGACCCTGACGGAAGTGGAAGTTGTTTCCGGCGGGAAGCCCTACTGGTTCCGGCTGGATGAAAAGGGCGAGATTGTGGGCGGCATTGCGAAGTTTGTCCAGCCGGTAAAGGACGCCGTGATTTCCGCCCTGGACCTGAAGCCTAATGATTTTGTGGCGTTGGCCTCCGGGAAACTGGGCGCGGCGCAGAAGACGACCGGAGTGCTGATAAAAACCCTGGGCGCGGCAGTTCCGGGACATATGGACAAGGAGCGGTATGCCTTCTGCTGGATTGTAGATTTCCCCATGTACGAGCTCGGGGAGGAATCCGGCGAACTGGAATTCTGCCATAACCCCTTCTCTATGCCCTCCGGCGGACTGGACGTGCTTCTGAAAGCGGAACGGGGAGAAATCGACCCCCTGACCATCACGGCGGACCAATACGACCTTGTATGCAACGGCGTGGAGCTTTCCTCCGGCGCGGTGCGGAACCACGACCCGGAAATAATGGTCAAGGCGTTTGAGATGGTCCGTTTGGGCGAGGACGACGTAAAGGCCAAATTCCCCGCCATGTACAATGCGTTCACCTACGGCGCGCCGCCTCATGCCGGGATTGCGCCGGGCGTGGACCGTATGGTGATGCTGCTGGCAGGCGAGGATTCCATCCGGGAGATCATTCCTTTCCCCATGAATAAAAACGCGCAGGATGTAATGATGGACGCGCCCGGCACAGTGACACAGAAGCAGTTGGACGAGCTGCATATCGCGGTGGTCACAGAGTAAGCCGGGACCCGCCGGAGGCTTGGAGGTGCCTTATGATGTTTGACGACGTTACGCAAAATTTGCAGCAGCGCGGCTATACCGTCCGTACCTTTCCAGACGCCCAGTCCGCCGCCGGTTACCTTGACGCTGCGATCGACGGCGTTTCCGTAGGCTTCGGCGGCTCGGCCACCCTGGACGCCTTGCAGCTCTATGAACGGCTGGGGAAGCATAACCAGGTTGCCTGGCACTGGAAGCAGGACCCCGATACAGCGCGGGAACAGGCGATGAAAACCGAAATCTACCTGACCTCCGCCAACGCCCTGGCGGTCACAGGTGAAATTGTGAACATTGACGGGACAGGAAACCGCGTGGCCGGGACTCTGTTCGGGCATCGGAAAGTCTTCTTTGTTATCGGAAGAAATAAGATAGCCCCTTCTTATGAGGAAGCCGTCTGGAGAGCCAGGAATGTAGCCGCCCCGAAACGCGCCCAGCAGATGAACCGGAAGACGCCCTGCGCACTGAAAGCCGAACGCTGCTTCGACTGCAAAAGCCCGGAGCGGATCTGTCGGGGTCTTGTGACGCTCTGGGGTCCCATGCTCGGAATGCAGGCGGAGGTCCTTCTCATCGATCAGGATTTAGGGCTGTGAGGCGGCTTGTCTGCGTTCTGGCGGCGCTCTGCCTGCTTGCCGGATGCGCACCGCTTCTGGAACGCACCTATGCCGTCTCAGAGCCGCACAGCAGCCGGTTTTGGGAAAGCGAGGCCGCCGGGACCCTGCGCGCGGAGTCTTATCAGGATATTGTCAATGACTTGCTCCTTTTGATTGGCCAGCATACCGAAACCGCCGCCCTCCGCCTTTATAACTTTACCAGTGATTTCTCCGTAGCCGACACCCTTGAACAGGCGACGACGGAAATCCAGCAGGATACCCCCATGGGCGCGTATGCCGTGGAGTATATCACCGCGGTCAGTCAGGCCCAGAGAGGATATTATGAGATCGCGGTGAAAATCAGCTATCAGCGGTCTCTGGAGCAGATTCAGGCCGTGGTGAACGCCACCAGTCCAGAGGCACTGCACAGCCTGCTGACCGACGCGCTGGAGAATGAAAAGGCGGAGTTGGCCGTCCGGATGGGATACTGGGGACGGGATGGCTTCGACCAGCTGAACGCCGCCGTTTCCCTGGTCCGGGAGGAATTCGGGCTGGAGGAGACGCCGGATTGGGTGGTCAATTTCTTTCCGTCCGAAGACGCTCCCGGTCTGGTGGAATTCCTTTTTGACAGTCAGGACGCCCCGGAATCCATAGAGGTCATGGAGCCGGAGGAACCTGGCAGCGCGGCAGATGCTGAGGGAACCGAACAGCCGCAGAAAACGGAGGACGTTCAGAACGGGATGCAGGGCGAGACAGGGACAGAACAGGACGACCCGCCCTCCAATGGATATGGCTGGATTACCGGACTTGCGCCTCAGAAAAATTTTTGAGTTTTTTTGCAAAACCCCTTGACAAGGCAAGATTTCTCTGATAGAATCTTCCTTGTTCCGCGGGCATAGCTCATCTGGTAGAGCGCCACCTTGCCAAGGTGGAGGTAGCGAGTTCGAGCCTCGTTGCCCGCTCCAGAAGAACTCCTTAAGGGTCTTTTCCCTTAGGGAGTTTCTTTTTTGCCGTCTGGAATTCTGATACAAAAAGAAGGATGGGTGATCGATTCCCCATCCTTCTTTCTCTTGTATGTCAAAAGGCCAGCAGTAAAGTCCCGGCCGTAATCAGCACACAGCCCAGGAAGGCTCTCAGGCTCAGAGGCTCTTTCAGGAAGACAAAGGCCAGAATCAGCGTCAAAACCACGCTCAGCTTGTCTACCGGCACGACCTTGCGGACTTCCCCCAATTGCAGCGCCTTATAGTAGCACAGCCAGGAAGCGCCCGTCGCAAGCCCGGACAGTATGAGAAACAGCCAGCTTTGACGGTTGATGGTGTTCAGCCCGTTTTGGGTCCGGGTCAGAAATACCATCCCCCATGACATCAGAACCACGACTGTCGTTCGCACCGCCGTAGCCAATGTAGAATTTACGCCCTCGATGCCCACCTTTGCCAGTATACTCGTCAGGGCCGCAAATACCGACGAGCCTATCGCGCAGATCAGCCACATATAATCCCTTCCTTTGCTGACCCTGCCCCACAGCCGCAGCAGATAAAATCCCTTCTTTTGCAGGGTTTACTGTCAGGCTGGAGGGCTTTGCTGTATTTTATTCCTTCTTTTCCCTGCTGACCAAAAGGCGCAGGGCTTCCAGATATCCATCCAAACCGTGGCCCCGTATAGTCGCGACGCACGCCGCCCGGATATAGGACACATGACGGAAATCCTCCCGAGTGTCGGGGTCTGAAACGTGGACCTCCACCGTAGGAATCCCCACGGCCTTTACCGCGTCCAGCAGGGCCACGCTGGTATGAGTGTACGCCGCGGGATTGATAATGATGCCGTCCATTTTATCATAGTACGCCTGCTGAATCACGTCGATCAGATCCCCCTCGTGATTCGACTGAAAGCAGGATACTTTGACGCCCAGACGTTTGGCCTCATCCTGTATCATAGCCGTCAATTCCTCATAGGTGGTCCTGCCGTAGATCTCGGGCTGACGGACGCCCAGCAGATTCATATTCGGCCCGTTAATTACCAGGATATGCACTGAATTCCCTCCATATTTCTGCCGCTGTTTCCTCCGGCGCTTTATCGTTCCAAACCGAAATATCTGCTGCGCCCGTGTACAGCGGCCCCCTTACGCGGTACATTTCCTCCAGATTTCCCGTCTGGGACAAGGGCCTGCCGTCCTTCGGCAAATCCTCCAAGGCCCGCCGGATGAAGAAGACACGGCCGGAACGCTTCATTGCCAGACGGTTTTCGCTCCACAGGACCGCCCCGCCCCCTGTAGCAATCACCTGACCGCTCTTCAGCAGGCACGCCGACAGAATCTGGTTTTCCAGCCTCCGGAAGCCGCTCTCTCCTTCCGCCGCGAAAATCTCCGGGATGCTCCGGCCTGCCTCGCGCGAAATCTCTTCGTCAATATCGATATATGGTCTGCCGCTCAGCTCTGATAACAGCTTCCCTATGGTGGTCTTCCCGCTGCCGGGCATTCCGATCAGGACGATGTTTTCCATACGATGCCGCAGGTCCCAAAGCACCTGTTCCGTTGTGCCGTCCGGGATAGATACCCCGAAAAAAAGCTCTTCTGCCCGTTTTGCCTGCGCTACCAGCATGGGAAGCCCTCCCGTATGCCGGATAAACCGGATATCATGAGCTGCAAGCTCTTCCGCGTCTGCATTGCCTGTAATCAGCCGGCCGGCCTCCGCGTCAATCTTCGCCGCCTCCAAAAGCAGGTTTGTCCGCAGGGGATTGTAGACCATATCCGCCACCGCCGATGCCTTGGGGAAAAGCTGAAGACTGACCGGCGCGCCATCCACCTTCGGCCACATTCCCACCGGCGTTGTGTTGATCAGCACCTCCGCGAGGGCATGGCGGCTCAAATTGTCATAGTTGTCCTTTCCGTTCCGGGAGACTACCACAATCTGACGGGCGTTCTCCTGTCTTGCCGCCGCCTGCGCTGTCAGGGACGCCCCGCCGCTGCCCAGGATCACCACTTTTTTCCCTGTCAGCGCGATTCCGGCCCGGTTCAGCATATACAAAAAGCCGTCAATATCCGTATTATAGCCGTGCAGTTTCCCATCCCGGCGGACGATTGTGTTGATGCTCCCGATTGCCTCCGCCGCCGGGTCGATGCAGTCACAGAATTTCATCACGTCCCGCTTATAGGGAATGGTGACGTTCACCCCGCCCAAATCTTCCCGTGCAAAGAATTCCTCCAACTGTTCCGGCTCGCGTTCGATGATCTGATAGCCTTTGCACCCGAATGCCTCGTGTATCGGTTTCGACCAGCTATGCCCCAGCGTCCGGCCCAGAAGTCCATACAGCTTTTCCATGCCCTTATACCTCCGCGTAGCTGCCCAGGAATTGGAACTGCGCGCAGCTCCGCTCCATTTCCTCCAGCATTGCCAGCACGCTGGGGTCTCTGGTGTCCGCCTCCAGCTCCAGGAAGAAGATGAACTCAAAGTCGCTTCCCACCACCGGGCAGGATTCCAGCTTTGTCATATTGATATCCAGCGCCGCCAGCTTCGAGAGGATTTCATACAAGGCCCCGGGTTTGTTCTCAAAGGCGAGGATCAGACTGATTCGGTTTGCGCCCGCGTAAATGACCGGGTTTCTGGTGACGCAAACGAACCGGGTATAGTTGTTGTCGCTGTTCTGAATATGGTCGTTTACGCATTCCAGGCCGTACAGCGCCGCGCAGGGGTGGGACGAGATGGCCGCCGCGTGACGGTTCCCGGACTCCCCCACCAGCTTTGCCGCCGCCGCCGTATTGTCGCAGGGAATGACCTTGACGCCCTTCAAGCCCTCAAGGAATCGGCTGCACTGCCCGATGGCCTGCTGATGGGAGTAGATTTCGGTAATATCCTCCATCTTCACCCCAGGCAGCGCCAGAAGCTCATGACGGATGCAAAGACGGGTAGACCGCACAATGGACAGCTTCCGCTCCTGCAAAAGCCCGTAAACCGAACGAACGGAACCATTGGAGCTGTTCTCAATCGGAAGCACTCCGAATTTGCAGAGACCCGATTCCACCGCGGACGCGACGGCTTCAAAGGTCTTCACATACATCAAACGTCCCCGGGGAAACAGTCTGTCGCAAGCCGCCTGTGAATTCCCGCCTTCTACGCCCTGGCACGCGATCAGACCTGTCTGAGGAAACAGCTCCGTACCCGCTTCCAGGGAGGCCCGGACCTGCGCCCCAACCATTGTCGGCGCGTTGATCAGCTCCGCCTGACGGGAACGGGCCAGCTCAAACAGCGTGGAGAACAGATGATATACATACCGCTCCCGTTCTCCGGCCTGCTCCGTCACCCGGGCCAGAATCCCGCGCTCCCGCTCCTTGTTCAGAATCGGCAGGCTGTGCTCGTTCTTGTACGCCGCAACTTCATCGCTCAAATCCATCCGCTGGAGAAACAGTGCAAGAAGCTGATCGTCTACCGTGTCAATCCTTGTCCGAATTTCAGAAAGTTCCATGATTTCCCTCCATCAGCATATCCAAAAGTACCATCGCCGTAACCGCCTCCACCACCGGAACAGCGCGGTGGGCGATACAGGGGTCATGCCGTCCGTGTATGGTCAGGGCGGCGGGTTCCCCTGCTGCCAGACTGACCGTCCTCTGTTCCCTGCCTATGGACGGCGTAGGCTTAACAGCGGCCCGGAGAATCAGAGGCATTCCGGTGGTGATTCCGCCTAAAATCCCGCCTGCGTGGTTTGTCTGCGTGCGCACGGCTCCGGACTCCATCACGAAAGCGTCGTTGTTCTCGGAACCCCGCAGATCCGCCGCGTGAAAGCCCTCGCCGAACTCCACGCCTTTCACCGCCGGTATACCGAACAGCGCCGCGGCCAGACGGTTTTCCACGCCCTCAAACATCGGGTCCCCCAAACCTGCCGGAAGCCCGACCGCCGCGCATTCAATGACCCCGCCCACGCTGTCCAGGGACGATTTTGCCTCCAGAATTGCCGCCTGCATTTTCTCCCCCGCGCCATCGTTCAGCACCGGGAAGGCCTTCGCTCCGATTCCCTCCAGAAGCTCCCTTGACGGATACAGCGGAAACCGCTCGTCCTGTATCCCCGCCACGGCTTGCAGGTGTGCTCCGACAAAGATTCCCCGGCGGGCTAAAATCTGCTTTGCGATTCCCCCGGCAATGCACAGCGGCGCGGTCAGACGGCCGGAGAAATGCCCGCCGCCCCGCATATCCGCCTGACCGCCCCATTTTACCGCCGCCGTGTAGTCCGCGTGACCGGGCCGGGGCGTGTCGGTCAAACCGCCGTAATCTTTCGAGTGCTGGTCCGCGTTCCGGATCACGGCGCACAAGGGAGAACCGCAGGTAATGCCATTTTCCAGACCGGACAGGAATTCAGGCGCGTCGGCTTCCTTCCGGGCAGTGGACAGAGGGCTTGCTCCCGGACGCCGGCGATTGAGAAAGCGCTGAAGCTCTTCCAAATCAACACGCTCTCCCGCAGGCAGCCCGTCGATGGTCACCCCTATGGCTGTGCCGTGGGACTGCCCGAATACGCTTGCTTTTATCAGCTTTCCGAATTCAGAGGACAAGCGCTTCACCTCCCAGCTTTTCATAATCATGCCAGAACTGCGGGTACGATTTTCTCACCGCCTCCGCGCCGATGATGGTCACCGGACTGTCGCACCGGGTGGCCGCAACTGCCGCCGCCATCACGATTCGATGATCGTTGGCCCCGTCGACGATGCCGCCCTGAAGTCCCCCGCCGCCGTGGACCGTCAGACCGTCCGGGTTCTCTTCTGCCCGTACGCTCAGGGCCTCCAGCATTTCCCGGACGGTTGCAAGACGGTCACTTTCCTTCAGCCGCAGCCGCGCCCCGCCATAGAATTCCGTCCTGCCCTGACGGACCGCCGCCATAACCGCAAGGGGAGGCAGAAGGTCCGGGCAGCTGCTTAAATCAATCCGTGTATCGCCGGGCCGGGAGAGCTTCCGGGCGTGTGCCGCGATGACCTTGTCCCCCTGGAATGAACCGCTGTCCATCCCCCGCAGACGGACCGGATTCCCCAGTACCGCCGCCGTGTACCAGAATGCCGCCTGGGACCAGTCCGCCTCCGCCGCCGCGTCAAAGGGCTGATAGACCGAGGGGAGTGTATGGAAGCGTTCAGGCTCCGGCGCGTATCGGACCGGCACAAACGCCCGCTGCAGCGCCCCCATGGTCATCGTGACGTAAGGAGCCGATTCCAGAGGCGTGGTGCTGACAATGGAGCAGGGAGCGTCCAGAAGGGGCAGGGCAAACAGCAGTCCCGTGAAAAACTGACTGGAGACGTTCCCCGGCAGACGGTATTCCCCCGGCGTCAATTGTCCCTCAATTTTCAGCGTGTCTCCGGACTGTTCCCATCGGATTCCCTTTTCCGCGAACAAATCAAAATATGGCTGCTGCGGACGCTCCATCAAACGCCCCCGTCCTCTGAAAATCCCGCCGCAGCCAGCCGTCAGGGAGATCGGGATCAGGAAGCGTAAGGTCGACCCTGATTCCCCGCAGTCAAATTCCGGCAAAGTCCCGAACGGTTCCCGGATACCGCCGACGCCGTCTATCACAAGACCGTCGCCGTCCGTCTCCCAGCGTGCCCCTAACGCGCTCATGCACCGGAGAGTTGCTTCCACATCCTGAGAAAAATCGATGTTCCGGATATGGCTCCGGCCCGCCGCAAGAGACGCCGCGATCAGAAGACGGTGGGCCATGGATTTGCTGGGCGGCGGCGTTACGCTTCCGGACAAACGGCGGGGATAAAGTTTCACATTCATCTCAATTCTCCCGCCAGCCTGCCCGTATGGTGAACAGAAGCCCGCTTACCGGCATTTTCTCCAGCGCGCAGCGGCCAATCTTTCTTGGCACAATGATCGTAATTTCGTCCCCGGAGCGCTTCTTGTCCGCCCCGGCCGCTTCCGCCAGCATATCAGGAGGATATTCCGTAACCACAGGCAGATTCTGGGCTTTCAGGCAGGCGCAGATGCGGTCCGCGATAGGTTCCTCTGTCATTCCCTGCCGCTCCGCGCTCCGGGCCATGATTGCCAGTCCTGCCGCCACCGCGTGGCCGTGGGGGATGCGGTAGCCGCTGCATTTCTCTATGGCGTGGCCTATGGTGTGCCCCAGATTCAGCAGTTTCCGTTCGCCCTGTTCCCGCTCGTCCCGTTCGACCACACCCGCCTTGTACGCCACGCACCGGGCGATTACCTCCGCGGGATTGACCGTCAGCGAACCGTCCTCAAACAGCGCGAACAGGCTCTCGTCGCACAGGACCCCTGTCTTCACCGCCTCCGCCGCGCCGTCAGCGAAGACCTCCGGGGGCAGGGACCGCAGGCAGTCGGTGTCGCACAGCACCGCCGACGGCTGTAAAAAGGCCCCCGCCAGATTCTTGCCCGCTTTCAGGTCGATGGCCGTCTTTCCCCCTACCGACGAATCTACCGCGGAAAGCAGCGTGGTGGGCATCTGCACGTATCGGATTCCCCGCAGATAGCAGGCCGCCGCAAAGCCCGCCATATCCCCCGCGACTCCGCCGCCCAACGCGATCAGGCAGTCCGTCCGGGTCAGGGGAACCGACGCCAGAAATTCCAGAATGCCCGAAAGCGTGGCAAAATTCTTGCTGGCCTCCCCCGCCGGAAAGACGTGGGTGCTGACCGTGTACCCTGCCGCCGTCAGACTTTCCCGCGCGGTCTCCAGATACAGCGGCGCGACGGTGCTGTCTGTGATGACCGCAAGCCGGCTGTCAGGAAAGAGCCCCTTCAAGTACGCGCCGCTTTCGGACAGTACCCCCGGCCCGATCAGAACCTCATAGGAAGGCTTCGTGTTTACCTGGATGCGCTTCATAGGACCTCCTTTCAGTTTCCGCCTGCCGTGGCCTTCAGCTCCCGGCCTTCCTTCAATAACGCCCGCACCCGTTCCGCGTCGCCGGATTTCAGCGCGTCCGCGTAGGCCTGCAAATTTGCGATCAGAATATCAAGCTCTTTGGTCAAATAATCCCGGTCGGCCATAAACAGCTCTGTCCACATAGCTTCGTCAAGCCGCGCCACCCGGGTCATATCCTGAAAGCTCCCCGCCGAAAAGCCGCGCCGCCGCTGGGCCTCCGGGGATTTGACGTACGCGCTGGAGGCAATATGGGCCAGCTGGGACGTAAACGCGATGATCCGGTCATGCTCTTCCGGGTCCGAGAAGGTCAGCCCCGCAAAGCCTATGTCCAGAAAATACGCCTTCAGGGTCTCCAAAAGCAGCATATCCGTCCGGTGGTCGGGAGTCAGGATCATGGACGCCCCCACATACAGATCTTCTGACGACGCCGTGAACCCGCCCCGCTCTCTGCCCGCCATGGGATGCCCGCCGATATACGCAAAGCCATGCTTCTCCGCGACAGGCCCGATTTCCGCGACTACAGAACGTTTTACCCCGCACAGGTCCACTAAAATCGCCTTTTTCGGGATCAGCTCCGCGTGCCGTTTCACCCATTCCACCGCCGCGCCGGGACAGATGGCAACTAAAATCAAATCGCAATCCTTCAGGCGTTCATCCGTTAAAGGGCTGTCAATCGCTCCGCTCATCCGGGCCATGGCCATGGTTTCGCCGTCCAGGTCCACCCCCCAGACTGTATGGCTGGTTCGGGCCTTGGTGCTCTTCGCCATAGACCCGCCGATCAAGCCCAGGCCTACGATTCCGATATTCATAAGCCCCTCCTCAGTCTCCCTCGTCCAGGCCCCGGACAAAGGCATGGAGCTTCAGCAGCTTCCGGGCCAGGGGATCGAACACGTCGGGCTTCAGGGACTGCGGGCCGTCGCACAGGGCATGGGCCGGGTCGTTGTGGACCTCGATCTGCAAGCCGTCCGTTCCAGCAGCCACCGCCGCCCGGGACAGCGTTTCCACCAGCCAGTATTTCCCCGTGGCGTGGCTGGGGTCAATAATCACGGGCAAATGGGTAAGCTGCCGCAGGACCGGAATCGCCGCGATGTCCAGAGTGTTCCGGGTGTAGCTCTCAAAGGTCCGGATACCCCGTTCGCAAAGGATCACATTCTCGTTGCCGCTGGCCATAACATACTCCGCGCTCATCAGCCATTCCTCGTAGGTCGCCGACATTCCCCGCTTGATCATCACCGGCTTGTCCTGATGCCCTGCCGCTTTCAGAAGGTCAAAATTCTGCATATTCCGCGCCCCGATCTGAATCACGTCCACGTCCTTGAAGAGGGGCAGCTGGGACAGGTCCATGACCTCCGTGACAATCGGGAGTCCTGTTTCCTCCCGCGCCACTTTCAGGTATTCCAGCCCCTTCTCGCCAAGACCCTGGAAGGAATACGGGGATGTCCGGGGCTTGAACGCGCCTCCCCGGAGCATGGTGGCGCCGCTGGCCTTCACAGCCTTGGCAATCGCCACCACCTGCTCCTCGCTTTCCACAGAGCAAGGTCCGGCCATAATCGTCAGGGTGCCGCCGCCGATCTGGGTGTCCCGCACTGGAATCACCGTGTCTTCCGGATGGAATTTCCGGTTGGCGTTCTTGTACGGCTCCTGTACCCGCTTCACGTCCTCTACAATATCCAGCGCCGCGATCAGATCAATGTCCAGTTTCGACGTGTCGCCTACCAAACCTAAAATTGTATGCGCCTCGCCGATGCTGGTGTGAATGGACACGCCCTTTTCCTGTAACCAGCTGATCAGGCTCTCCAACTGTTCCCGGTTCGGGTTCTGCTTCAGAATGACAATCATTTCGGGAATCCTCCTTTTCATTTTGCCTTAAAAAAAACCCGCAGCCGACTGGCCACGGGTCCGTTCGGAACGGTTCTGCGTCTTCTTATACCGTCGGAAACGTACTTCTTTCAGCCAAACCAGCAAAAGCCTTACCAAAATAGGTAAAGCTAAAAGTAAAGTACCGGTATTCTGCTGTCAGAATGCGTTTCTTCATGGGAGATACGCTCCTTTATTGCTTTAGATAGCCAAAGTATACCACGGCTTTGTAAAAATGGATACTGTGAGTTCCTACAAATGGGCCAGCCTAAACAGTGTCCTCTTTGTACATTATGCCGCGTCAGGCAGACAACCCGCCATCAGAAGGCTGGTAGCTTTCAGGATATAGCTTGCGTCGCGGTACATACTGGCACGGGTGGCCATGTATTGTGCGTGCAGCTCGTCCAGGGCCTCCGTCAGGTTCTTCCGCGCCTGGGGCTTGACTATGTATTTGTTCGCCAGATAGCCCCGGAGGAATTGCCGCAGGTCCGTTTCGTAGCAGTGATGGCTTAACATACTGTCCGGATAGTTCTCATTGTGGGGATACGTGTATGCGTCCGCCAGGTAATGTGTCAGCTTCCCTAACGTGTAATACTGCCAGACCGTCCAACGCTCCCGTTTCTGCAAACGCGCGATTTCGGAGTTGATGTACCGGCGGGAGTTGGCGTAATTATGCCCCTTCAGCTTATTGTAATGCAGGGACCCCTTGAGGTAGCTGAACGGGTTTACATCAGGCTGAAAGGAACCGAATAAAAATGCCAGTTCATACCGTTTCATTCCGAAGCCCTGGTCCAGCTTCATCAGTTTCTGCGCCAACAATGTGTGACTGCGTTTCTGCAAGGTTAGCTCCCCCTAACTTCTGGTGTGCAATTACTATACCACAACCGCAAAAAAAATTCAAGGGTATTTTTTGACAAAACAAGTCTTTTTTCAAAAGCGCGTCTTGTTTTTTATGCAGGTACAGGGTATAATATTCCAGATATTTTGTCAGATGGGAGGAATTTTCGTGGCCAGGAGACCTGTTTTCTTTGCCCGGGATGGGAAGGTGTTCAGCAGGATGTTCGACTTTGAATGGTTCCCGGGATTTGCCGTTTCACAGAAGCAGAGGTCTGTCCAGAGTCTCCATCATGCCGTCCTTGCCGCGGTGCCCGACGCCTCGCCGCTGGAGGTCAGCACCAAAGGCAAAGAGGCTCTTGGTGTGGGCCTGAGCGCGTTCCGGCTGAAACTCTGCGGTCATACGCTTGAAAATGTCTTTCAGAGCGCAAAGGTTTTTCAGCAGGCCGGGCCGTTTGGGGATTTGCTGGAAGCGGACCCTAAAGACGCAAAAAGAGACCCGCGGCTGAAAAATTCCGGC
>ERZ778514.566-NODE-566-length-33373-cov-5.990065_pt1 | contig 33373 bp, 30 predicted proteins | sample MGYA00510344_ERZ778514 | MGnify/ENA primary metagenome ERZ778514 (study PRJEB29527, sample SAMN07138968) | mouse gut metagenome | material: feces | host: mouse | place: China:Nanjing | collected 2016-01-25 ...
TCTCGGAAACGGGGGAGTGTTGGAACCGGAGCTTGCGAAGGGATTTGCTGTGGAATTGAAGGATATTTCTGGAATCATATACACTTATTGCGGATCCTGCTCAGGAAACTTGACACGCAATGGATGTAAGCAGGTGCGGCACGTCCTGCCTGAGATACTTGGAACTCATGAGAAGCCGGATACAATAAAATCACTCATTAATCGAATGAAGACAAAATATCTGTAGTTAGAAAGGGATACATGAAAACAAGAGCGCTGATAATTTTTACCCGGATTCCAGTGCCGGGTGAGACAAAGACAAGATTAATGCCTTACCTCGCGCCTGAGCAGTGTGCGAAACTTCATGCTTGTATCCTGAAAGATATAGCTGCGATGTGCAGGAAAGCAGAGGCAGATATATATATTTGCCATACTCCTGAACATAAAAGCGGTATTCTTCGTCGGATATTCGGAGAGTGCACAGGATATTTCGCGCAGGAGGGAGAGGGGCTTGGGCAGAGGATGTACCGGGCTATTGAGCAGGTGCTGGCGATAGGATACAGCTCCTGCGTCTTGATCGGGACGGATGTGCCGCAGGTGCAGCACAGGGATATCTATCGGGCATTTGATATATTAGAGAGAAAGGATATTGTGTTTGGACCTACTGCCGACGGCGGATATTACCTTGTAGGTATGAAAAAGGCAAGAAAAGAGGTCTTTGAGAAACAGACATACGGGCATGGGAGTGTTCTTGATAATGCACTTCGCAGTCTGGAGGATAGAAAACTGTCGGTGGGATTAGGAAAAGAGCATCATGATATAGATACGAGAGAGGATATCGAATATTTTCGGGACAGGATGAGGTCAGATAAGTCTCTTCAAAAGACAGAGACAGCAAAGTATTTGATGCGGACAAGAAAGATATCTATAATCGTACCAATTTATAATGAAGAAAAGACAATTGGGAGATTACTTGAGAGTCTTAGAGAGATAAAGGAGCGGTGTGAGATCATTCTGGTTGACGGAGGAAGTACGGATAAGACACTGGAATATATAAGTTCTGATTTTAGATTGCTCCATTCAGAAAAAGGAAGGGCAAGGCAGATGAATCTGGGGGCGGAAGAAAGTACAGGGGATGTCTTGTTTTTCCTGCACTGTGACAGTGAGCTGCCTGAACGTCCGTTAGAGCAGATCCGCTGTGTTATGAAGGATTATAGAGTGGGATGTTTTGGGATTGCGTTTCACTCAAGAAATTTTTTTATGTTTACCTGCCGCGTCATATCTAATCACCGGATTAAGGATCGGAATGTTGTGTTTGGCGATCAGGGAATTTTTATTGACCGAGAGCTGTTTTTTGATATGGGTATGTTCCCGGAACTGCCGGTGATGGAGGATTATCAGCTCTCATTGAACTTAAAGAAACGGGGGGAAAAGATTGGAATCACAAAAAAACGGATCTATACGTCTGACAGAAGATTCCCTCCGGGAACATTCAAGAAATTGCGCGAGATGTGGAAGATGAACCGGCTCCGCAAGAAATACCGGGACGGCGTGGATATTAAAGCGCTCGCTGACATGTACGCAGATGTAAGATAGACAGATCATGGATCGCAAAGTTATAAAAAATATAAAAGCGAAAAACAGAAAGTAAAGAAAAGGAAAACGGTGGATGAACAGAATTGAGGGATTAGATAAGTATATAAAGCTTCCATCTTACCGGAATGCGATGGAACTGCCCCATGAGGTTTGTGAGGAATACAGACTTTTGGCACAGGGGGAATATAATATTAATTATATTTTTACCCATCCAGTCAGCGGAAAGGAGTTTCTGCTGCGTGTAAACTGCGGAAGCCAGATGCATCTTGAAGACCAGATTGAATATGAATATCATGCGTTGAAGCTTTTGCAGGATTCGGGAAGAACACCGAGAGTTTTTTATGTGGATGGCAGTCTTGAAAATCTGAAGCACGGGATACTCGTTATGGAATATCTTCCAGGCGTAAGCCTTGATTACCATAAGGACATGACGCTTGCTGCTCAGTGCCTTGCGGATATTCATAGCGTTCCGGTGTCGGCAGAAGAAGGGCTTTTGTGTCCTGAAAATCCTCTGAAAGCAATACTGGAAGAATGTGAAGAGATGGTAAAGGTATATATGGATTCGCCCCTTGGCAGTGATGAGACGAAAAGAAAAATCCGTAGTCTTATGGAACGGGGATGGGAGAGACTTGAGCAGTTTGACAATCAGAAGGATTACCAGTGCTGTATCAACACAGAGCTTAACTCTACCAATTTTCTGATCGGCGGGGAAGGTGAGAGAAATTATCTGATTGATTGGGAAAAGCCTCTTTACGGAGATCCAGCACAGGATTTAGGGCATTTTCTGGCCCCTACGACTACCTTCTGGAAGACAGATGTGATACTTGATCCTAAAGAAACAAAAAAGTTTCTGGATGAATATATTAAGGCTGTAAATGGAAGATTTTCTACAGTCGGTTTAAAGGAAAGAGTATATACATACATTCCGATTACCTGTTTAAGAGGGGTGACGTGGTGTGCAATGGCATGGGTTGAATATCAGCAGCCGGATAAACTGATATTTAATGAATCTACATACAAAAAGCTTAAAGCCTATCTGTCACATGATTTTTTGGGAATGCTATCTAAATACTATTTTATGAGAGGTTAAAGGGTAATGGATAAGAAGAAAAAAAACTGGATGGGAAAGGCAGCGGTGACGGCCGCTGCAATAGCAGCGATTTTAGCATATTATTTTATTCCGTCTGTGAATCAGACGATGAATACCATATTGTCGGCATTTGCAAGTGGGGATTTTACGGTAGTAAGGGCTTTCGTGGAGTCGTATGGTGCGTATGCGGCAGCAGTCTCTTTTTTGCTGATGATCTTACAATCAATCGCAGCTCCGCTTCCGGCATTTCTTCTTACCTTTGCTAATGCGAATCTGTTTGGTTGGTGGAAGGGTGCGATTCTTTCATGGTCAAGTGCTATGGCTGGTGCGGCAGTCTGTTTTTATATTGCAAGAATTCTGGGAAGAGATGTTGCCGAAAAGCTTACAAGTAAAGCAGGGCTTAAGCAGATTGATGAATTCTTTGAGAGACACGGGAAGATGAGTATTTTGATTGCAAGACTCTTGCCATTTATGTCTTTTGACATTGTAAGCTATGCGGCGGGGCTTACGTCTATGTCTTTTGGCAGTTTTTTATTCGCTACAGGAATTGGACAGCTCCCGGCTACCATTATCTATTCCTATGTGGGAAGTATGCTGACAGGAGGGGCAAAGTTGTTTGTGACAGGTCTTCTTCTCTTGTTTGCGATATCAGCTTTGATTGTTTTAATGAAACAACTATATAAAGAAAACAAAAAAGGGAGGACAAACAAATGAGTACATATTATAATCCAGAGGATTTGGCGAAGTTTGGAACAATGGGAGAGGAAGCTCCGCAGCTTTGGAATAATTTCATGCAATATTACGGAGCAGTATTTGCGGAGGGCGCTCTGACAGCAAGAGAGAAATCTTTGATTGCTCTGGCAGTAGCGACGGCAGTTCAGTGTCCGTACTGTATTGACTCTTATACTCAGGATTGTCTGTCTAAGGGTGTGGATGAAGAACAGATGACAGAAGCGATACATGTTGCTGCGGCGATCAAAGGTGGAGCTGCGCTGGTTCATGGTGTGCAGATGAAAAATATAGTAAAGAAACTGGAGCTTTAAATATGGATGTAAGAGAAGAATTTAAAAAAATAACACAGATTCCAGAGTTTGAATCACAAGTGGAGGATAAGGCATTACTGGAAACGGATAAAATGTCTGTGCTTCAGATCAATGTGGGAAGGCTCTGTAATCTGGCATGTAAGCACTGTCATGTGGAGGCGGGTCCGAACCGTACAGAAGTGATGGAAAAGGATGTGCTTGAGGCTTGCCTTAAGGTTTACACGGAATGGGGATTTGATACGATAGATATCACAGGCGGAGCACCGGAGATGAACCCGAATTTCCGCTGGTTTGTAAAAGAAGCGGTTCAGGTATGTAAAAATGTGATGGTACGGTCTAATCTTACAATTATGCTGGAGGATGGATATGAGGATTTGCCGGAATTTTATGCGGAAAATAAGGTGGCTGTCATCTGTTCGCTTCCGCATTACCGGGCAAAAAATTCCAACAAGCAGCGTGGAGAAGGAACTTTTGAAAAATCTATAGAAGTTTTGAAAAAGCTGAATGAATTAGGGTATGGTAAAGATCCAGAGCTAGTGCTTAATATGGTATTTAATCCGGGAGGAGCATTTTTCCCGCCGGAGCAGTCGGCCATGGAAAAGGAATATAAAGAGCATCTGGGCAGTGAATATGGCATAGTATTTAATAACTTATTTACCATTACGAATAATCCGATCGGCAGATTCGGCGCGTTTCTTATGAGAAGCGGCAATATGGAAGGGTATCTCACAAAGCTTTATGGAGCCTTTAATCCGGGAGCATTGCCGGGCATGATGTGCAGAAGCCAGTTATCTGTAGGATGGGACGGAAAGCTTTATGACTGTGATTTTAATCAGGCGGTGGATATGCCGGTCATAACGGGAGAGAATATTAAAGAGCTGCCCGGAAAACAGTATAAGAAAAGAAAAATCTGTTTTGACAAACATTGCTACGCTTGTACGGCAGGACAAGGTTCAAGCTGTGGTGGAAGCACGGCGTAATGATTTATAAAATACATAGCTTAACAGTATAAAAAGGAGAAGGATATGGAAAGAAAACAGATTACAGAGGAATTTATAAAAGGCTATGATTGTTCACAGGTAGTGTTAAGGCACTTTGCGGATAAGCTTGGGATCAGCGAAGATGAAGCAAACCGTGTGGCAGCAGGCTTTGGCGGCGGGATGATGCTTGGCTCGGTCTGCGGAGCCTATACAGGCGCTTTGATGGCATTGGGTTTGAAATATGGTCATAGTGATCCTGACAGCCTTATGCGGCAAAAGGATATTATGCTTGCAAAGATGGAGCAGCTTAAAGAAAAGTTTACGGAGGAGTTCGGCACGGTAGAGTGCAAAGAACTGATCGGGTATGACCTGTCCGTTCCGGAAGAGCTTAAAAGCGCTCTTGACAGCGGAAAATTACTTGATTATTGTCCGGGGCTTGTAGATAAGGTGATTCAGATGACAGAAGAAATTCTCGGCAAAGAAGCATAGAATCGGCTTAAGCTGTGAAGTGGATAATGAGGACGGTAATGGGGAATAAGGTTATGAAAAACAGTATAAAGAATTTCGGGATGTATATAGGAACAATCTTGCTTGCGGCCTCTCTTTTGGAGGGCTGCGGTAATAAGGGAGTGCCGGAGGAAGAGCTGGTGTCAAAGGATTCTTTTGAGGGCAAATATCTTGTGACGGCCGATTATGTAAAGGAACATGCGGGTGATGAGAACGTCATTCTGGTAGATTGCCGGGGTGCAGACAAGGCAAAAAAGGAAACGCTGGAAGGAGCCATTGCCACAACATGGCAGGAAATCGGAACCTGCAGTGAAAGCTATGGTGCCGCGGGCGACGAAGGCTGGGGAAAGATTCCAGAGCCTTCTGAACTTTCAGAAAAGCTTGGCGAGCTTGGTATGGATAAGAATAAAGAGCTGATTCTCTTAGGAGAGACTCTTAACGGCTGGGGAGATGACGCAAGAGTTTTGTGGGAGCTTGCGGCTGCTGGATATACGGAGGTCAAGATGGTGGACGGTGGGTACAGCGCTGCAAAGGAGGCAGGCGTACCGACTCAGAAAGGCGCATCCGATCCAGAACCAGTGGAGGTGGTCATTGATTCCATTGACAAAACCCATGTTATGGAGACAGAAGAGCTGATGAATAATTATGATGCGTATAAAATTATAGACGTACGTACAGAGGATGAGTACAAAGGCGCTGTAAAGTATGATGAAGCACAGGGCGGTCATCTTCCGGGGGCAGTCTTTCTGCCTTACACGGACCTGTTCCGGGAGAATGGGAGTCTTCGGTCAAAGGCTGATGTTGAAAAGATGATGGAGGATGCAGGGATATCTAAAGGTGATAAAATTGTGGCCTACTGTACAGGAGGAATCCGCTCTGCGTATATGCAGCTTGTGCTTGAGATGGCGGGGTATGAGAACACGTGGAATTATGACCAGTCGTTCTGGAGATGGGCAGTTGTAGGTGAGGTGGAAAAATAGTCGGAACATATATTGAAAATAAAAATAATACTGATGGATATATTTGAATAAACGATTAGACGCTAATTGTATAATAAAATATAATATTATTGGTAAAAACTATTATAAAAACCAAGGAGGATACGAGTATGAAAAGGAAAGCAGTGATCATGCTTATGTTGGCCGCTGTTTTAGCATTTGGCGGCTGCGGAAAGAGTGAAGAGGCTCCATCAGGGGATGAGCCGAAGGAAGAGACGGCATCAGAGGAAAAAACCTCAGAGGAATCTGCATCAGGCGAGGCTTCCGAAGAAGATGTACTGGCTTATATTACGGATACAGATGAAAATACGGTTCTTGTAGATGCCAGAGTTGCAGACGCTTATCAGGGGTGGGCGCTTGATGGAGCAGAGAAGGGCGGTCATTTTGAGAATGCCGTCAATATTTCCGCACAGTGGTTAGATTGTGAGTATGAGTCAAACGAGAAGGAGAATAAGACCCGTGAGGAGTCTATACAGAAGGAACTGGATGCGAATGCAATGACCGCTGAAAAATCTTACATTATCTATGATACCAATGGAAAGGATGCGGCTGCTGTAAAGGGATACCTTGAGAAAAACGGCTACAAGAATATTTCTACTTTTAATGCAGCAGATCTTATCAATTCCGGTTCCCAGACACTTGTGAGCTATGCAAATTATAATATGTATATGCCTGCTGAGATTGTAAAGAATATTGCTGACCATGTGGTAGACGGCGCAGAGCTTGGGGATCAGGCGGCAGATATCGTTAAGGATGCTCCTATCGTGCTGCTTGACGTATCATGGGGTGATGAGACGAATAATGAAGAGACGGGATCCGGGTATGAAGATGGACATGTTCCGGGAACGGTCCATGTGAATACAGACGAGTATGAAACTCCGAAGGTATATGTAGAAGAGAAGGATGAGGACTACAGAAGCGAATGGCGTCTGATTCCCGATGAAGAGCTGATCGCGCTTGCAGAGGCAAAGGGCGTAACAAAGGACAGCTGCGTTGTCATTGTAGGTTATGAGCCTATGGCAACGACACGTATGGCGATCATCCTAAAATATCTTGGCTGTGAAAATGTTCATGTAATGAGCGAGGGGCTGGTAGGATGGAATGCAAAAGGTTATGAGATGCAGAGTGGTATCATCAAGCCGGAAAAGGTAAGCTTTGGAGCGGACAAGCCGCAGAATCCTGACTTGATTGATACGATTGACGAGGCTGAGGATAAGCTTGCGAATGATTCCAATTTCCAGCTTATCGATACTCGTACGATTGAAGAATGGAACGGTGAGGATTCGGGGTACAGCTATCATGACCTGATGGGAAGGATTGATGGAACGATCCATTCTGAATCTGGAATCGGGTACTCCAGCTCTATGTATTATTACAGAAATCCGGATAAGTCTATGAGAAGTAAGGAAATCTTAGAGGCTATGTGGAAAGATCAGGGAATCGATACAGGTAAGCATATGTCATTCTTCTGCGGCAGCGGTTGGAGAGCGGCGGAAGAAGCATGGGACGCTATGATGATCGGATATGCCGATGTGTCTCTTTACAGTGACGGATGGATTGGATGGAGTAATGAAGGCCATCCATATATTGACAAAGATGGAAAGACAGTTCATTATGATAAAGAGCAGAACAAAGTAGTTCCTGTGGAATAAATAAACGAAATGGGTTTATGAAGGAGAACGGAGTTTCCGCTCTCCTTTTTGTAATTTCTGAAAGACGGTTATGATTCTGGGAGATAATCAACATTTAAATGCATGAGGGATGAAAAAGGCCATGGAAGATAGACGAAAAATTGCGGACGGAAAAGAGATATGGGTGATAAAGGCAGGGTTTCCAAATGATCCGGTGAAAAGGCTCTGGTCGGAATATGCGTTTTCCAATTCACTGAAAAAATATCTGGAAAGGCTGGGCGTTTGTGTTTTCATAGAATCTTATGATGAGTGGTATGGGAACGATACGGCAGACGTTGTTGTAGTGCTCAGAGGACATAAGGAGTATTTCCCTGTCAGAAAAAATAAGGACTGTGTCCATATTATGTGGAATTTAAGCCATCCCTCTACAATCACTGATGAGGAATATAATTCTTATGACATGGTTTGTATTGGTTCTGAAATCTACGCTGAAAAGATAAAAAGACGGCTTAAGGTCCCGGTCAGGATACTTCCTGTGTGCGCAGATACGGAGATATTTTTTTCGGATTCGGAGGAAAAAGAAGAAAAAGAGTATGACTGGGTGTTTGTGGGAAACTCCCGGTATGTGAAACGAAAAAGTGTGGTATGGTCTATCACTCACAACATCCCTTTGAAAATTTGGGGCGCAAACTGGGAAAAGGTTCTTCCTGAGAGTGCAAAATATGTTGTGGCAGAAAATATTCCTAATGATGAACTTCCGAAGCTTTACAGGAATGCAAAGGTTACCGTCGATGACCATTATGAGGATATGGCACTATATGGGTTTGTCAACACCCGAATTATAGAAGCTGTCGCCTGCGGCCTGCCTGTAATCTCCGATTACTCGGAAGGCATATACAAGATGTTTGGGGATGCAGTGTTATCTTATCGCAATGAAAAAGAATTCGTGGAACAGACAAATAAAATTTTTGATGATTACGCTTCAGTAAAGAAAAAGACAAGGGAATTATGGCCGGTTATTCAGAAGGAATATTCATTTGAAGCGCGGGCAAGACAGTTGAAGATATTTAGTGAGGAAATCAAAGAATACGGAAATAGATGCAGGAAGCTTGCAACCTCATTCTCAGGACATAATACAACGGAACATGTGATTCGCACAGTATGCGAAAGGAGTTCTGGCCTGATACCTAAAGTGTCTGTGATCATTCCGGTATATAATGCTGTTAAATATCTTGAGAAGTGCCTGGACAGCGTGCTTAGACAGACATTGAAAGAAATCGAAATAATCTGTATAGACGACGGTTCGGAGGATTCTTCCCTGAAACTGTTAAAAGAATATGCAGATAAGGATGACAGGATTTCGGTCTATGCGCAAAAGAACTGTGGTCTTGCGGAGACGAGAAACAGAGGGCTGGGAAAAGCGCAGGGAGAATATATAGCGTTTCTTGACAGTGATGACTGGTTAGAGCTGCAGGCGCTGGAAAGATTGTACGAGGCAAGCCGTAAAAGACAATTAGATATTCTGGTTTTTAATGGGGATACAGTTTATGACAATGATAAAGTCAGGGAAGAATATCCAGAATTTCAGAATTACTATCATAGAAAGGGGAAATATCCTGAAAAATGTGCCGGTTATAAAATGCTTGCTGGAATGCGAAAAGAAAAGGAGTATAGAACCAGTGCTGTAATGCAGATGTTCAGACGACAATTTCTTGAGAATACACGAACTTCATTTTGCAGAGGAATTCTTCATGAAGATAATGACTTTACGTTCCGGTCGTATCTGTCGGCGGAAAATGTGGGATATATGCCGGAGAACTTTTATAAAAGACAGGTTCATAATGATTCCATTATGACGAAAGCGGCGGAGTGTTCGGGGCTGCGGCATGTTTATGGTTATTTCAAGGCATTTCTGAATATGCGTTCATTTCTGGCAGACAAGGAGTTGTACAGAGACTTTGATGCTGAGACATGGGAAGCCGTTATGGATATCCTTGAGGGGACGCTGTACAATGTAAGAAAATATTTCAGTAATCTGACGTGGCAGGAGCAGTGCGCGTTTGATATGTTGGATAAGAGTGATGCGCTGGATTTCAGATTCTATGTGCAGCCCGGTTTTAACAGTTTTTCCGCACTGGGAAAGGCACAGAAGGAAAAAAGCGAGTTAAACCGTAAGCTGCAGAACACATATGCCGAAAAATCCGAGATTAACCGCAAGCTTCAGATCACTTACAAAGAAAAATACGACAGAGGCTTGGAAATCAAATACTTGAATAAAGAATTGGCCTCAATTAAAAAATCCAAAACTTACCGTCTTGCAAGGATTATAGGATTCCCGGTAAGGACAGTTCGAAAGATCATGAAAAAGCTGCAGGAGTAGGAGAAAATACATGACAAAAGTATCAATCGTAATCCCCATATACAATGTACAGGATTATCTCAAAGAATGTATGGAGAGCGTTATAGGGCAGACTCTGGAAAGCATGGAAATCATCTGTGTGAATGATGGTTCCACAGATCAGTCTCTTGATATCATAAAAAGCTTTCAGGCGCAGGATAATAGAATCGTATTGCTTGACCAGAAAAACCGTGGGTATGGATACGCCGTGAATCGGGGGATCAGTACGGCCAAAGGCAAGTATGTCGGAATTGTGGAGCCGGATGATTATATTGCTCTTGATATGTATCTAAAGCTTTATGAGAAAGCTGAAAAATATAAGCTTGATTTTGTGAAAGCGGACTTTTACAGGTTTACAACAGGGGAAGACGGGGAGCGGGAATTTTATTATAACCATCTTTCGCCAAAGCCGCAGGATTATAATAAAGTCTTCAATCCTAGTAAAAATCCGGAAACGCTGCGGTATATCATGAATACATGGAGCGGTATCTACAGACGGGATTTTTTAGAAAAGTATCAGATCCGGCACAATGAGACGCCGGGAGCTTCTTTTCAGGACAATGGGTTCTGGATTCAGACATTTGTCTATGGCGGACGGGCGATGATCATAGATAAGCCTTATTACAGAAACCGTCGGGATAATCCGGGTTCTTCGGTTAACAGCAGGGAGAAGGTCTATTGTATCAATATAGAATATGACCATATCCGGAGCATGCTGATAAAGAAACCGGAAGTGTGGGAGCGTTTCAAATATATGTATTGGTTTAAAAAATACCATAATTATATGGGGACATTATGGAGGATCGGAGACGAATACAGGGAAGAATACGTCCATAGATTCAGTAGAGAGCTAAAGCGCGGGATGGCGCTTGGAGAGATTAAGAAGGAGGTATTTTCTGAAATGGCGTGGAACCATATCCAAAGTATGACGGAAAATCCGGAAAAATATTATTTTGGCCGGGTATACCCTAAAAGTGTGGACGAAAAAGTATTTGCGCGTATCAACGAACTGGAAATACAGAATCAAAAGCTGAAAAATGAGATTGCACAGATTCGCCGTTCAAAATCATTTCGGCTCGGAAGGCTGCTTTTAAGCCTGCCGATAAAATTAAAGAAAATAGCTGGAGGATGGAAGGGTTGAAAAATGAAAAACAAAAGACAGAAGATTTGAAAGTGTCTGTGATCGTTCCTGTCTATAATGGGGAAAAGCATCTGGAACAGTGTATGGACAGTATCACGGGGCAGACGTTAAGGGAAATAGAGATCATCTGCGTGGACGACGGCTCGGCGGACAGGTCTCTTGAGATTCTTGAAAGATATGCGAAGAAGGATGAAAGAGTAAGAGTGATCTGCCAGAAAAATGCAGGCGCCGGCGCGGCAAGAAATACTGGGTCAGCACAGGCAGAGGGCGAATATCTTTCGTTTTTGGATGCGGATGATTTCTTTGAGCAGGATATGCTTGAACAGGCATACAGGAAAGCGAAAGAACAGAACGCCCAGATCCTTGTATTTGGTTCCGATCAGTACAGAGAAGATTTGGGAGAATTTCATCAGGTAAGCTGGGCTATCAGGAAACAGGCGTTGCCGCCATACCGCCCTATGAATTACCAGACATTTACGGAAAATGTATTCAAGGTCTTTGTAGGATGGACATGGGATAAACTGTTTGAGAGAGCATTTGTTCAAAAATACCATCTTAAATTTCAGGAACAACGAACATCCAATGATCTTTTGTTCGTCTTTACAGCGATTGTGCTGGCAGAGCGAATCGAGACAGAAGAAAAAATATTGGCGCATCAGCGCAGAGGCAACCCGGAATCACTTTCCAATACAAGAGAACAATCATGGCAATGTTTTTATAAAGCGCTGACGGCTTTTCGGGAAAATCTGGTAAGATATGGTCTGTATTATGAACTGGAACAAGACTTTATTAATTACGCGCTTCATTTTTCCTTATGGAATCTGAACACCATACAAGGAGAGAAAAAGAAAGAGTTGTATAAGATGTTAAAGAAACGGTGGTTCCGGGAACTTGGGATCACAGGGCACAAGAAGGAATATTTTTATGATAAAACGGAATATGAGCAGTATCGAAAGATGATACGCTTTTTGTAACGAGGCTGGCAAAGTTTTACCAGCGAAGGAAGAATTCACGGAAGTGCAATGTTCACTTATATATTAACGTCAAAAGAAAGTGTGGAATGGATGAAAAAGAACGACAAAAAATACAATAAAATATCTGTAGTGATACCCGTCTACAATGCAGGAAAATATATAGGTCAGATGCTAGAATCTGTTATTGAACAGAGTTTTAAGGAGATAGAGGTTATCTGTGTGAATGACGGCTCCGTGGATAATTCCTGTGATATTATTAAAAGCTATATGAAGCGGGATTCAAGAATTATCCTGTTAGAGCAGTCGAATCTGAATGCCGGCGCGGCAAGGAACAGAGGACTGTTGAGGGCGAAGGGGAAATATATTGTTTTCTGGGATGCAGACGATAAGTTCGACAGAAAAGCATTAGAACTTATGTATTTGAAAATGCAGAAAAAGCAGGCGGATATCTGTGTGTGCGGAGTATGTGAATTCACGAATGACAGTAAAGTGTATGAAACAGACGGTTATTTAAAAACAGCGTTGATCCCGCATAAAGATCCGTTTAATAAATATGATATACATGAAGCGCTCTTTAGTTTTGCGTCGAATGTTGTCTGGAATAAGATGTTTAACCGAAAATTTCTTATGGATCATAATCTGCGGTTTCAGGAGATACGTCAGGGGAATGATACGGCATTTGTGATGAAAGCGTTATATCTGGCGGATAGGATTACCATTGCTGAAAAGTATCTTGCATTTTACAGGATGAATCATGCAGATAGTCTTACAGGAAAATCTTCTGAGACAATCTTCTGTCCGTACCAGTCTTATATATGCGCGTTACAGGAGCTTGAAAAAGAGCCGGATTTTCCGTATGTTAAAAAGAGCTTTTGCAATAAGGCGGCAAAAGGAATGTTTCGGGCGTTAAATATACAGACATCATTTGAGGCGTATAAAGAGCTATACCAATTTCTTCAAGAAGAAGGTCTTTCTAATCTTGGATTGTCACAGTGCCGGAAAGAGGATATGGAAGAAGAGTGGATGTATACGGATTTAGAACTGATAAAGACAATTTCAGCGGAAGAATTTTTATTTTATAAGGCAAATGAAAGGAGACTGGACAGGGATCAGCTGAAATACACGCTGAGAAGAGTGCGCAGGAGACTTGCGCTGCTCTTATCGCTGAATCAACGGTTTAAGGACATCAAAAGATTTGTGGGGAAGTGATAAGGATGAAGATTACAATTATCGGCGCCGGATATGTGGGATTGTCTTTGGCGGTATTGCTGTCCCAGACGCAAGAGGTAACGGTTGTAGATACTGATTCTTCAAAAGTAGAGCTTATTATTCAGAGACGGCTGGCGATTGCGGACTCAGGCGATTGCTAATTTTTGCAAAATGGGATATACTAAGTTCAGTATCAGTTGACAGGGCGAGCCGAGCTTGCCCTGATATTTACAGAATGAAAGGAAGATAGATATGAGTGTATTACATTTGACGAAGGACAATTTTAATGAGGAAGTGCTTGATTCAAAAGTTCCGGTATTGGTAGATTTCTGGGCTGCATGGTGCGGGCCGTGTCAGATGATCGGTCCGGTGATTGAGGAGATAGCAGAGGAGATCACAGACGCCAGAATCTGCAAAGTAGATGTGGATGCTGAGCCAGAGCTTGCAAGAAAATATAAAGTATTGTCGATCCCTACGTTGATGGTGTTTAAGGACGGAGAACTGGCAAGGCGCGAAAGTGGCGCGAAGTCGAAGGAAGAGATATTGGAGATGTTAAAATAAAGAGCTGCCTCTGAGATTTTTTCATTGATTTTTCCGCATGCCAATATTATAATGATATCGGGAGAAATATTTTAAACCCAGCAATTTTATAATAAAAGAAATATGAGTTATAATTTATAAGGCAAGACTTCGCGGAGGTGATGAGATTGATAGGCGGTATTTATGCAACAGGCATTTATTATAACAATTATCAGTATAGAAATGCGGCGCCCAGTGCAGCAGCTCAGGCTGGTCAGGTGGAGACGGCAGGAAAAGCAGAGCAGACACAGGCAGCAGGCAGGACGGGCAGTGTTGTTGCGGTAACCCGTGCAGCGAATCCGGGTGTGCCGGTAGAACCAGTAGATCCGGTTCCGGCTGTGTCGAATGAGACTAGCAGCGGAATTGGACGTATGCTTCCATTTATGCGCAAGGGAGCCGATCCGGTTGAGATGGCAGTTCGTATGCGTATACAGCAGTATGATCCGACACAGGAAGGTAAGCAGGCTGTACAGGGAGAACAGGCGGCGCAGGGCAATCAGGCTGTATTACAAGGCGTAAAGCCGGGAATTGAAAGTGAGCAGGCCGTAGCAGGATGGAAAGGCAATGAGTCGGGGATAGAAGGCGTCATGAAGGCTGCCAAGGAAGGCGAATGCCAGACTTGTGAACAGCGCAAGTATCAGGATGGATCCGATGATCCGGGAGTATCTTTTAAGACGGCAGCTCATATAGCGCCGGAGCAGGCGGCTTCGGCTGTGAAAGGGCATGAGATGGAGCATGTCGTGAGAGAACAAGCGAAGGCGGAGAGAGAAGACCGTAAGGTCGTAAGTCAGAATGTGACTATTCACACAGACATTTGCCCGGAGTGCGGTAAGGTATATGTGTCCGGCGGCACAACCAGAACAGTGACAGCGGCGGATACGCAGCAGAAGCAGATGGAGCAGACAGGGAATGAACAGTATAAGCCATTCTTTGCAGTTGCATAATTAATAATACGATATTTATTAGCGGCATTAGCAAATGAGCTGATGCCGTTTGCTGTTTTAACAATGATGAATCAAAGTCAGATATTCTTCGTGATTTTTTTAATGTCGTATGCTTGCGCGGAAGAGGAAGGACGACGATATGAACAGGTATTACCTCGCCCCGTTAGAGGGAATTACAACTTACATATTCCGCAATGCGTACCATAGGTATTTTTGTCCTATGGACAAATATTTCACACCCTTTTTAGTGCCTCACAGCAAAAAAGGGTTTAGCGCAAAGGAAAAAAGAGAGATTCTGCCGGAAAATAATGAAGGGCTGTATCTGGTTCCGCAGATCATGAGCAATCATGCCGACGAATGCCTGAAAACAATCGAAAAGCTTCGGGTGTACGGATACAAAGAGGTTAATCTGAATATGGGTTGTCCGTCAAAAACAGTTGTATCGAAAGGGAGAGGGGCAGGTTTTCTTGCATTTCCAGAGGAGCTTGATTATTTTCTTGACGAGGTGTTTGAAGGAATCAGTAATACTGATGTGAAACTTTCTATAAAAACCCGTCTTGGAAGGGATGAGCCGGAGGAATTTTTTCGTATTCTGGAGATTTATAATCAGTATCCTCTTGAGGAACTTATCATTCACCCGAGGGTGCAGAAGGATTTTTACAAGAATATGCCGAACTTAGAGATGTTTGCTTACGGTGCGGAGAACAGTAAAAGCCGGGTATGCTATAACGGGGAGATTTTCAGTGCAGAAAAGTATGAAGAGATTGAGCGCAGTTTTCCGGATGTTCATACATTTATGCTGGGGAGGGGGATTCTTGAGAGGCCTGACCTTTTAGGACAGATCAGGCGGAGAGAGAGGAAGAGTGAGGAAGGCGAAGAGGGATTTTTGGATATCGAAAAGCTTAGGCGGTTTCATGATCGGCTTTATGAGGATTATCGGGCGCTTGGCATGGGAGATAAGAATGTCCTGTTCAAGATGAAGGAAATCTGGTGCTATCTTGGGAAATCCTTTCCGGAAAAGGAAAAGGTACTGAAGAAAATCCGTAAGGCAGAACGGCTGGAAAAGTATGAAGCGGCGGTGGAGGAATTGCTATAAATTGCTTTACTTTTCCTATACCATGAAATATAATAAAAAAGATTCTTTTGGAAGGAGATTAATGTTATGGAAGATGCAAAAAAGAAAGTGTATGAAGCGTTGGACAAGATGAAGATAAAATATGAGGTAGTAGAGCATGAGCCGGTATATACGATGGAGGACATGGACAGGCTCGGGCTTACGAAGAAGGGAACTCTGTGCAAGAATCTTTTCCTGCGAGACTCTAAGGGTAAGAGACATTTCCTTGTGACGGCAGATGAGCATACGAAGATAGATCTGAAGTCTCTCAGTAAAAAACTTGGAGCCGGTAATTTAAGCTTTGCATCTGAGGAGAGACTGGAAAAATATCTGGGGCTGAAACAGGGCAGCGTCACACCTTTCGGTCTTATGAATGATACAGACCATGCAGTAGAGTTTTTTATTGACAAAAGTTTAAGTAAGTGTAAGAGCCTGGGAATTCATCCTCTTGATAATACGGCAACTGTATTTTTATCCTACAAGGATTTGGACAAATTTCTCTGGGGGCTGGATGTGGATGTCATCCCGGTGAGGCTATAATCTGTCGACAGATATAAATTAATTTATACTTTTTTAATTGCATGTTGTGGTAACAGGAAGTACAATGGAGTATGTGATAAGTGAATACGAAATGTGAGGAGTACTATGGAACAACAGCAATATCATTATACGATGAACTCCGGTCCTGTTAAAAAGCCGGAGAACCGCTTTCTTCGCATCTGGGGGCCTGTGCTTGTCAAGTGGGGGATCGGTATGGGAGTGTCCATGCTGGCGATGATGCTTTTTGAAAGTTTTACGATCTTGAAAAAAAGCGGTGTGGATATAAATGCGGTGCAAAATATGTCGCAAGTGTGGGATGTTATCTACCAAAATATGCTGGATATGTCTAAATCAGCAGAATTAGCAACAGAGGCGGCAGAGGAAATGCTGAAATATACAACGCCTCTGGAAGGGATTACTGCGTTTTTGACAATTCCGATTCTGATGGTTATGTTCCACAAAGATACGATCCGAGAGAAGATTGCAGGATTTGTGCCCAACAAGAAGGCAGCTCTCTGGAAATATGGCGCTATTTTTATTATGACGGTGGCTATGACATTAGGGCTTAACAATCTGATCGAAATCGGCGGGCTTATGTCGGCAAGCGAGGGATATGAGGATGCCATGAATAATCTGTATGCGGCTTCTCTTCCTCTGCAGATATTGTGTCTTGGGATTTTGATCCCGATTTGCGAGGAATTGGTCTTTCGCGGATTGATGTTTCGAAGGCTGCGGCAGGGTAATTCTTTTTTGGCGGCGGCGCTCTATTCATCCGTGGTGTTTGGGTTTTTACATGCAAACATGGTGCAAATGTTATACGGCTTTATACTCGGCCTTACCTTCTGTTATCTATATGAGAAATACGGGTCGGTGAAAGCTCCGGTGTTTGCCCATATAGCGTCCAATATTCTGTCGGTATTGCTGACAGAGATGAAGGCTATGGAGTGGATGGCAGAGAAACCGTTGCGAATAGGTATGATCACTGTCATATGTGCCAGCGCAGCTTCAACTATGTATATACTGATTCAGAGAATTGAAGAGAAACCAGACGAAACAGAAAAGAAAGAGCAGAATGAGAATCTGGCGGCTATGTAAGCTGTCAGATTTTTTTGTTAAAAATACAAAATAATCAAATAATCTGACAATTTTAAGAAAAGTAATTGTTTACAAATGAGTAAAAAAGTAGTATAGTAATTTCGTAAAGATACTGATAAAGAGAATACGGAGCAATCTGTAGTATCATTGCATTAGGAACAGAAAGGATATTGGATATGAGTGAGCGCGAAATGAGGCGCCGCTGTGGACTTTATCGTCCGGAATTAGAGCATGACAATTGCGGAATCGGCGCGATTGTGAATGTCAAGGGTAAGAGAACCCATGATACAGTGGCGAATGCCTTGAAGATTGTTGAAAATTTAGAACACAGAGCTGGCAAAGATGCCGAAGGTGAGACTGGAGACGGTGTTGGAATTTTATTACAGATTTCTCACAGATTCTTCTCTAAGGTCTGTAAACCTCTCGGCATCTTTTTGGGTTCGGAGAGAGATTACGGCGTGGGTATGTTTTTCTTCCCGCAGGATGAGCTTAAGAGAAATCAGGCGAAGAAGATTTTTGAAGTCATCGTAAAGAAGGAAGGGATGAAGTTCCTCGGCTGGAGGGAGGTTCCGGTTAAAGCAGAAGTGCTTGGAAGCCGTGCAGTGGAATGTATGCCTTGTATTATGCAGGGATTTATTGAGAGACCGGACAGAATAGAGAAAGGAATTGATTTTGACCGGAGATTGTATGTGGTGCGTCGTATCTTTGAACAGAGCAGCGACGATACTTATGTGGCATCCCTCTCAAGCCGGACAATTGCTTATAAGGGGATGTTTTTAGTAGGGCAGCTTCGTTCTTTCTTTGAGGATCTGCAGAGCCCGGATTACGATTCTGCCATTGCACTTGTTCATTCCCGGTTCAGTACCAACACGAACCCAAGCTGGGAGAGAGCACATCCGAATCGGTTTATCGTACATAATGGGGAAATCAATACGATCCGCGGAAATGCAGATAAGATGCAGGCGAGAGAAGAGAATATGGAGTCTAAATATTTGAAGGGTGAGCTTCATAAAGTTCTTCCTGCAATCAATATCTCAGGTTCTGATTCGGCAATGCTTGACAATGCCATTGAATTCATGGTTATGAGCGGTATGGATCTTCCGCTGGCAGTGATGATCGCTATACCGGAGCCGTGGGCGAATACAAAGAATCTGTCACAGAAGAAGAAAGATTTTTATCAATATTATGCGACGATGATGGAGCCGTGGGACGGACCTGCCTCCATACTGTTCAGCGATGGCGATTGCATGGGAGCGGTACTTGACAGAAATGGACTTCGTCCTTCCAGATATTATATCACGGATGATGATACCTTGATACTTTCATCCGAGGTGGGGGTGCTGGATATCGATCCGTCAAAGATTGTAGTGAAGGAACGGCTTCATCCAGGAAAAATGCTGCTTGTGGATACTGTTAAGGGAAAAGTCATTGATGATGAGGGACTGAAAGAAATCTACGCAAATCGTCAGCCTTACGGCGAATGGTTGGACAGCAACCTGTTAGAGCTAAAGAACTTAAAAATCCCGAATAAGAGAGTTCCGTCCTATTCAAAGGAGGAATGTAAGAGACTGCAGAAAGCATTTGGCTATTCTTATGAAGAGGTGAAATCTTCCATATTAAATATGGCGTTAAATGGAAATGAGGGAACAGCAGCTATGGGAATTGATGCGCCTCTGGCGGTTCTTTCCGGTGAGCATCAGAACCTGTTCGGCTATTTCAAACAATTATTTGCACAGGTTACGAATCCTCCGATTGATGCGATCCGTGAGGAGATTGTCACTTCTGCTACAGTTTATATCGGTGAAGACGGGAACCTTCTGGAAGAAAGAGCTGAAAACTGTAAGATGCTGAAAGTTGACAACCCGATTCTTACGAATACGGATCTGTTGAAGATTAAGAATATGAAAGCGGAAGGATTCCAAGTTGCAGAGATCCCAATCGTTTATTATAAAAATTCAGGTCTTGAGAAGGCGATTGATTATCTGTTTGTAGAGGTTGATCGTGCTATAAGGAGCGGAGCGAATATTCTTATCCTTTCTGACAGAGGCGTGGATGAATATCATGTTGCGATGCCGTCATTACTGGCGCTGTCAGGATTGCAGCAGCATCTTGTGCGCACGAAGAAGAGAACTTCTGTTGCAATTATTCTGGAAACCGGAGAGCCGAGAGAGGTACATCACTTTGCAACGCTTCTGGGCTATGGCGCCTGTGCAGTGAATCCGTATCTTGCCCATGAGACGATCCGGCAGCTGATTGACACCAATATGCTTCACAAGGATTTTTATGCTGCAGTTGATGATTATAATCGTGCAGTTCTTGGCGGAATCGTAAAGATTGCTTCTAAGATGGGGATTTCTACTATCCAGTCTTATCAGGGAGCGAAGATATTCGAGGCGATTGGGCTTAAGGAAGCATTTATACAAAGATATTTTACCGATACGGTAAGCTGTGTGGGCGGAATCGGAATTGAGGAAATCGCCGAGGACTATGTGGCGAGACATTCTGAGGCCTTTGACCCATTAGGGTTGGAGGTTGACCTTTCTCTTAACAGTGTGGGGCAGCATAAGTCGAAGAGCGGCGGAGAGAGACATCTATATAATCCGCAGACGATTCATATGCTCCAACAGGCAACGAGGCGGGGGGATTATGAACTGTTCAAGCAGTATACAAAGATGGTGAATGAAGAGGGAGCACATATTAACCTGAGAGGTCAGCTTGATTTCAATTATCCGAAGAAAGGAGTCCCGATTGAGGAGGTTGAAAGCGTAGATTCTATTGTAACAAGGTTTAAGACGGGCGCTATGTCCTATGGTTCTATCTCCAAAGAGGCTCATGAGACGCTGGCAATAGCAATGAATCAACTGCATGGGAAATCCAACAGCGGGGAAGGCGGGGAAGAGATTGACCGGCTTGACAGTAACCGCTGTTCAGCGATTAAGCAGGTTGCGTCGGGACGTTTTGGCGTGACGTCAAGATACCTTGTGAGTGCCAAAGAGATTCAGATTAAGATGGCACAGGGAGCAAAGCCCGGTGAAGGCGGGCATCTTCCGGGCGGAAAAGTGTATCCGTGGATTGCGAAGACAAGACATTCGACGCCGGGAGTGAGCCTGATCTCACCGCCGCCGCATCATGATATTTATTCTATAGAGGATTTGGCACAGCTTATCTACGATTGTAAAAATGCCAATAAAAATGCAAGGATTTCTGTAAAGCTGGTATCGGAAGCAGGCGTAGGAACAGTGGCCGCAGGCGTGGCAAAGGCAGGCGCCGGGTTGATTCTGATCTCCGGATATGATGGGGGAACAGGCGCTGCTCCGAAGAGCTCTATCCACAATGCGGGTCTTCCATGGGAGCTTGGGCTTGCGGAGACCCACCAGACGCTGATTCAGAATGGTCTGAGAGAACGGGTAAGGATTGAGACGGACGGTAAGCTTATGAGTGGGCGAGATGTGGCAATTGCCGCTATTCTGGGGGCTGAAGAATTCGGATTTGCGACGGCGCCTCTTGTTACTATGGGCTGTGTGATGATGCGTGTATGCAACTTGGATACCTGCCCTGTGGGCGTGGCTACCCAGAATCCGAAGCTCCGCAGGAGATTTACAGGGAAGCCGGAGTACGTAGTGAACTTTATGCGGTTTATTGCACAGAATTTAAGAGAATATATGGCGGACCTTGGTGTACGGACTATCGATGAATTGGTGGGAAGGACAGAACTTCTGAAAGTGAAGGATGTGCCTCTTTCTGAACGTGCGGCGACTCTGGACTTATCCCAGATCTTGTACAACCCGTATGAGGGGACGAAGACGCCGATGATATTTAATCCGAAAAAGGTATTCGATTTTGAACTTGAGAAGACGTTGGATGAGAAAGTTCTTGTTAAGAAACTTCTACCGGCGCTTGATAAGAAGCAGAAGAGAAGCATTGAGGTAGATGTAAGTAATATAAATCGGACATTCGGCACGATTTTTGGTTCTGAGATTACAAAGAGGTATCCGGAAGGGCTTGAGGATGACAGTTACGTAGTAAAATGCAAAGGTGCAGGCGGGCAGTCTTTCGGCGCGTTTATTCCAAAAGGTCTGACGCTTGAACTTATAGGAGACAGCAACGATTACTTCGGCAAGGGATTGTCCGGCGGGAAACTGATCGTCTATCCGCCGAGAGGTGTAAAGTACAAACATGATGAGAACATCATCATTGGAAATGTAGCGCTCTACGGAGCCACCAGTGGTAAGGCATTCATCAACGGCGTCGCAGGCGAGCGGTTTGCAGTCCGCAATTCCGGTGCAGCCGCGGTAGTAGAAGGTGTCGGTGATCATGGATGTGAATATATGACAGGCGGGCGCGTGGTGATACTTGGCAGAACCGGGAAGAACTTTGCGGCAGGAATGAGCGGAGGAGTTGCCTATGTGCTGGATATGGACAGCAGCCTTTACCAGAATGTGAATAAACAGATGGTGCTGATTCAGAAAGTGACTTCTAAGTATGATGTCAATGAACTGAAAGGTATGATTGAGGAGCATGTAGCTTATACCAATTCAGAAGTTGGAAAGAAGATTTTAGAACGTTTTACCGATTACCTGCCAAAGTTTAAAAAGATCATTCCGGTTGATTACGAGAAGATGATGACAAGAATCCTTCAGATGGAAGAACAGGGCATGAGCAGTGAACAGGCGAAGATTGAAGCATTTTATGAGATTAAAGAAGGAAAGCTTTAGGGGGTGAGTGAGATGGGAAAACCGACAGGATTTATAGATTATGAAAGACAGGATAAATGTGCGGAGACGCCGAAGTCAAGAATCAGGCACTTTCAGGAATTTCACATACCTCTCTCCAAAGAAGAGCAGGAGCGTCAGGGCGCCCGTTGCATGTCCTGCGGCGTGCCGTTCTGTCAGTCAGGGCAGATGATCATGGGTATGGCAAGCGGATGTCCCTTGCACAATCTTGTGCCGGAGTGGAATGATTTGATCTATCATGGTAACTGGGAGGAAGCATATCTCCGGCTTAAAAAGACCAATAATTTCCCGGAATTTACATCAAGGGTGTGCCCAGCTCTCTGTGAGGCGGCCTGTACCTGCGGCCTAAACGGAGATGCGGTATCTACCAAGGCCAATGAGTATGGGATTATTGAAAATGCTTATGAGAAGGGCTATGCTGCCGCGAAGACGGTGAAGGTGCGTACTGGTAAGAAGGTCGCAGTCATTGGTTCGGGACCGAGCGGTCTTGCAGCAGCGGACCTTCTGAATCGGAGAGGGCACAGTGTGACTGTATTCGAGCGGGAAGATAAGGCGGGCGGCCTTCTGCGTTACGGAATCCCCAATATGAAGCTGGAAAAGCAAATCATTGACCGTAAGATCAAGATTATGGAGGAAGAAGGAATTACCTTTGAGACAAGCTGCAACGTGGGGAAGGAAAAAAAGGTTGCTTCTATTATAAAAGAGTTTGACCGGGTAATCTTATGCTGCGGTGCGTCGAAGCCAAGAGATATCAATGCCGTGGGGAGAGATGCGAAAGGTATTTACTTCGCAGTGGATTTCTTAAAATCTACTACAAAGGCTCTATGGGCGAATGATATGAAATTGAAGGACGGCGCTTACATTTCCGCAAAGGGGAAAAAAGTGATGGTCATTGGCGGCGGAGATACGGGAAATGATTGTGTGGGCACTTCCATGCGGCATGGTGCGAAATCCGTGCTTCAGCTTGAGATGATGCCGAAAGCACCGGATGAAAGAACCGAGATGAATCCGTGGCCGGAGTGGCCGAGAGTATGCAAGACTGATTACGGTCAGGAAGAGGCGGCGGCTGTGTTCGGATCCGATCCGAGAGTGTATCAGACGACGGTGAAGGAATTTCACAAGGATAAGAATAATCATGTCTGCAAGGCGACGCTTGTAAAACTCGAACCGAAAAAAGATGAGAAAACCGGACGCATGATGATGGCGGAGATTGCCGGAAGCGAGTATACGGTGGACGTTGATCTCGTTTTAATTGCGGCGGGATTCCTTGGAAGCGAAGAGTATGTAACAGAAGCTTTCGGCGTGTCAGTGAACGCACGAACCAATGTAGCAACGCCGGAAGGAGAGTATCGTACAAATGTCAGGAATGTATTCACCGCGGGAGATATGCATCGGGGACAGTCGCTTGTTGTATGGGCAATCAGGGAAGGGCGCGAAGCTGCAAGAGAGGTAGATGTCAGTCTGATGGGGTATACGAATCTGGATATACAGTAATTTGCAATTATTCAAAAGCAGCCAGTTCACATGAAACTGGCTGCTCAATGTAGAGTGTATCTATAATGTTACCGATTATTTTGCAACTGTAAATGTTACGATTACATGCTTTCCTATTTCCGGCATTTTATCAGAAGGACCAAATGTGATTTTTTCCTGATACTGATACGCTGCATTGCTTGTAATACCTGCCGGACAGCTTTCAAGACACATAACGCATCCGGTAGCTAATTTCTGGTTCACATCGATATTTCCGCCAAACCGCATCTCCATCTTGCGTTCTTTAGAAGCTGTAAACAAATCTGCAAATGAACAGTTTTCTGTACCAATCTCAACATTTACATCTAAAGTTGTTCCCTCAATCGTACCGTCTGCGTCATCAAGTGCGATGTTGTTGCCGTCTTTGGCTTTCAGTTGTTTCAGAGCATCATAAAAATCTTTTGTGGAAGCTGGTGTTGTAAATAATGTTTTATCAGCATTTCCGCCCTTTTCATTCACAATTGCATGGATGGTGGATTCGGAATATCCTGTGGAAATTGCGTTCATGGAAATCTTGCCTGCAGCTTCATCAACAACCATTGATGTATCGTCTACTGTAAAGACAAAGGTAACTTCTGTCCCTTTTTCTGGCATCGCATCAGAAGGTAAAAAGTCCATTTTCTCGCAGAATTCATATGCTGCGTCGCTGGAAATACCTGCCGGGCAGCTCTCTGTACAGAGCAGGCAGCCGGTAGCCAGCTCCTGATTGACTGCGATATTTCCGCCGAATCTGGCATCCATATCCCTTTTTTCTGATGCGGTGATCAGATCATAACAATCATATTCCTGATTACCAATTACGATTTTAACATCAAGCCCGCTTCCGAGAATCGTTCCGGACTTTGCGTCCAAAGAAATGTTATTGCCCGGAACAGCATTTAACTTAAGCAGAGCGTCATAAAAATCCTGTGTAGTTACATCAGTTGTAAAAAAGGACTGCGCTGCATTGCTGCCGTCTTGACTTACCAGTACATGAATAGATGACTCGGTCTGGGCAGAATGTGGTCATAAGCTTTTGTTGGCGTATCTTTTTTGCTCCTTCAGACGTTGAAAAATCTGCATTTAAAAGTTCTTTACACATTGTTGAAGAATATTTTTCCAATAGCTTGTCCCTAAACTGCACATCTTTAATAATTGCTGCAACCCGCTGCTCTTCGCCCGTTCGTCCTTCTTCGCAGGCGCCGTATTTAAGACCGAGCGCCATATATGCACCGATGACCGCACCGCAGGTTTCGCCTTGAAGCATTCCTGCTCCGAATCCGGTAGATATCTTGTAAGCAGTTTTTCCATCCAATCCAAGTCTTTCTGCCCAATAATGAAATACGACTTGGGCACAGTCATACCCCTCTTCGAATTGTTCAAGTATTTCGTCTTTCGTCATGCTCATTCTATTTTACCTCTTGATATCCTCTGACTTTCATAATTGCATCTAAAACACTCTTTATTTGACGGCTTCCCGTTTCGCTGATCGAATAATATACAAAAGTGCCTTTCTTTCTCATGTCTACAATTCCCGAGTCATATAAGATCTTCATGTGGTGAGATAATGTAGACTGCCCAATATTCAGCTTTTCGCACAGCTCTGTTGCACAAAATTCTCCTTCTCTCAGTTGAGCAAGAATATCCAGACGTTTTTCATCGCAAAATGCCTTAAACATTCTTGCGGCTTCTGAATTTGTCATAATATCCCTCTTTCAGTATTTTTTCTAAAGTATATATTCTCAAAAGCCAGACTGTCAAATGATAATTGATAAGAACATTTCTGTACCGATTTTTATATCTGTAATTAGATTTACAGAAAAATAGAAAATAGAAAAATCCAAAAAAATGACTGATAATATATTGCAAAAATAGAGAGAAGGGGGTATAATCATACTAAATATGGGTGTTTTGCGTCCATAGAATACATATTTTGAGGATGATTTATAATGAAAAGATTTGGGACAAGGGTATTGACCGCTGTATTGGCAGGGGCATTGATTGTTATGCCTGTATCGGCAGCCCCTACGGTAGATCAATTGAAGAAAAGTAAAGAGTCTGCAGAGGGAGAAGTAAACTCTTTGAAGGCTGAACTTACAAAAATTGTGGGGAATATAGACAAGCTTGAGAGGAATCTGGTTAAGACCGGTCAAAAGATTGATACGGTGACGGTCGAGCTTGGTGATGCAAAAAAAGTGGAGAAACAGCAGTATGAAGATATGAAGCTTCGGATCAGATATATGTATGAGCAGGGAGATGCCAGTGCACTTGAAGCGCTTATGAATGCGAAAGATTTTTCTGATCTGATGAATAAGGCGGAGTATGTTCAGAAGGTTCATGCATATGACAGAGAAAAGCTGAACGAATATATTGAGACAAAGGAAAAGGTTTCCAATCTCAAGACAAAGCTTGAAAAAGAAAAAAAGGATATGGAAGGCCTACAGACAGAGTATGAAGCACAGGAAGATGATTTGAATGAAATGATCGTCTCAAAGCGTGCGGAAGTTGCCGACTTGGATGTACAGCTTCAGGAGGCTGTTGCAGAAGCTGCACGTAAGGCGGAGGAAGAGGAAAGAGCGCGCCGTGAGGCAGAGGAGCGTAAAGCGGCAGAAAAAGCGGCTCAGGATAACGGTTCTGCCAGCGATAAGACGGATGACGGCAGTAACGATGATGCCGGTTCTGCCAATAGTGGAAATACTGACAGCGGAATTTCTGATAGCGGAACTTCTGATAATGACAAGAGATCAGATAGTAAGAATGATACAGATGATAATAAAGGAAGCAGCAAGAATGATTCGAATGATAATAAGGGGAGCAGTGGTGATGATAGCTCGTCAAGCGGCGGCGCTGCTGCGGCAAGTGCTATTGTCAGTGCAGCTTATGGACAGCTTGGCGTGCCGTATGTATATTCGGGTTCCAGTCCGTCAGGGTTTGATTGTTCCGGTCTTGTAATGTATTGTCATCGAGCGGCAGGTATTAGCCTTTCGCATTCTTCGGGTTCTCAGGGAAGCGGAGGTAAAAGTGTTTCAAGTCCTCAGGCAGGCGATGTTGTGTGTTATGCAGGGCATGTTGGCATCTATATTGGCGGCGGCAAGATGATACATGCGCCCCGGACAGGCGATGTTGTAAAAATTTCCAGTGTTTCCAGCGTACGTGGCGGTGCCGCATGGTATAGAAGATATTGGTAGGTTAATATAATATAGAGACTGTTAAGAGCGTGGATTTTGGCTGTGTAACAGCAGGTGGGGCGGTATTTCTACCGCCCGTTATTTATATTGCTAAACTGTTGCCTATTTTTGAATTTTTTGGAAATTCAGGTAAAAACATTGAAAAAGGTAAAAAAATGTAGTATCCTAATTTTGAGTATGCGGGGGCGTATAACAAGATAACAGTATAATTAATAGGATGGGTGAGGATATGAAAAGACGTTTATTACAGACGCTCATCACAACAGTTGTGATGAGTTCTTTAGTTGTAACACCTGTTCTGGCTACACCTCAAGACGATGCAGAATCGCTTGAACAAAAGAAAAGTCAGGCAGAAGCGGAAACACAGACGGGAGCAGAAACACAGACAGCCTCAGAAACGGAAACAGGGACGCAGTCAGAGGCGTACGAACAGAAAAAAAATGAGGCTCAGGCGCAGGCAGAGGCACAGGTAGAAGCGCTTGAACAGAAAAAAAGCGAGGCGCAGGCACAGGCAAATAGTGTTAATAATGAGCTGGTTGGACTTCTTGTGGATTATGATGCATTACAGAAGGATATGGAGACACAAGAAAAGAGAATCGGTGAAGCAGAGATTGACCTTAAGGATGCGGAGGCAAAAGAGAAGCAACAGTATGAGGATATGAAGCTCCGCATTAAATATATGTATGAAGAGGGAGATGAGGGGCTATTATCCACGCTTGTTGACGTTAAGTCTTATTCGGAACTGGTGAGCAAGGCTGAGTACATACAGAAAGTACATGATTATGACCGCAAGATGCTTAATAAGTATGTAGAAACTAAGAACGAAGTTGCAGAGCTAAAAGAAAATCTGGAAGAAGGTCAGGCAGAAATGCAGGCTTTGTCAGAGGAGATGGTTGTGCAAAAAGAGAATCTTGAGACTACGTTAACACAGATGAGGAGCCAGATTAAAGACTTTGATAGCCAGCTTGTGCAGGCGAAGGAAGCAGCGGCAGCAGAGCTGAGGCGTATTGAAGAAGAACAACGGGCGGCAGAGGCTGCGGAAGCAGCGGCAAGAGAGCAGCAGGCAGCAGCGGAGGCTGCAGAAGCAGCCGCAAGAGAAGAACAGGAAGCAGCAGCGGCTGCAGAAGCCGAACGTCGGGCGCAGGCAGAAGATAGCGAGCAGTCTAATGATCAGTCTGTCTCAGATTCATCAGATATTTCCGATGATGAAGGAGGCGCTTCTGAATCGAAACCAACGGAATCATCAAGCAATGATAATAAAGATGATGAAAAGCATGATCAAGAACAGAACGATGACAGACAGGATGACGGAGATAAGCAAAGCAACGACACAAAACAGAATGATGAAAATAAACAAGATAGCGGTAATAAGCAGAATGATGAAGATAAACAGGACGGCAATGACAAGCAGGATGATACAGATTCAAAGCCAAGTAATGCTTCGTTAGGGCAGCGGATTGCGGATATGGGATGTAACTATATCGGAAATAAGTATGTATATGGCGGAAGCAGCCTGACTAATGGTATTGATTGCTCGGGATTTGTTCAGCAGATACATAGGAAATTCGGTATTTCTACACCTCGGACATCCGGTGCAATCCGACGAAGCGGTAAATCTGTAAGCTATGCGGACAGAAAGCCGGGTGATGTTATTTGTTACAGCGGTCATGTAGCTATTTATATAGGAAATAATAAGATTGTGCATGCATCTAACAGTGCACCGTATCCAAGAGGCGGTATTAAGATTTCATCACCAGCGAATTATCGTACCGTACTGGCTGTAAGGAGGTACTGGTAGGCAATGATGATTATCGTTGTTTGTTGTTAATATGGATTAAAGGAGCAGGTCGGCGGCGGTCTGCTTTTTTATGTCAGGTTACAGTTCACTCGTCAGCCAATATGGAGATAATTACATGCTTGCATGCTGCTTTCTCCATTTGCGCTGACGAAGGGAATGCCAGTTTATGAGCAAAGTTAGCTTCGAAGCAGCGAGAGGGCGCTGTAAGAGCCTTTGCGAATGGCATGAGAGTGAACAGTAACTATGTCAGCATTTTGTCAGAAGGTTTTGTCTAAAAAGTCTTGAAATCAATGAATGTCTATGCTATCATAGTACTGTTACAATAAACACGCATACGTTTGCCCGAGAGGGTGCTGGCTCTTGTTTAGACTAGTTTCAACGGCTTATACATATGCGGAAGTAAAAACCAATGGAGGGAAATAATATGAGCGTTATTTCAATGAAACAACTTTTAGAAGCAGGTGTTCATTTTGGACATCAGACAAGAAGATGGAATCCTAAGATGGCTCCGTACATTTACACAGAGAGAAATGGTATCTATATCATCGACCTGCAGAAGTCTGTAGGAAAAGTTGACGAGGCATATCAGGCAGTGGCTGATGTTGCGGCAGAAGGCGGCACAATCTTGTTTGTAGGGACAAAGAAACAGGCGCAGGATGCTATTAAGACTGAGGCTGAGCGTTGTGGGATGTATTTTGTAAATGAGAGATGGTTAGGCGGCATGCTGACCAACTTTAAGACAATTAAGAGCAGAATCGCACGTCTTAAAGACATCGAGAGAATGTCTGAGGACGGAACATTTGACGTTCTTCCCAAGAAAGAAGTTATCCAGCTTAAGAAAGAATGGGAGAAGCTTGAGAAGAACCTTGGCGGAATCAAAGATATGAAGAAGATTCCGGACGCTATCTTTGTAGTTGATCCTAAGAAGGAGAGAATCTGTGTGCAGGAGGCGCATTCTCTTGGAATTACTCTTATTGGTATTGCTGATACCAACTGTGACCCGGAGGAGCTTGATTATGTAATCCCGGGCAATGATGATGCAATCCGTGCGGTTAAGCTTATCGTTTCTAAGATGGCTGATGCAGTCGTGGAGGCTAATCAGGGAATGACAGGTGACGATGAGGCATATTATGAGGAAGCAGCAGAGGAAACAGAGGCTGTAGAGGAGTAAGAAACGATTTTAGGAGGAAAGAAAGATGGCAATTACAGCTAGTATGGTAAAAGAGTTAAGAGAGATGACAGGTGCAGGTATGATGGACTGTAAGAAGGCTCTTAACGAGACAAACGGCAATATGGACGAGGCCGTAGAGTTCTTAAGAAAGAACGGCGAGGCGAAGGCAGTTAAGAAAGCTGGAAGGATCGCAGCAGAAGGTATCGTTATGGCCGATGTTGTTGATGATAAGAAGGCAGCGATCGTAGAGGTTAACTCAGAGACAGATTTCGTGGCGAAAAATGATGAGTTCAAAGAGTTTGTTGGAAATGTTGTGAAGCAGGCGCTTGCGACATCTTCTGCAGATATGGACGCATTTATGGCAGAGACATGGATAGCTGATGATTCTCAGACAGTGAAGGATGCTCTGGTTGCTAAGATTGCAAGAATCGGAGAAAACCTGAACATCAGAAGATTTGAGAAGCTTGAGTCCGAAGGATGTATCGTATCTTATATCCATGGCGGCGGGCGTATTGGTGTGCTTGTAGATGCTGACACAGATGTTGTAAACGATGAGATTAAGAAGTGTCTGAAGAATGTAGCTATGCAGATTGCAGCTATGACTCCGAAATATGTATCTCGCGATGAAGTATCTCAGGATTATCTTGACAAAGAGAAAGAGATCCTTCTTGCACAGGCAAAACAGGAGAATCCGAATAAGCCTGACAACATTATTGAAAAGATGATCATCGGACGTCTGAATAAGGAATTGAAAGAAGTATGTCTGTTAGATCAGGTATATGTACAGGATAGTGACCTTACGGTAGGCAAATATGTAGAGAAGGTTGCAAAAGAGAACGGCGCAAACCTTAGTGTTAAAAGATTTATCCGATTTGAGACAGGCGAAGGTATTGAGAAGAAGAAAGAAGATTTTGCGGCTGAGGTTGCAGCGCAGATGAATCAGTAGAAATTTGTCGAAAACAGGCGAATAGAGATAGGAATGAGAACCCTTGTAAGTGGCGTTGGTGCGCTGCTTGCAGGGGTTTTTATTATGCGGTATGTATAAAAGTTATAATGGATATTGTCTATAGAATGTGGTAAAATAAATAAAAACAGAAATTGGGAGTTGATTTTATGCTAGTCAGTACAGATAAGAAATGGGATTATGCATTAGGTATGATTAAAGTAGATGGATTAGAACCATCCCCAGAATTTAAAAAATTAATTGAAAAAGAAAGTCGTGGAGAAATGACCACAGAGGATATGCGTAAAGTTTTAGACAAAAAATATAAGATGAAAGAATAAGGACAATATTATGAAAGATCCATATTTATATCTACATACAGATATTCTGAAGAATCTTGCTGATATACGGGATAGGGAAATGTTATCGTGCATGGAAGCAGAATATACGAGTATACGGCTTGCGGAACTTGTGACAGGAGAATCCGTCAGCCGTTTTGATTTTGCAACGCTTTGTGATATGCATCATTATATTTTTCAGGATATTTATGAATGGGCAGGAAAAATCAGAATTATAAATATTGAAAAATCAGAGCCAGCCTTAGGAGGTATTTCAATCGAGTATTCTGATTGCTTTGACATAATAAAGGATGCCACATATGTCTTAGATAAAATGAACCACTACACTTGGGAAAAGGCATCTCTTGATGAAGTGGCAGAAATATTTTCAAAATATTTAGCTGAACTTTGGAAAGTGCATCCTTATCGAGAAGGTAATACGCGCACGGTAATTACATTTTGCAGCCAGTTTATAGAGAGTAAAGGGTTTTATATAGATAGTGATTTATTCAAAGATAATGCGCAATATATGAGAACTGCTTTAGTTGCGGCAAATGCTTTGTTTTCAGATCTTGGGGATAAACGAAAGCCGGAATATTTAGAAAAGATAGTCTTGGATGCTTTGGAAAGAGGACGGGAAATGAAACAAAGGGTTTCTGATATCATAAAAAAAGCAGGATATAGAGTGACAGAAAGAACAATCCGTAAGATTGTATATTGGAATCGTTTAGAACGGTATGAGCATGGGGAACGAGATGTTAGATTATATTTATTACAAAATAGGGAATGTGAATAAATGGCTTATATAAAAAATCAAATATTACAGAATAATGCGCTTGAAGCATGGGCAATGGCAGTTAGATATTGTGATTATATTTTAGAGGGAAAGGTAACCTTGGAATATCGTAAGCACTTTGTGTCTGTGCTTCATAATGCTGTGGAATTATTTGTAAAACAGTTAATGTTAAATAATACAGATTATCGGGTAACACAATTGAAAAAGGGGTGCAATCCGGATGGGCAGCCAGCAAGAGATTTTTATAATTCCAAAGATTTAAATGCTTATTTCAGTAGTTTGGATGAGCAGACAATGAAGAAATTTTTTTCGATAGAATTTAATAAAATCGTTGATATAACAAATGAGTTATTTTCAGAATACTATGACCAAAATGGTGACACATCTGTAAAAAGTGCTTTATCACTGCTAAAAAAGCTGAGAAATTGTGAGATGCATTTTTTTATTGATAAGAACACATTTCTTTTGGAAAAAGAATTTCAACAGCTTCATAATTTTATGATAGAATTTTATAATATTCTTCATTTTTATTCACTATTACCCTTTTGGGGAAGATTTGGGAGATGGGAATATGCAAAGTTACAATTTGACAGACAGACGCTGTTTGATTTTACATACAGAAATGCTGTAAAAAATACGAAATTTGTGAAGACTCTCAAAGAACAATTAGAAGGTGAAATTTTTCCTGCGAGCGTAGGAGGTTCAGCATTTGATATTGCCGATAGTATTGCTAGCGTACTTAATGAGTATCAAGGAAATAAATTTGATGATTTATGGGTTTATGTTGAGACGATGCTTGGAAATAAAATATTGTCCTACCATGATGAAGCAGATGAATATGAAATAGAAGGACAGTATGGAATAGAAAAGGGATGTAATGTATATCGGCAATATTATATAAATATTTGATATCAGAAGGGAAGTTTGAAATGTCAGAATTACACATTATTGGAAATGGATTTGATAAAGGACATGGATTAAAGACTTCTTACTGGAATTTTAGAGAATACCTTGAAAAGTATGAGGAAGATTTTTTGTTTCAGATGGAAAGGATGTATAATTTTGCTCTTTTTGAA